>Ga0099848_1001193_pt1 | contig 12092 bp, 14 predicted proteins | sample CB_VirMetaG_3_FD_78179 | JGI IMG/M metagenome (GOLD analysis project Ga0099848, IMG submission 78179) | Freshwater to marine saline gradient viral communities from Chesapeake Bay - CB_1508_1S Viral MetaG | ecosystem: Environmental > Aquatic > Marine > Coastal | place: USA: Chesapeake Bay... | reverse complement strand
TGACCACCCCGTTGACACCCCCCGACGCGATAGGCGATTGATCACGCATGGGCGGCAAAGGATCGGGTAGGCGACCGAAACCCGTTGAACAGAAGGTGCGTTTGGGCAACCTTGGGAAACGCAAGTTGCCGAAACATGCCGACATCATTGCGTTGCCTTCGCTTGCGTCAAACGTTCCCGAACCGCATCGTCCTTTGGGAACGCATGGTCGTGCGTTGTGGGATCGCGTTTGGTCGTCGGGTGCAGCGTGGTTACGTCCCGCGCTCGATGGTGACATCGTGTTGATGGCGTGTGAGATGACCGATGAACGTTCGCAGTTGCGTAGTATTGTATTCACGCAACAGTCAGCGTGGCGGGAACGTCGCGCGTTGCGAGAGATCGATCGTCAGATCACAAGTTTGTTGTCGCAGATCGGTTTCTCACCGACTGATCGTGCAACGTTAGGGATAGGGGAACACAAGCAACATGAGTTCAATGAGATCAGGCGAAGGATCGAAACGAAGCGCGCTGCTACCAGCGACTAAGTGGCAACCCGCGTTCTACACCCCGCGCAAGTCGAACATCACCGATGGTGATGAGATCATCAAGTCTGCGGCTGATCACTTCACGGTGATGAAGGGGTTCCGATCGGGCGAACCGTTGTTGTTCACACCTTGGCAGAAGTTGTTGTTGCGTTCGTTGTTTGAGCGTGACGCGGTGACGCGTCGATTGCGTTATCGTCGCGCGTTGATCGGGTTGCCACGTAAGCAAGGCAAGTCGTTGATGTTGTCAACGGTTGCTGTCTATGGGATGATCACGGGCGAGTCGGGCGCAGAGATCTATGTTGTCGCGGGTGATCGTGAACAAGCGCGCATCATCTTCAATGAGAGCAAACAGCAGATACTTAGCAGTCAGTCGTTGTCAAGTGAGTGCAAGGTGTACCGTGACGCGATCGAGATGCCTAGGTTCGGTTCGGTGTTTCGTGTGTTGTCAAGCGAGTTCAAGGGGCAGGCGGGATTGAACCCGTCACTTGTGCTGTTTGATGAGTTGTGGAATCAATCGACCCCCGATCTCTACGATCAGATGACGCTTGGTTCGGGTGCGCGTATCGAACCGCTTGTTGTGTCGATCACGACTGCGGGGTATGACTTGGACACCGTTGCAGGTCGTTTGTATCAGTACGGGAAACAATGTGCGGCTGGTGAAGTTGTCGATGACACGTTCGGTATGTGGTGGTGGGAAGCCGCGCCAGATTGCGACTTGGACGATGAACAACAATGGGCGATTGCGAACCCGAACTTGAAACTTGGGTTGATCGACATTGATGACATGCGCACGGCGATGAAACAATCCGATGAAGCGGCGTTCCGTAGGTGGCGGCTCAATCAATGGGTCAGGGCGCAAGAGTCATGGTTGCCGTCGGGTGCATGGCAACAATGTTTCGACACGCGCGAGTTGCGACCCGACCTTCCGACGTTCATTGGGATCGACATGGCGTTGAAACATGACAGCATCGCGGTTGTGATCGCCCAACCCCAAGATGACGTGGTTGTGACACGTGCGCGCATCTGGCAACCGCGCGACGAAGGCGTTGATGTTGCAGGCGTTGAGATGCACCTACGCGCATTGCATCGAGAGTTCGACGTTCGAGAGTTCGTCTATGACCCTGCCTACTTCCAACGATCGGCAGAAGCGTTGAGTGATGACGGGTTGCCGATGGTTGAGTATCCGCAGTCGTCACAACGATTGATCCCAGCGTGTGGGAACGCCTATGACATGATCGTGAACAAACGTGTGACGCATGACGGTTCACCGACCTACTCGGATCAAGTGTTGAGTGCTGCGCAACGAATGACTGATCAAGGGTGGCGACTGTCGAAGGGTAAGTCACGACGCAAGATCGACGCGGCAATCGCCCTTGTCATGGCTCTTGATCGTGCGACATCGCGTCAAAGAGTCACACTTGCGCCTAGTATTGTGCAAGTATGGGAATGACACGCGATCAAGTCACTACTCTTTCCGAAGTCATCGGCGGCGTTCTGCTGACGATCGGCGCAGGTTTGTTGGCAATCCCCGTTGGTTTGATCGTTGCTGGCGTGTGTTTCATCGTGTTGGGATGGGCTAACTCATGAGTTTGATCCGTCGCATCGTTGAACGTCGCGCGTTGCCAACATCAATCGACCCCTATCAGATCACGGCACGACCGTTCTATCCCAACTATTCAGGCGAGATTGTCACCGAACTGACTGCGTTTGCATCGACCGCCGTGATGTCAGCCGTGTCACTTCTCGCGGATTCTGTTGCAACAATGCCCCTTGAACTGACACGTCAACGCGCGGGACGTATCGAGAAACTACCAACACCGAGCGTTCTGATCAAACCGAACGAACATCAAACGATGTTTGAGTTTGTGCATCAAACGATGTTGTCACTTGCCTTGCACGGTTGCGCCTACATCTACGCACCGCGACGCGCAGGCGAGTTGCCCGTCGAGATGCGCGTGCTTCACCCGAAACTTGTCAAGAAAACCGTGATCTCGGACGACGGTGCATCGTACATCTACACGATCGATCGCACCGAGTATTCAAGTGATGACATTCGTGCGGTGCATTGGATCTTGTTGCCCAATCAAGTGCGTGCCGTTTCGCCTTTGGAAGCGATGCGCAACACGATCGGCATTGGGTTGGCGATGGATCGGTTCTTGTCGCAGTTCTACGGTGAAGGCGCAACACCGTCAAGCGTGCTTGAAACTGAAACGACGATCACACCCGAACAAGCGCAGACGCTTCGTGACACATGGTCAGATGCGCATACGCAACGTCGTCGACCTGCCGTGTTGACGGGCGGGTTGAAGTGGCGACCAATCACGACAAGCGCAGCAGATAGTCAGATGCTTGAACATCGTGAAGCGATCGTGCGTGACATTGCGCGTGCCTATCGCATCCCGATCCACATGATCAACGGGTCGGGTGGTAACTCGCAGACCTATCAGAACATCGAGAGTGCAGGCACTAACTTTGTGCGCTACACCTTGTTGCCGTTCATGCGTCGCATCGAAGACGCGATCAGCGAGATGCTTCCGTTGACGCAACATGTTCGGTTCAACGCAGATGAGTTCATGCGCGCCGACTTGTTGACACGTGTTCAGGCGCAGCAAGTTCAGATCATGTCGGGAACATTGTCACCGAACGAAGCACGTCAGCAAGAGAACCGTGAACCGTATGAAGGCGGCGACATGTTCATGACACCAACATCACAACAAGTCGTCGGTACTGACGCAGAACCCCCTGAGAGATAAGAGTTGACATGAAGTCGTCAGTCGTAGCCGTCGGAACAACACCAACTATCGTCGTGAATCCTGACGATCAGAACCGTTACATCTATCTGCAGATCGTCACCAGCGCGACCATCTACGTTGGTGACGACACCGTTACTACCGACAACGGTATGCCTTTGGAGAAGCACACCGCACCGCATCAGATCTTTCTGCCACTCAAACAAACTATGTATGCAGTTGTAACGTCACAAGTTGGTTCAGCGGATCTACGCGTTATGACCCCAGACGTGGATTGACATGCCGTTCGGGATCTCTCAAAGTCAGGATGATTGCAACGGTTGGGCAACCGTCAAGCAAGAAGCAGACGGGTCGTTCGTCACCGTCGCATGTCATACGTCGAAGCAAGACGCAGTTGATCAGATGTTGGCAATCTCATTCAATGAAGACATCGAGCCGTTGGGTCAAGTCGACAAACGCGAGTCAGAGATCGAAGATGAAGTCGACAACATCAACGTCACGACTGAACATCGTGAAACACCGTCGCTGATCGCACCCGCGTTCATGGCAACATCGGCACGTCGCGGATTGAAGTTGCATGAAGAAGGCGAGTCGGGTGACGGATTGATGCCTGCAACGGTGCGCGATGCACGACGCATGGCAAACAACGAACCGTTGTCGGAAGATAAGTGGCGAAGGATCGCGCCTTGGATTGCACGACACATTGTTGATCTTGACGCGGTGCAGGGTGATGAGATCACGGCGGGTCTTGTGTCGATGTTGTTGTGGGGTGGCGGTTCGACAAAGGCAAGTGCGCGACGTGCGCAACAGTACGCGGAACGACTTGTTGCACGTCTTGACGAACGATCATCTGACATTGACAAGGTTGCTAGTATGCTCGACACTATGACGCAAGAAGCACGTTGGTGTTCGATCGGCAACGACGAACGTCGTGTCGCCTACACAACGATCGATGTTCGCGAGATGCAAGAAGGCGAAGGCACGACGCTCTACGGCTATGCCGCGGTGTTTGACTCAGCAAGTGAACCGATGCCGTTCGTTGAGTATGTCAAGCGCGGTGCGTTTGCAAAGACGTTGGAACGCGGTGCGGATGTGCGACTGTTGATTGATCATGAAGGCGTGCCACTTGCGCGCACTACGTCAGGAACGTTGCGTCTGCACGAAGATGAACGCGGCTTGGCAGTTGCGGCTGACCTTGATCCGAACAACCCAGACGCGATGCGCGTCATGTCGGCATTGAAGCGTGGCGACTTGTCGCAGATGTCGTTTGCCTTCCGCACGATCAAAGATTCATGGTCGGACGACATGACGGTTCGTGAACTTGATGAAGTCGACTTGTTTGACGTGAGTGTTGTGACGTTTCCCGCCTACGAACGCACCGTCGCGGAGATCAGGTCTAGACAGTTGCAACAAGAACAGAGTTCAGATAACCTAGGACATCAATCGATCGGTGTGAATGTGCGACGCGCACAACTAGCACTTGCTCGATTGATCAAGTAAGTCGAAAGGACACCGACTATGACATACTCGGCAACACTCAATGAGAAGCGCAATGCAGCACTCGCTCTGGCTGATGACATCGTTGCAAAGGCGACTGCCGATGCGCGTGAACTGACCGCCGACGAAGACAAGCAGATCGCTGACACCCTTGACATCGTGCGCGATCTCGATGAGCAGATCCGTCGTCACGTCGAACTTGAACAGCGTGCAGCAGAAGCCGCCGAAGTTCGCAAGGCGAACAATGTCGAGCAGGCAGTCACCGCAGTCAAGAGCGAGCCACGCACCTACGCACCATCGAGTGATCATTCGTTCATTCGTGACGCGTTCGCAGCGCAGTTCATGAACGACTTTGGCGCATCTGAGCGTCTGGCGCGTCACATGCGCGAAGAGTCGATCGAGCGTCGCGATGTCACCAGCGCGAACTTTGCAGGACTTCTTGTTCCGCAGTTCTTGACCGATCTCGCCGCCCCGTTTGCTCGCGCCGGTCGCCCCGTCGCTGATCGTGCGCGCAAGCACGCTCTCCCAGCGGAAGGTCTGACCATCTCGATCAGCAAAGTGACGACTGGTTCAGCAGTTGCCGAGCAGACCGAAGGTGCGGCTGTTCAGGAAACGAACATGGACGACACCAAACTTGATCTCACCGTCAAGACGGTTGCAGGTCAACAGAACGTGTCACGTCAGGCGATCGAGCGCGGAACGAACGTTGACTCGCTTGTCATGGCTGACTTGGTGAGCGCGTACCACACGCAGGTTGACTCACTTGTCGTTGCAGAACTGTTTGCTTCGGCTGGTCAGGCAGTCACCTACACCGACGCGTCACCGAGCGTTGCCGAGTTGTACCCGAAGTTGGCAGATGCCATTCAGAAGGTTCAGACGACGTTCTTCGCAGGTCCGAACGTGGTGATCATGCACCCACGCCGCCTTGCCTTCATCTTGGCTGCTGTTGACACCACCAACCGTCCGCTTGCAGTACCGACCAACGTTGCGTTCAACAGCGTTGCAAACGGTGACGGCGCACCCGTCTACGGAAACTCGGGATACACCATCATGGGTCTGCCCGTGATCACCGACGCGAACGTTGCGACCAACAAGGGCGCGGGAACCGATCAGGACACCATCTACGTTGGCAACCTGCAAGAACTCCACTTGTGGGAGCAAGGCAACGGCGATCCGATGATGCTGCGCTTCGAACAGCCGAAGGCTGCCGAACTCGATGTCACCATGATCGTCTACGGCTACACCGCCTTCACCGCGAACCGCTACCCGAACGCTTGGGCGCAGATCAACGGCACGGGCTTGGTTGCACCGACCTTCTAACGTGTTGCGCGATCAATGCGCAATGATCAACAACGGTAGGATCAGCACATGAACAACTACATTGCTGCACTTCTGCTTGAACGTCGCGGATACGTAATGCGCGGTCGTCATGATCGCGTCGCGATGGTTGATGACGTGTTGCGATCGCTAGGACATGTTGTTGATGTCGTTGAGACAGCATCGATTGAACCCGACGTTGAAACAACGACTAGAAAGAAGCCGACTCGACGCAAGAAAGGCTGAGCAATGGCGATCACTAATGGATACTGCTCGCTCAGCGAAGTCAAAGCAGCATTGCGTTTGAGTGATGCGATTGATGACACGTTGATCGAGAACTCGATCGAAGGTGCGTCACGTCGCATTGACGGCTACTGCGGAAGGTTCTTCTATCAGACGACAACCGCGATCAGGTTCTTTGCGTCCGACTCTTATCGTTTGCCCGTACCTGACATCTCATCGACATCAGGATTGATCGTCGCAACCGATGACGATGGTGACGGAACATTCGAGACAACTTGGACGTTGAATACCGACTACGTTGTCGAACCGCTTGATGCCGTGTTGCAGTCACGCCCCTATCGAACGATCACGGCAGTCGGTGGCAAGACGTTCCCGTTGTTCTTCATTCCACAAGAAGCGGGTGTGCAAGTGACCGCGACATGGGGTTGGTCAGCGATACCTGATGACGTGCGTGAAGCGTGCGTGTTGTTATCGATGCGTCAGTTCGCACGTTACAACGCAGCCCTTGGTGTTATGGCGTTTGGTGACATGGCGGTGTCGGTGCGATCGGTTGATCCTGACGTGCGCGACTTGTTGTCGCCCTATCGCATGTTGGGCGTTGCCTGATGCCTGCAACCGTTTCACAAGTTGCGACGGGATTGAAGAACCGTCTTGCAACCGTTTCAGGGCTTCGCGCGTTTGACTACCAACCTGAACAACTGAACCCGCCTGTCGGGTTTCCCGTGATCGAGTCGATCGAGTATCACGCAGCGATGGGCGGCGGTGACGTGCAGATGCGTTTCAACGTGTTTGTGATCGTCGGGCGATACCTTGATCGCGTTGCACACGCGAACCTTGACGCGTACTTGTCGTACTCGGGTGCGTCATCATTGCGTGCAGCGTTGGAAGGCGATCGAACATTGGGCGGGGTTGCGCAAACGTTGATCGTTGACAGCGCAACAAGCATCAGTAGTTTGACTGTTGCAGAAGCCGACTTCCTTCAGATAGTATGCTCGGTAGTCGTTCACGCATAAGGACAAACAATGACCGCTTACAAGATCACCAGCGACAAGACGACCCTTGGCAAACAAGGTGCGACTGTCAACGCTGATGCTCTTGCGGGATTGAATGTCGATGCGTTGATCGAAGGCGGTCACGTCGAAGTCGTCGTGAACGTCGCACCAAAGAAGTTTGACAAGAAAGAGCAGGACTAAGTCATGGCAGCAATCGTTCTCACCGACGTTTCGGTCACGATCAACTCGGTCGCCCTATCAGGCAAGGCAACGAATGTTGTCATCACTTATGAGAAAGAAGCCGTCGAAGTCACCGCGTTCGGTGACAACTCGCGCAACTTTGTTGGTGGTCTCGGCAACATGACATGCGACGTGACACTCAATCAGGACTTCGCTGCGTCAAGCGTCGAAGCAACGATCTTCCCACTTGTCGGCACGACCACGACCGTCGAGTTCAAGCCGACTTCGTCTGCGGTTGGTGCAGAGAATCCGTCCTACACGATTACTGGCGCGTACTTGGCTTCCCACACGCCGATCAACGGTGCGGTAGGCGAACTGTCAACGACTGAACTGTCGTTCCAAGGTGGCACGCTGACAAAGGCGACATCCTGACATCAATGATCACACGAAAGGGGTCATGACATGAAGATCAATCTGACTGTCACTTACAACGACGGTACAACGCGCGATGTTCAAGCGGTGTTTGCCGACTTTGTTGGTTTCGAGCGCACATGGCAACGATCGGTTGCACGTTTCGAGACAGAGATCAGGTTGACCGACTTGGCGTGGCTTGCATGGTCGTCGGAAACACGTAACAAGAACACCGACAAGAAGTTTGATCCCGACTGGATTCAGACGATCGAGAACGTCGAGATCGGTGATACGGACGGTGATACCCCTTTGGTGACGACTCAGCCCATTGGTTGATCTGTTCCATTGCTGCTGAAACGGGGATCGCCCCGTCCGTGTTGTTGCAAGAATCAGAGTCAACGATCGAAACGTTGATCGCGTATCTTCGTTGGCGTGCGAAACGAATGAACCGTAGGCGGTGATGACATGGCTAGACAACCTAGGATCACGGGACAGTCAGGCGGCTACGGCAAAGTCGAAGTAGAGAACTTGACACCGTTCCTACGTGAGATCAAGAAGGCAACCGACAAAGGTGCTGCTGATGCGTTGATGAAGGAAGCGAATGAACGTGTCGCGCGTGTTGTCATTCGCGGTGCGCAGGCGTTGGCGACGACGAAACAGCAACGCAAAGCGGCTGCCACACTTGAAACGTCAAGCAGTCGCATGGCAGTCAAAGTTATTGGTGGTGGCAAAGGTGTGCCGTACTTCGGTGGTGCGAACTTCAACGCACGGTTGAATGAAACACGGTTGATCAAGTCACCGAATGTTCGTGGTACGCGCGCACGTGCAACACTTGTTCGATCGGGTGAGAACATCGATAGGGTTGCGCGACGCGTGGAATCGCAGTATGTAGACAGTCGTGGGCGCAACATCGGACGACGTGCAGGCGGTACACAAGTCACGTTGTCACGCACGAAGGCAGGCGGGTTGCGTGCGATCAAAGGTTGGAACAACTTCACGGCAAAGGGTCAACGTCCCGTTGCGTGGGTGAAGAACAAAGACAACTTCGTCTATGCGTCGGTGACAATGAACTATGACTCAATCGTTGCGTCCTATCAACGTTTCATTGATGACAACCTAGGTACGGCGTTCCCTGACTAACACGTCGCGGAGTACGATTGAACAATGGCACGCGAACGCAAACTGACACTCACGATCCTTGGCAATGCCAAAGGTGCGATGTCGGCGTTGACGGGCGTAGGTAGTGCAGGTGAGTCGTTGGGATCGAAGTTAGGGGGATTGACAAAGAAGGCGGCTCTTGCGTTCACGGCGATGTCTGCTGGTGCAGCCGTGATGGGCAAGAAGTTCGTTGATGCGGGTTCTGACTTAGAAGAATCGCTATCGAAGGTCAATGTCGTGTTCGGTGAGTCAGCCAAAGGCGTGACTGACTTCGCGAAACAATCCGCAGCGTCGTTGGGTATCTCTCAGCAGAAGGCGTTGGAAGCGGCTGGTACTTACGGCAATCTGCTCAAGGCGTTCGGGTTGACGAATGAACAAGCAACCGACATGTCGGTGAACATGGTGCAGTTGGCGGCTGATCTTGCGTCGTTCAACAACACGTCTGTCGATGACGCGTTGCTTGCGTTGCGATCGGGTTTGTCAGGTGAGACAGAACCGTTGAAGCGGTTTGGTGTTGCGTTGAATGACGTGCGCTTGAAGGAAGAAGCGATGCGCATGGGATTGATCAAGACGACATCAGGCACGTTGCCTATTGCGATCAAGACGCAAGCCGCCTACGCGTTGATCATGAAGGATACTGCGCTTGCGCAAGGTGACTTTGAGCGAACAAGTGACGGTGTTGCGAACAAGCAAAGGATCATCGCAGCGCAGTTTCAAGATGTGTCGGCGCAGATCGGCACGGCGTTGTTGCCTGCGTTCAAGATGATGCTTGATGTTGTCGCCAATCAAGTGTTGCCGTTCTTGTCGGGTTTCGGAACCGCGTTGCAAGAAGGCGGGTTCTCGGGTGGTATCGAGTTTGTGATCACGAAGGTCAAAGAAGTTGCACCGAAGATGTTGCAAGCGTTCGTTGCGATGTTCAACAACGTCACGTCATGGTTGTCGACCGACGGGAAGGCGTTGATCGTGCGCGGGTTCAACTTCTTGACTGATGCCTTGACTCGATGGGTGTTGCCTGCATTGCCGAAGGTGATCCAGCAAGTGATGATGTTCATGCAACGTGTCCGAACATGGCTTGTGACTGACGGGTTGTCATTCGTTGTGAACGCGATGACACGTGTTGGTGATGCGATCGTCGGTTGGATCATGCCACGCATACCGCAGTTGATTGACGCGTTGAAACAATGGGCGAAGTCAATGGTGTCGTGGTTGATCGATGTTGCGTTGCCTTCACTTGTTGAGAATGTGCAGAAGTTGGGTGACAAACTTGTCGGGTGGATCGGTGACGCAGCACGCGAACTCCCGCATCGTTTGGTGACGTTCATTGCAGAGTTGACGGGTTGGTTGCTGTCGAACGCTGTCCCGAAGTTGATCGAACTTGGCGGCAAGTTGTTGATGTCATTAGTGAAGTGGACACTCTCGCTGGGTAAGGACTTGATCATCGGGATCGGTGGGGCTGTTGTTGCTCTTGTTGCAGCGTTGCCCGACTTGTTTGCAGGATTCTTCGTAGGACTAGGCAAGGTTGCATCGAACGCGGTCGGGTTCTTTGTCGACAAGTTCAAGGTGTTGGGTATCAAGATCGCTGAACTTGCGGTTGGTGCAGTCAACTTCTTGATTGACAAGTTCAACGCAATCCCATTGATCCCGAACATCGGCAAAGTCACACTTGACACGGACAAACTCAAAGCATCGATGGGTTTGACTGCCAAAGAAGTGACAACAGTAGCAACGACGTTTGCACGTGCCGATCAATCATCGCGACGTTACGCAACCGAACTTGCCGATGTTGCTAATCAAACAAAGAGTGTGAAGGCATCGACGGACAAGTTGAATGAGTCATTGGGCGGCACGGGCGGCGGTGGTGGCGGTGGTGGCGGTGGTACGGGTGGTGGCAAGGGTACGAAGAACGCGTTGAAGGAAGCACAAGAACAGTTGAAGAAGTACACATCGGCGTTGCAAACGAACGAACAACGCAGTCGATCAGCGACGCAAGCAACAAAGGATGTTGTCAAAGCGAAGGACGCGTTGAAACTGAGTATCGCGAATGTTGAGAAGGCGCAGGCACGTTTCAACATGGTCATCGGTGGTTTCCCGAAGTCAAGCAAAGAAGCGATCGAAGCAACGAAACAACTTGATCAAGCGAACCGTCGTCTGCGTGACGCGAACATTCGTCAAGAAGAAGCGGTGCGTGGTGTCGCGGCTGCCGAGAAACGTCTTGCCGATCTGCGTGCGTTGACTGCTGATCCTGCGTCAGTTGCCGATGCTGAACGTGCGTTGACACGCGCCAAGTTCAACATCGAGCAAGCAAACTTCGATGTCATTGATGCCGAGAAGGATCTTGCCGAGTTGCGAGCATCAGGCAACGCAGATCCGATTGAAGTACGCAAGAAAGAGATTGCACTTGAAGAAGCGAAGTTGCGTGTCATCGAAGCAACGATCGGTCAACAGAAGGCGACCAAAGACCTTGACGATGAACGCACACGGTCGGCATCGCCTGAACAGATTGCGGAAGCGGAACGTGACTTGGAAGCAGCAAAGTTGGGGGTCGTTGACGCGATCGATGAAACACGTGACGCGACACTTGAACAGTCGTTGGCGCAGGCGTTGTTGAATGAGATTGTCAACGGTGCGAAGGAAGGATCGGAACGATACACCGAAGCCCTTGATGAGTTGAATGAAGCGAAGGACAAGCAAGTCGAAGCAAGTGAGCGCGTCGAAGAAGCGTTGTTGCGTGAACGTGACGCGGTGCGCGAACTTGCAGAAGCACAACGCGAGTTGTTGGCGTTGCAAGCATCGATTGACAAAGCGACACGTGATCGCGCAGAAAGCGCGTTTGCCAACGTGTCAGTTCCGTCTGCGTCGATTGCAGGCACGACGGGATCATCGTTCAATGCAAGTGGAGTGGCATCGTCGAACGGTGCAGGTGACACGAACATCAACATCAATGTCGAAGCAGGCGGGTTGACAACACCGCAAGAAACGGGGGCAGCCGTGATCGATGCACTTGACGCATACGTGCGCGC
>Ga0099848_1001192_pt1 | contig 12098 bp, 13 predicted proteins | sample CB_VirMetaG_3_FD_78179 | JGI IMG/M metagenome (GOLD analysis project Ga0099848, IMG submission 78179) | Freshwater to marine saline gradient viral communities from Chesapeake Bay - CB_1508_1S Viral MetaG | ecosystem: Environmental > Aquatic > Marine > Coastal | place: USA: Chesapeake Bay... | reverse complement strand
GTCTATTTGAGAGTCTTTAGTAATAAGTTCTTTAAGGTTCTCTAGATTCATCTTTTAAGATGTATTATAAAGTAACTCTAGAGTAAAGTCAAATAAATATATTTGACTTTTTAATATAATACTATATAATATATTTGAGGACTATTGATGCGAATTGATTTACGTGAAATTCCTGTGGTTTGGATAAATTTAGATTCTGCAACAAAAAATGCAGAAGAAATGGAAAAAAAATTAAAAGACCACGGATTTAAAAATACATATAGAAAATCTGCTAGAGTTATTCCTGCTCCTCCGGGAACTATACAATCAAACGCACATTATGTCGGATGTGCTCAGTCACATATTGACATATTGGATGATAAAAATTATTCTATGCCACTTCTTATTTTAGAAGATGATGCTGAATTTTCTACAAATTATAATCCAATATTAGAAATACCAGACGATTCTGATGGAATTTATTTGGGAGTTTCTAAGGGAAACTTATATTATAAAACAAAAAAATATACACCAGATTATTTAAGAATTGGTGGTATATTGGCAACACATGCAATATTATATGTAACACAAAATTATAGAGATACAATGTCTAATGTTGCAAAATATTGCATACACAATTTACAAAAACCGTGGGACATGGGAGCTGCGTTATTGCAAATGCAATTTAAAGTATATACCCCAAATAATCCTTATTTTTATCAATCAGACAATAAAGAATCAGCAAATAAATGGCAATTTTTTACTGATTCTGCACTAGAAGATAGAAACAGTCCAGATTTATGATTACATTTAATATGATAGGTAGACACGGTCGATTTGGAAATCAGATGTTCCAATACGCAACTTTGTTATCTATAGCAAAAACACGTGGATACGAGTTTGGAATTCCATATCAATTTAAGTCTGAAAATCCTTATTTAAATTTTTGTTTAAATGAATGTTTTCCAAATCTATCTGCAAAAGACAGTAGCGAAGTAAGAAATTTTAAAAAAGCACAAGAAAGAGAATTTACATATAATGCTGGAATTTTTGGAATTCCAGATGGCACCGATATTCTTGGTTATTTTCAAAGTGAAAAATATTTTAAAGATTATAGAAATGATCTTTTGAGAGAATTTAAATTTAAAAAAGAAATTGAAGAAAAGGCTGAAGATATTCGAAATATTACAAAAGAGCCAGTAATATCTCTACATTTGAGATTGGGCGATTATAAAAATTTTAAAGATAAACATCCAATATGCAATGAGGAATATTTTAAAAATGCTTTAGAATTATTGCCAAATGATATTTTGTTGGTTTGTTTTAGCGATGAACCGGAATTGGCAAAAAATATTTTTGACAATCTTGGTAGAAAATATTTTATAACAGAAACAAATGATCAATATGTAGATATGTGTTTGATGACTAAATGTGATTATCACGTAATTGCAAATAGTTCTTTTAGTTGGTGGGGCGCGTGGTTATGTGATTCTAAAAAAGTTATTGCTCCAGCACAATGGTTTGGTGCTGGCGATGGTTCACCAAAAAATTGGTCAGATATTTATTGTGAAGGTTGGATTAATTTATGAGTTTACAAATATATTCTTCTGAACCTTGCTGGAAAATATTATACAACAAATTAAAATTAGAAAATATAAATTTGTGTAAAAAAAATATAGCACTATCAATAAATGAAATATCAATAGTACCAAATAAAAAAAATATTTTATGGTTACACGAATCTCCAGCAATTTTAAAAAATATTGTAAATAAAATAGAAAATAATGAAGAATTTTTTAAAAATAATTTTTATTGTGTTTATTCTTGTATAAAAAAATTACAAAAATATTCTTTTGTAAAGTACATTCACCCGTCTAACAGTTCATGGATAGAAACACCAATTTTTAATTTAAATAAAAGTAAAAATATTAGTATGATAACATCTAATAAAAATTTTACAACAGGACATAAAATTAGAAATTATATAGCAAAAAATTTACCAAGTTGTGTAGATTTATATGGAAAAGGTTACAACGAAATAGAAAAAAAAGATATTGGTCTTGTAGATTATAGATTTTCAATTTCTATAGAAAACGATGATAGTGAATGTTATTTTACTGAAAAGTTAATAGATTGTTTTTTAACATCCACAATACCAATTTATTGGGGTTCTAAATGTGTATCAAATATATTCAATAATGATGGTATAATTTGGTTAAATGATATTAATAATTTAAATGATTATGATGAAAATTATTATAAATCAAAAGAAAACGCCATAAAAGAAAATTATTTTTTAGCATTAAAAAATAATATAGATCCTTATGAATCTTTAAAAAATATATTAATGGAAAATTAAAATGAAAATATCTATAGCAATACCAACTTATGAATCTTATGGAAATGGTTGGCTATATCTTTCAGAACTTTTTAATAGTATTATAAAACAAACAGAAAAAGAAATAGAAGTTGTTGTAAGTGATCAGAGTACTGATGATAATATAAAAAATCTTTGTAATTATTATTGTAATTTTTTAAATTTAAAATATATAAAAGCTTGCAACATTGAAAGAAGCAATTCAGCAAATGCAAATAACGCAATAAAAAATTGCTCATCAGATATTATAAAAATAATGTTTGGTGATGATTTTTTTATTGATGATAATGCAATTACAAAAATTTGTAATAATTTTGATAATAAATCGTGTAATTGGTTAGTAAACGCTTCATTACATTGTAAAAACATACATTCAATGTTTAGACCGTTTATACCACATTACAATGAAGATATACATCTTGGTATAAATACAATTAGTTCGCCAAGTGTTTTATCTTTTAGAGGAAAACACTATTTTGATGAAAAATTAATAATGTTGATGGATTGTGATATGTATAAACAACTATATAAAAAATTTAAAAATCCTTTTATAATTGAGGATTGTCTAATTTGCAATAGATTACATGATACACAATTGCAAAATATACATCAAAATAAACTTGCTTTTGAAACAGAATATTGTAAAATAAAATACTCAAAGGAAATAATAAATGCGTAAAAGAATTTTAGTAACTGGTGGTTGTGGTTTTATTGGTCATCATATGGTTGAATATTTACTTGAAAATGATGATTGTGATGTTGTTATTTTAGATAGATTAGATGTTTCTGGTAATTTAAACAGATTGACAGAACTTCCAAATTGGGAAAAAAATAAAAACAGAGTAACTTTTGTATGGCATGACATGAAATCTGAATTTCATAATAATGAAATTTTAAAAAATACAATAGGTGAAATCAATGTTGTATTACATTTGGGAGCATCTTCGCACGTAGATAGATCTATTGACGATCCTATGTTATTTGTTATGGATAATGTAGTGGGTACTTGCAATATTTTAAATTTTGCTAGACAACAGAAAAATTTAAATAATTTTGTTTATTTTTCAACTGATGAAGTTTTTGGTCCAGCACCAGAAGGTGTAAATTATAAAGAAAACGATAGATATAATTCTGGCAATCCTTATTCTGCATCTAAAGCTGGCGGTGAAGAATTGTGTGTAGCATTTGAGAATACATATAAAATGCCAATGATGATAACACACTGCATGAATGTTTTCGGTGAAAGACAACATCCAGAAAAATTTATTCCAATGTGCATTAAAAATTCAATTTTAGGAAAACCAATAACAATTCATGCAAATAAATCTTTAGATAAAGCTGGTAGCAGATATTATATTCATGCAAAAAATGTTTGTAATGCTGTAGATTTTCTTTTAAAGAATGGAAAGCACGGAGAAAAATATAATATTGTTGGTGAAAAAGAAGTAGACAATCTTTCTTTAGCTAAACTTATTTCAAAATTTGTTGGAAAAGATACAACCTATAATATGGTAGATTTTCATAGTTCTAGACCGGGACATGATTTACGATATGGTTTAGATGGTTCTAAGATGAAAGAAATGGGATGGACACCGATCAACAATTTGGAAAAATCTTTAAAAAATTTGGTTGAATGGTCTATTAAAAATCCAAAATGGATAGGTCTATAATGAAAATAGCTATTGTAACATCCCTATTTGGAAATAGGGATGTTTTAAAAAAACCAACTGTAGTTTTTGAAGATGTAGATTATCATGCTTTTGTTGATAACATTTATAATGTAGAAATTTGGAATCAACATATTGGATATAAATTTACCAATGATTTAAACTATTCCTCACGAAGAAATGCAAAAATTTATAAAATTTTACCGGAATTATTTTTACCGGGGTATGATTATTATTTTTGGGTCGATGCAACCCATGATGTTGTCGTACACCCTAAAATTATAATTGATGAAATACTTAAAAATAACAATTTTGGTTGCTTTAAGCATACCACAAGAAATTGTGCTTATGATGAAGCAGCTGAAATTGTTAAATTAAATTACGACCATGTTACAAACGTAAGATCGCAAATTTTAAATTATGAAAAAGAACAATTTCCAAAAAATGCAGGTTTGTGGGAGCTATCTGCATTTATTAGAAAAAACACTCAAGAAACAACAAAATTTAATTTAATGTGGTGGGAACAAATTTGTAAATACAGCTCAAGGGACCAAATTAGTTTTCCGTATTGTTTATGGAAAACTCAAATAAATCCAATAACTTTGCCGGGATTTGCCAATGGAATTAATTCTACAACAGGAAAAATTGGCAATAATCCCATTATGCCTCAGACTAGACATCATATACTATAATGTGTAGCTTTTTAATCACCAATAAATCAAATTTTAATTTACTTGAAATAAACAAATTTAATAAATTTCGTGGCCCTGATGCAACAAATTCTGTTAATATAAATGGTTATACTTTTTTACATAATCTTTTATCTATTACTGGAAAGTTTACAACCCAACCGTTTATAGACAACGATATTGTAGCAATCTACAATGGTGAAATATACAATTACAATAATTTTGGAAACTACTCCAGCGATGGTGAGTGTATAATTGATGTTTATAAAAACTATGGAAAATTATTTTCTCAAAAATTAGATGGAGAGTTTGTAGTTTGTATTGTAGATTTTAAAAATAACTTAATCATTTTTTCCACTGATATTTTTAAAACTAAACCTTTATTTTACAGTTTTGAAAATGGAGAGATTGGAGTATCTACCTACTCGGACCCATTAAAACAGCTTGGATTTAATGATATTAAAAAAGCAAAACCAAATACAATTTATGTGATTGATTTAAATAAAAATATTATCGAAGAAACTTTATTACACAATTTTGATTGTAATCAATTTAAATTATCCTTTGATGACTGGAATTGTGCATTTGAAAAAAGCATATCAAAGAGAACAAAAAATATCGATAAAAAGCTATTTATAGGTTTATCTTCTGGTTACGATTCCGGTGTAATATGCTGCGAACTTTTAAAACAAAATGTCGATTTTAAATCTTTTTCTGTTTGGGGGACAGAAAATCATGATATTATTTTACAGAGATTAAAAATAAATCAAGAACACAATAAACCATTTCAAGTTCTTTATAAGAATGACAATGCGTTGGAGAGTGCAATAAAATATATTAAAACAAATACAGAAGATTTTAAATATACGATATGTTCTGCGTCATCAAATTATAATGAATTTGATTTATCATTGACCGATGATAATGGGGCTAAATATTTTAGTCTTATTTGCCACTATGCTAGAGCAGATGACTATAAGGTAGTTTTAAGCGGTCAAGGTCCAGATGAAATTTATTCAGATTATGGTTTTCAGGGTAGCAAAATTTATAACCACTCCAATTTTGGAGGGTTATTCCCCAAAGATCTTTATTCAATATTTCCATGGAATAGTTTTTTTGGATCTAGCATGGAATCTTATATTGCCAAAGAGGAGTATGTCGGTGGAGCTTACGGCATCGAAGTAAGATACCCATTTCTAGATAAACAAGTAGTACAAGAGTTTTTATGGTTAGATTCAGATATAAAAAATGCCAACTACAAAGCACCACTCAAACAATATTGTGACTTAAATAGTTATCCATACTTTATAGGAAAAAAAGGATTTTAATGATTTTAAATGATGCATATAAAATAGAACTAATTCAAGGTGAGCTTGGTGCAAACAGTATTAACTTTTTTCAAATTAAAGAATCACTTGGAAAAAACAATGTATTTGTAGATTTGGGTGTTGAAACTGGAAAAAGTTCTAGAATTCTTTTGGATAAATGTGAAGAAAACAATAATCATGTATTTGGAATAGATCCTAATATGTATAAACAGCAGATTGCAGATTGTTTAGCAAGTTTATTTTATACATTTATAAAAGATGATTCGGTTACAGTAGGTAAAAACTGGTCTTTTGAAAGACCAACATTAGTTTTTGTAGATACTGTGCATGCAAAAGAACAGGTATTGATGGAATTATATTATTGGTGGGATCTTTTGAAAGTAAATGGGTATTTAATTTTTCATGATACAAATTGGGCAAATTATATACATAAACCAAATCATCCGTGCGCAGGAAAGAGACCGGGAAACACGGGATTGGGATATGATTTTTATTCAGGAATTGCTTGGGAAACCCCAGATAAAGCTATTAAAGAGTTTTTTAAGATAGCAGAACTCGATTATGAAGATGACTTTATTAAAGTAGAACACGGCCCAGATGATTTGGGTATGGTATTTTTATTAAAAAAACAAGAAAAAGATTACAAACTAGAAATAAATAACTGGGATGAAATCGAAGCAAAAAGACAAATTTTATTAAGTAATTTTAAGTGATATGTATATTATTAATTATTGTTCTGGTGGTCTTGGAAACAGGCTTAAACCAATTGGCTCCTGTAGCTTGATTGCAAAACAATTAAATAGAAAACTAGGAATTTATTGGCCATCTACAATGAGATGTATGGGAAAATTTAAAAATTTATTTTTAAATCCAATAGAAGAAATTAATATAGATGAATTAAATTCAGACGATGTAGTTATATACAGTGAGCCATCTTATATAATTCATGATGCGAATTTAAATAATTTTTTTGGACTTTTAAATTTGTATAATAAAATAGGATGCCTTCCAATAGAGCAAGTTGAAAATCTTGATATTTCAAAAAAATATGCAATAGTATATAATAATACTGTTTTACCAAAATACGGTGATATAGATAATTTTATTAAGTCATTAAATCCCATTAAAAAGCTAAATGACGTAATAACAAATTTTGTAAAAGTAAATAAAATTGATAAATCTGTAATTGGAATACATGCAAGAAGTACAGATTTTACAAATAGCAATATAAAATCATATAAACAATTTGTTGATTCTTTGCTGACAGATTCACCAAATATTAAAATACTTTTTTGTTCAGATGATCTGGAGTGGGAATGTCAAATGTACTATGAATATCCAAATAATATTATTATAAGAGAAAAAAAAGACATTGTAAAAAAATTTGATGCAACAAAGTCGTGGCTCAACAATGCCCACACATCCGAGCTGGCCGTACAGGAAGCTATAATCGATATGTATTTATTGTCAAAAACTAATTTTTTGGTGTATAATACAGACAGTACTTTTGCGCATTTAGTAAATTATTTAAAATGATAATTGAAAATAAGGAAAAAAATGTATAAAGACGAAGATGTACTAATTACAGGTAGTAATGGTTTGGTCGGATCGGAATTAAAAAAACTTTATCCGAATGCAATATGTGTTACTCGTAAAGAATATGATTTAACAAAAGAAGATGATGTTAAATACATGTTCTTAAAACACAGTCCAAAATGTGTTATCCATTTAGCTGCAAAAGTCGGTGGTGTTCTAGATAATATAGAAAATCCAGCAACATTTTTTGACCAAAATATACTTATGAATACCTTTATGGTTAAACATTCATATATTAATAATGTTAGTAGATTTATTGGAATATTAAGTAGCTGTATATTTCCAGACATTTCAGATTCATACCCAATGGAATTAACCCAATTACATGATGGAGCACCAACTCCAACTAATTTTTCATATGGATATGCAAAAAGATGTTTGGCGGTCCAAATAGATTCATATAACAAACAATACGGAACCAAATATAATTATGTAATGCCTTCCAATATGTATGGTGAAAATGATAAAATGGATCCAAAAAAAAGTCATTTTATACCAGTCTTATTGATGAAGATTAAAATGGCAACAAAAAAAAATAAAGATCATATTGTTTTAATGGGTGACGGTTCACCTTTAAGGCAATTTATGCATGCTAAAGATTTAGCAGCAACTATTAAGCACATGATAGATAATAACATTTATGAAAATTTAAATATAGCAAATGATGAAAATCTTTCTATACATGAAATGGCTAAAATTTGTTTAGATGCAACGGGAAATTCTCATTTAAAAATTGTTTATGAGCCAAATACACCAAATGGTCAATATAGAAAAGATATAAGTACAAAAAGATTAAAAGAACTTATGCCAGATTATCAGTTTACAAAACTTGCAGATGGCGTAAAAGCAATGTATAATTCACTAAAGGATTAATATGTTTTGGAAACTAATGCCAAAAGAAAATATAAGTTATGAGGAAAAACAAAAACTTTCTAACTTTATATTAAATACTGATAAATACACCCAAGGCGAATATGTAAAAAAATTTGAAGAAGAGTGGTCTAAGTGGCAGGGATGCAAATATTCTGTATTTGTAAACTCTGGTTCTTCTGCTAATCTACTTTTAGTTAAGTCTATGATTGATTTATATGGTCATGGAGGCATGATATGCCAAGCCACAACATGGCCAACAAATATAAATCCGGCAATACAACTTAAAGGAATAAATTTTTTACAATTATGTGATAATAATTTAAAAAACTTTGGTCCAGATGAAGATCAATTAATTCATTATGTAAAAACCCTTAAACCAAAATATATTTTTATTACACATGTACTTGGATTTAATGGATTGAGTGATAATATTCTTGATGTGTGTAATGATAATAATATAGTTCTTATTGAAGATTGTTGCGAATCACACGGAGCAAATTTTCAAAAAACTAAAGTAGGGAATATCGGTCTTGCTGGAACTTTTTCATTTTATTATGGACATCACCTTACAACCATAGAAGGTGGAATGATTTCAACTAATAATGAAGAGTTATATTATCAGCTGCTATTAAATAGATCTCACGGATTATTGAGAGAACACCCCAATAAAGATCAAATAAATACAAATTGTGACCGTAGATTTACATTTCTTACGGCTGTGTTTAATTTTAGAAATACGGAAATCAATGTCTATCTTGGCCTATTGCAGTTACCAAAATTAAATAATAACATAGAAATAAGAAATAAAAATTATAATTATTTTATCTCTAAGTTAGATAAAGAAAAATACTATACAAAATTTGAATCGGATGGAATTAGCTCATTTGCTTTTCCTATTATTTTAAAATCAAATAATATTGAATTAATAAAACAAAAACTTACATCTGCTGGTATAGAAAATAGACCATTTATTGCTGGAAATTTATTTAAACAACCTTATATGGCAAATACAAATATGTTTATTGATTTTGACATAGCAGATTTAATACACAAAAATGGAATGTATCTTGGAAATAATCAGTTTATAACAACTGATATGATTGATATCGGGCTTGAAATTCTTAATAATATTTGAGGACTATATGAATTATTTAATTACAGGTGGTGCAGGATTTATTGGAACAAATCTTTGTTTACAATTACAAAAAGTTAAACCAAATTGTAAAATTACTGTAGTAGATAACAGTAAAGAAAATTGTTTTAATTTAAAATCAATTGTTAAAAATATTAAAATTTTAATTGAAGATTTTTCAGATCCCTCTATTCTTTCGTCTATAGAAGCTGGAGAGTATGATGGCGTATTCCATCTAGCTGCAGTGCCTAGAGTAGCATATAGTGTGGAGCATCCAATATATACCCACGAAGAAAATTTAACAAAAACTTTATATCTTGGAAAAGCTTGTTCTAAAGGAAAAAAAACTCCTTTAATATTTGCGTCATCTAGTTCAATATATGGAGATATTGAAGAATACCCAACCACCGAGGATGCAGATAAAAAGCCAAAAAGCCCATATGCTCTTCAAAAATACTGTTCAGAATTATATTTAAAACAATTTTATGAATTTTATGGTTTGCCTTGTGCTTTTATGAGATTTTTTAATGTATTTGGACCACATCAAATAGCAACAAATTCATATGCAACTGTTGTTTGTGCTTGGGCGACAGCAATTAGCAAAGGAGAAAAAATAAGATTTGATGGGGATGGATCTCAGTCAAGAGATTTTTGTTTTGTAGAAGATATATGTGCTGCATTAATTTTGGCTATGGACAATCCAAAAGCCCATAATGGACAAGCATTTAATGTCGCACAGGGAGAAACAACAGAATTAAATCTGGTATTTAATATGTTTAAAGAAAAATATGATATACAAGAAAAAGATGTTATCCGAGCTCCATTTAGAGCGGGAGATGTGAGAAAAACTCACGCAAACATTACCAAAGCGAAACAACTGTTGGGATTTACACCATCTTGGCCATTTAAAAAGGGATTAAAAAAAACATTTGAATGGTGGAGTAAATAATATGAAAAAAACAGCATTAATTATTGGCGCAAATGGGCAAGACGCATCTTATTTGGCAGAATTTTTGATTAATAAAAATTATGAAGTGCACGGGTCAATCCGTAGAAATTCTGTTCCCGAATCTCAGACTACTAGAATACAACATTTAAAGGATCAAAATTTAATAAATCTGCATTATGCAGATTTAACAGATTGTTTAAGTATTGAAAGTTTAATACAAAAATTTCAACCAGATGAGATTTATCATCTTGCAGCACAATCTCATGTTCAAATTTCATTTGAATTACCACAATACACTTTGAATGTAAACGGTGGCGGAACTTTAGCAGTCTTAGAAGCTGTGAGAAGATTTTCACCACAATCAAAGGTTTATCACGCGGCAACATCTGAAATGTTTGGAAATTCAAAAGATGCAGATGGATATCAGCGGGAAACAACACCAATGATTCCAGTTAGCCCGTATGGTTGTGCTAAATTATATGCTCACATACTATGCAGAAATTATAGTCAAGCATATGGTGTTTTTGCTTGCTCTGGAATTTTATTTAATCACGAATCTCCAAGAAGAGGAATTAACTTTGTAACAAATAAAGTAGCATTGCAGGCTGCAAAAATTAAAATGGGATTGGCTGATAAATTGGTATTAGGTAACTTAGATTCTTATCGTGATTGGGGTCACGCTAAAGATTATGTTGAAGCCATGTGGTTAATGATGCAACAAGAAAAGCCAGAAAGTTATGTAATAGCTACAGGAGAAACCAGATCTGTTAGAGAAATGGTTTCTTATGTTTTTAATTATGCTGGTTTAGATCAAAGTAAATACGTTTTTAGCGATGAAAAGTATTATAGACCAGAAGAACTGCATTATTTGTGTGGGGATTCATCAAAAGCTAGAAATGAATTAAAATGGAAACCAAAAATATCATTTAATCAAATGATGGAAGAGATGGTCGATTATTGGAGTGCAAAACTTAGTAATAAAAAAATTGATTTAGTCGAAATCTGAGTTATAATAATATTGTGAAAAAACCCAAAAAGAAAAAATCCAAACCATCTGATGCCGATTACGTAGATAATCAGGCACTATATGATGCTCTGGTCGAATATAAAAAAAAATTAAAAGATGCAGAAAATGCAGGACGCAAAAAACCAAAATTACCAGATTATATTGGTGAGTGTATTTTAAAAATAGCATCAAGACTTTCATATAGACCAAATTTTGCAAATTATCCATATAGAGACGAAATGGTATCCGATGGTGTATTAAATTGTATAACATATATTGATAATTTTGATCCTAAACTCTCTACCAGCCCGTTTGGTTATCTAACTCAAATATGCTGGTTTTCTTTTGTTCGTATTATAAACAAAGAAAAAAAAGAAAAGTTTACACAATTTAAATTTGCGGAACAACAAAATAATAAAGATTTTCACAATTGGTTTAATGAAGTATATGCTGGTGTTGATATTGGAAGAAAAGATTTTTTTGGTTTAACTGATTCTGATAT
>Ga0099848_1001191_pt1 | contig 12099 bp, 19 predicted proteins | sample CB_VirMetaG_3_FD_78179 | JGI IMG/M metagenome (GOLD analysis project Ga0099848, IMG submission 78179) | Freshwater to marine saline gradient viral communities from Chesapeake Bay - CB_1508_1S Viral MetaG | ecosystem: Environmental > Aquatic > Marine > Coastal | place: USA: Chesapeake Bay... | reverse complement strand
TCAGGTGTTGGACGAGGATTGTAGAAAGTGCGAATGAGTTGTCCAGTACTTACGCTATACTGGACAGCAATACCTTCCAACACACTTTCAACGTTTTGACTATCAAACCCTATCACTAGTGTGTCACCTTCGATTGCCAAAGCGGTGGCCGCTGCAGAGGCATTCAATGGATTAGGGCTTTGTATGTGTAGAAGCTGTTGCCCTGTAGCGGCATCGTACACATACACTCCAACACCCCTAACTGCTATCTTGTTATCACTTGATATGTCTATAAACCAACCAAGACGTTCACGAGTAGTCATTGCTGGACTATAGATCGAATGCAGTAAGTTACCGGTAGAGTTTTCGTAAACGAATATGGCCCCACCATCAGCAACGTAGGTTCCTTCGCTGTCGTATACGTTACTTTCCCTTGCCGCGACTACGGTGTATTCGTTGGACTGAGCGACTGCAAGCCCGAACCAACTGTCGGCCTTGGGGAATTCCGAAGGGTTTTCTAGTACATGCAGGACATCGCCCGTTGCCTTATCGTATATGATCGCCATACCAGCATCGCGAGTATAAACATCATCATAATAATCATACTTTGGCATACCAACAACATAGTAATCGTTGCTAATTGCAACACTAATTCCGTACTCGTCTACAGAAGACGGCGAAAGAAGATCGTCAGGCTTGGTTGTGCTGTACAACAGGTTGTTGAGAAAAACAGGTAACTCTTGTGCGTTGTTGAATGTTTGGAGAATTGGTGAAAGTATGTACGTTTCAGCCGGCATATCAGTGACTCCTGCTTATAGATATTGTTATAACACATATTTATAATCAAGACTGGTTAAACAATTGTATTGTTTCAACCAGTGGTTTGGTCCAATCGTCTCGGTGTTCGATGAATACCTGCGGTTGTTCGTTGTCGACGGAGATGATTGTGACAAGTTGCGTGATTGGTATACCGGTGCGTTCTTCCCAAGCCACAGCATAGAACGCTTCCTGCATAAAGTAGTTAGTGATGTACTTACGTTGTTTGGGTTTCTTTGCGGTCTTAAAGTCGATTATCGACAGTTTTCCATCGAACTGTGCAACGCAGTCAACGCGCCCTGCAACACCGAAGTGTTTAGAATACAGTGGGACTTCTTGTGCATACACGTCACCAATTCTTTCGTCGAGCACGTGTTTCACATCGAGAAAGTTCTCTATGACGTTGGGCATGTAACCTTTAGTGTAATCCGATTCGTTGTTGATGTACTTTTCAATCAACTCGTGTACCGCTGTTCCACGTTGTGATGCACGAAACGATATCTTGTCGGCTTCTTCATCCCCAACACGTTTACGCCACTGTTCGATCCCATCTTTGGACAGAACGGAAAGCACAGTAGTAATTGAAGGGAATTTGGAACCGTCGGGCAGAACGTATCTTCTGCCGTGCTCGGTTGTGATTGCCTCGAGATCGTCGTATCCCAAGTCAACACCTATATGTTTAAACACTATTTTTGTTTCCTTTTCACCGCTTCTAAGGCTCTTCGTTGTTGTCGATTGAGCGCGACAGGTTCGGTTCCACTAATGTCACTAGTGTCTTCTCTCATCTGTGCGCTACTCATCTTATCATCATACACCACTACTTCCGTGTTGTCAAGCTGCGGAATCTTGAGGTTGTCGTGGTTATGATGAAGAACGAATTTGGTGTTAGGGAATTGTCTAAAGATATCTCTCCAGATTGGACGCCAGTTATTCAACAATCTGTAATTGTTATTCTGACTGCGGTCGCTTGATAGTACAACGTCAGTTACGCTTCGCATATTAAAATCGAATAGAGTGTCAAATCCGTACATATGGATTTCGTCCGCCTTATGTCGATTGGCTGCATAGTGCACAGCCATATGACCGCAATTGAAGTTGGTAGCATTACCGGCATACTTCGGAACAGTCGTATAGAACTCACGAATGTTCGGAGCATACTTCATATAGAATGCGTGTTTCTGTTCCATCCAAATCTTCGGTCTGGTGCCTAGAACCCACATATACTGATCGAGTTTGATCGAACCCTCGGTGAGTGCAGACATCATCTTGAAGTCAACCATACAGGTGGCATACACTTCGTTTCGATTAATTTCGAAAGGTGGCATATTACATAACAACTTGGTGCCAACTCTGGTCTCTTTGTTGTATAGGTGAGCTTTGTCACCGTTTCCAATCACATGAAATACTTTACTCATTATACATCAATTTCCGTATTTGATCTTTACCCTTTGGACCCGTCCAATGCATACATAACTTATTGGGATTGTCTAATCCATCAACGAGATTCAGTCTTAAGTAGTTGTATATATCCGGTACAGTAGAGATGTGCATCATTCGCATCATAGGATTGATTCTAACCATTTCGTGTAGAACCTCTTGATCGCCTATCTTTGGATTGCGTGTACACTCAAGCATCCAGTTTCTCAGAATAGGCGGTTTGCCTCGAATAGCGACTACACCAGAGTTGTGCCAAGTTTCACCTCTTCGTTTGGTCCACGGTTTGTCTTCTACCATCGCCAACTTGCCGTCTTCTACATACTTGAAGATTCCAGAAATATCGCCGAGGACGTGAATGTCGGTATCAATCCAACAGGTCTCCTTGTACGGCGATATATGCAACGTTGCAGGTTTATAGAACCAACCACCGGTAGTTTGTTTTGGTGGATCAATTATCTCGGCGAAATAACCACTCTGATAAACCCAAGTGCGCATCTCTTGGGTTACACCAAAGTCTGCAAACACCAGAGGAGTTTTGTTGTGCTTATGGTAATTCTTAACGAACCACTCAAGCATCCATTGAGTATTACTATCACATCCAGTAACGAAACATCTTTCTTTAGACATCTTCAATACCATACCGTTGATTGAAATTGTGTTTTGCCCAGCACCCGTTTGTGTTCTGAATCGTAGTAAATGAGTCTTTTGCCTCTACTGGCCAAGGGTAGTATTCTTCCAACCAAGGGAACAGAGTCACGTTGAGGAACACGTCTGTTGGTTTCGCGTGAGTGTGCGCCGCTTCAAGTAGGTTTCTAGCGCCCTTTGGTCTCACTCTGTAAGCGTGAGCGCCTGGAAAGTATCTCTTGCTTGTTAGACGGTTGACGCCAAGCATCGAGGGCGTTGTGAATTTGCCGTAACTTGGTGCACCGATTGAGATACAACCTTGATGAGAAATATATCTCGGAAGCGTTCCAGTACATACAGCATCGTGCTCAAAGATCTGGTACTCTTCGTCGTCTTCAACGCACATACGCCACAACGTGCTGTGCGAGAGAAATGCTGCAAGGCAATTCTCATAACGCGAGAATTTCTCGACAAACCCCTCGATCGGAAATCCATATTCGTTCGCAATCTTTACTGGATCGTCCTTCGGTGTGATCGCGTCAAACATCTGCACGTCGAATTCTGGCATTGAGTTGATGCACCTTTGTGCTGCCTGTACGGATTTCTCGTTGTGTTTAATAGTGATAACGTATGATTTCATAATGTAGTAGTAGATTGAATCCTTTGTAGTCCTGTATACGTTTTGGTGGTTACACCAAGAACGTTAGGTAGAAGTTGTTTACACATCAACGCGTCGTTAGGCCACGCTCCATATTGTTTTGTGGCGTACAACAACTTGAGAGCGCCACTCGGTTTGAGCAAGTAAGCTGAATTGCCGGCAAGTCCTTGAGGAATCTGATCGTCGTCAATCTTAGGCACAGAGATTATCGGTAACGGACTGTTGCGCATAATGTCGTAAAAATCTTTAGACCTTCGAGTAGCACCGATAGGATTGTTGATTCCAATAATGCCATACTTGCTGCACACTAATTGGTCAACGTCAACCTTGTCTGTGAATATCGCATCGTGTTCGAATATAAACATCGGTTCGTTTGTTTCAACACATTGAACCCACAACTTGTAATGTGAAAGAAAACACGCGATTCTTTTTTCTGGAACAGCTGTTCGATAAGGAACCAACAACAGTCCTGATTTGAGATCCAGCCTTGTATGTTCCCAAGGGTAGGTCCACTTAATCTTATAGTGATTCATTACAGTTTTATAGTTGTCTGGCGTTACTGCGTCAAACTTCTCAATTGAAAAATCGTTACCGACTTCGCTGTTTGATTTGATCAAGTTATCAGCACAACTATCAGATACCTTGTTATCCCTGATTGTAATTACGTAACCTTTCATTACAACACTTCCTGTAATACTTTGTCGAGTTGTCTGTTGTCTCGAAGAAACATCGGAACATTATGGCCGGCACCGTCGATACATCTTAGCGCAACGTTACTTTGTTGAGGTAATTTATCTAGGTGCATCTTATCTCTTGGTTCCTTGTTGCCGTATAGTATATCATATTGGACGTCAAATCGCAACAGATTGCTGACGGTCGGAAACGGCAAATTGTTTATGTGCTTGACGTTATTAATATATCTATCGTCCCACGGAAGGGTTAGTTTTGGGTCGATGTCGATCTGAGGAGAGAATGCAATCACCTTGCTGCATCTTTCGATTTTGTTGGCGTACAGTATCGAACCAAATCCACCCATACTCGAACCCATAAAAACAACGCGACTGTCTTTATGTTTTGAAATAAACTGATTGATTTGATTCTCGAGTTTTTGATAGATACCTTGTTGATTGTACCACGTCTTGGTATTATCGACTATGAACTCGATATTGGTGTATCCTAGTTTGTTGAGCGTTCCTCGAAACTCAGTAGTTGCGATACCAAACTTCTGCTCTCTTCCTACGAATACTGCGATCGCCGTATCATTGGCCATAACTATAATTGAACAGTTCAATATCTTTAGCGTAGATATTGTGGACTGTCTTCTTCAATTGTTCGTCGTAATAATCGGTGTAGTGCTGCTTACCTTCGTCTCTCTTGGTTGTATTTGACTTGGTCAGTTTCATACCCAGATTAAATTTACTGTTCAACGTGTTCTCGACTTCTTGCATATTCTCTACTTTGAACACGTCGTTTACCAGTTTTTCGTCCTTGTCGTTGTAGATGTACATCCACTGTGGAATATAATGAGCAGAACCCTCGCGGCGCTTTGCCTGTTCCTGTTCGACCTGTTTCACCAGATCTTTGAACTGGATGTGTTTTCTCAACGTCTGCTTCTGCCACAAATACTCGCTGACTAATCTATCCCAAGGATTACGGACGATTGCGAACCTATAACAACTTTCAAACTCTGGAACGTATTTTCTCGCTTGAGGTCCGGTGAAGTGTTGAGCTGGACCATTCAGTTTTACCCCTTGTTCTTTCTGAAGGTAATCACCGTGTCTATAGTATGCACGTTGTTTATCGGTAAGTTGTCTAACTATATGGTGTTGTTGCAAGTCAAGTCCGTCTCTTTTAAAGAAAAACAACTCGATGGATACACCAGCACATTTAGGAATGTGGACGAAAAATATGTTTAAATCAGGTATTAACATCGAATAGTTTATCCCATCTTTGTTCGTCTTTTGTGTATTCGGATCTCAACCTTCCAGCAACGTGGACGAAGATTGCCTTTGACATATTAGGTTCGGTGAAGTAACACGCGTCGTCTGGATCAAATTGAGTGTACCCGCCGAACGCTTGTTTTGCCATCATATTGAGAGCGAGTTGATCCCTTCCTGGTACAACGTTCTTATATTGTTCCCGAAACGAAACTGGATCTAATTCTCTTAACTTGAGATTGCTTTCCCTGTCGATCAACATTACTCCTGAATTGAAGAAGTCAGGTCCGTATTTTGTATACTCGGGTCGTGTTCTAGTTCGCTCGTTGGTCATAACTTTGCAAGCAACGAACCCATCGTAATTTTCAAAGATTCTGTTATCGTCTGTATTCGGAGCGAATACGTCGGCGTCGATGAACAGAACCTTATCATATTCTAAGAACATATTATCTTCAAGGATTCGAAAACATTCCCAAACCGGATGGTATCCCTTAATGAATGTCCGGTTGTTTTGAATGTAGTCGCAACCAATATTGTTGGCGTACCGTTCAACGGTCGACATACACTTGAAGTAAATATTCTTCTTTTTATCTTTAATCCGTTTGTCTGGAGTAAAGTGTTGGTATATTAATGTCTTCATTCTACCATTTGGGAGAGCTGAGAACATTCTCAACTTTCAACTTTCCTTTCGTCTGTTCGGCGATGAATCTCACATCTTCGATTAATGCGTCGTTCAACGTAATGGGTTCAAATCCAAGCGATACTAAACCAGCGTTAGAAACTGCAAGGTCGTTCTCTGCCAATTCTTTACGTGGATTCTCGACCTGTTGTATGTTGCAGTTGTATTTATTGCGTAGGATTTTTGCAAGTTCCATAACCGATCTTACTTCAGAAACCTGATTGAAAATACGTACACGCGAGGTATCTTTCGGTTCGTTCTCGCACGCCAGTTTAATACACCGAGCCGTGTCTTCTATATGAATGAATGCGCGTTTCTGACCACCGACGCCGTATACCGTTAGTGGAATGTTTGCTGCTGCCTGCGAGATGAAACGATTGAGAACCGTGCCATAAACACCGTCATAGTCAAAACGATTGACGAGGTCGTCGTGTAACAAAGTTTCTTCGGTCTGAGTACCCCAAACAATTCCCTGATGCAGGTCTGTGATCTTAAGACCCCAATTCTTGTTATAGAATTGAAACATAATCTGATCAAGAGATTTGGTCATGTGGTACACGCTACCAGGATTGGTAGGATACAACACGCTAACGTCTTTGCCGGTCGACTTAACGGTCATATCCAAATACCCCTCTGGAATATCACCAAAGTCTTTTGAATAACCGTACACACCCATCGTTCCTAGGTGAACAAGGTGAATCGACGGATCGACAGCAACGATGATGTCGAGAATGTTGTGCGTGGCAGTAATGTTGTTATTAACTGTATACTGTCGTTGTTTTGAACCGATCATAGAGTATGGTGCGGCTCGTTGTTCTGCAAAATGGACGATCGTACTTGGTTTAAATTTACTAACCAATTCTTCCATCTCATAGTGCCACGTCACATCTAGGTCAACGAACGAAAGGTCCATTCCAAGATGACGTGCACAAGCAACGCGTTGCGCTAACGATTTGATATCCGTCAACGAATTGCTATTGAGTTCTTCGTCGATGTCCCGTCTGGACATATTATCTACGATAAGAACCTCGTGTCCAGCCTTTGCCAGTTTAAGAGCGGTTGGCCATCCACAGAATCCGTCTCCCCCCAATACCATTATTTTCATTTTATTCTCCATATTTCCAAACCGTATTAACACCATTTGGTACATTGGGTGTTGGATGGGTTGTATCTATTAACTTATAGCCTAGAGGAACTAGAAAATCAGCAAACTGGTCTCTCTGAATTCCTCTCGTTTCTAATATTATAACAGGATTGCACCTTTCAATAGTTTTCTTTGCTCCGTGTAGCGCCTTCAACTCACTACCCTCCACGTCTAAGTGGATAACATCAATCACTTCATCTTGAGGCACCTGACTGTCGATACACACCGTGTCGATTCTCTCAGTTATGCCATCGCCTTGATGTGATATTCTACAGCTACTGCCAGTGCTCTTACCTTGCTTGTTTCCGGTTTTTATATAAGCGTGGCCATCTCTGTTAGACAACCCACAATGTTTAAAAACAATGTTATTTAGGTCGTTTAGTTCTATTGTTTTTTGCGCACACTCGTAAACCATAAGAAAAGGTTCGAACGCCCACACTGTTTTGAAATTGTTAGAAAGGACAGGAAGCATATCGCCAAAAAACGTTCCAGCATGTACTATACCATTTCCTTTGCTGTGTGATAACATACAGTCAATTGTATCTTGTTCATGAACCTCGCCGGCTAGTATCGTGTCTATTTCTTTGCGGCTTGGGTTGAGGATTGGAACACAATACTTGCCGTACTTATTCTCACCTATCTTATAATTAACCATACGGTTTCCTATATTAGTTTCATCAGTTGTTCGACGTTCTCACCAGTTTCAGGCAACTTGTCTTTCAAAAAGAAATGCACGAAATTACATTTCTTAATTTGTGTGTTAGCAGTATATAGTCCGTTCCATTTCCAGTCCATATGTTTGACCGGAATATTATATTTCTTGACGAAATAATTTAATAACGTCTGGTCGGTACTCCACTTCCAAGTGCCAATACCATCAACGAAGTCTTTGAACTCACCGCGTTGTATGAACTGTTTGGCAGTATGACCTTTGAGGAAAGGTTTGAATTGTTTACTGTTTAGCAGTATCAAACCCATATTGAAGAATTCATAACCAAGATCGTTAGGTTTAAAATCAATCTTCTTGATCTTGTGAAGCGAATCGTATTGCATTCGTGAGTATTGAATTATCTTCTGTTGATACAATCCTGTGATCGGCATCTCACGTTCACACACCGCCCCAAACGCGTGTTCAGTACCGAACTCTTCGAAGATGTTTTCTGCATCGGGTCGAATGTAAATATCAGCGTCGATGATAGCAATCTGGTCGTATTCGTCGAGCAGGTCAAATGCGTTTTCTTTCTCATAGATTGGAAGATAACCGCCGTGCTTCTCGTACGATTCTCTACTACGGTTCGTAGTGAAAATGTCGGGTTTGATGCGAAGGATCGGCGTTTCTTGAACCCTATGATCGATGCCGTATTTTTCTGCGTAGTCGGCAACTGATTGTATACAATGTTTGTATAACTTAGAATTCTTTGCGTTACCTATACAAACTTGGTATATCAACGTTTTCATGATAGATGCTTTCTCTCCGAGTATTTGCTTCGTGTATTTCACGATTCCTTCTACCCATTGAACCGCGTTCTAGATACTGATTTTTATGTCGACCACGTTTCTTATTTCGAGAATCGTAACGACTGTACTTAGCCATTTGTCTAACCCTGCCCTCTATATCTTTTGTAAGAACGTCTCCTACTTTTGTTCATAGAAGAAGTCTTAATCGAGTTTCTTCCAATCGAAGTTTTCTTGTGGGTGGGTTCAATCTTTGGCGCCATCCCCGCTTTAACAATCTTAGCCATTACTATCGGTTTCCTCTTTTATACAATACCAAAATCCAGAACCAGATTCAAACGTATCGTGGATCAGTTGGCGTCCGGTTCTTTCAATAAACTCGTCGACTGCTCTCTTGCATCCTTCGTGAAAAGGATGATAGTCGTCGCCGCACAAATACTTAACGTTCTCTAATAATTTTAACTCTTTACTAACATTATCGTAAGTATGTAGACCATCAATATATACGCAGTCCCAAGCAACGTCGTTTTTAAGAACCTCGAGACTTGTACAATGATGCACTTTCTTCATAAACTTTCGGTAGTGCTTATGTTGTTTAACGGCGAGATCAAACGCCGCTCTTTGACCTTTCTGCTTATACTCGTTCATTTGATACATGATAGCAGAATTGTTTGAATGTTTTTTCGAAACGTTCGTAATATGGTGGTTTACCAATTGTGGGTTATTCATTGCGAACGTGTCACATGATTCTAGTTGGCTACCTTCCGGAAGATTGTCCATTATCTCCCATGTTGTGCGACCCCAACCAACACCTATTTCAAGTACCCGTGATCCCGACGGTAATTTCGATATAAATTTGCCAAGATTCTGCACATGTTGTTTGTTGTTGAATCCTGCTACATCCAATGAGTTCGTTATTTGTTTAGGTATTAACATTTTCTAATCTACTCATCAGTCTTTCTGCACGATTCGTCACTTGATTATACCATAAACTGTCGCGTCCTTCAACAGCAGCTCGTTTCCAATCTTTCTCTTCTAGTGCGTTTTTAAAATTAACAAACTTACTTAGACGTGGTCTACCCATGTTGAACATCATGTTGACCAGAATCTCTTGTACTTCGTCTGGCCACATATAGAACTTGTTACCGTACAGTTTGTGGCATTCACTTACAGCAATATCAACGTCAGCATCGAATGCTTCCAGAACGCGTTTCTCTGACACTGCAGTACCAACCGGTTGGCCGAACTCCTCATCGTTCTTTGTGACAAGGTGGCCAATACCGAACGTAGGATAACCGAGATGATCAAGATAGATTTCATCTACTCGTCCCTCGTCGATTTCTAGTTGTTCCCTTAATCTTATCTTGTTCATAAACCCATCCACTCTTTTGTCATTATGTAGTCCCTGACGAAGTCGCTGCGTACTATGTCTTCCCAACCGAATGTAATTACAGAGAAGTTTCGCAATTGTTCTAATATGCCTAAGAATTGGTTGACTCCTTGTTTCTCTTTTTCATTCTTAAAATCCGACTGATAGTAATCACCACAGAAGATAATTTTAGTACAGTGACCAATACGTGTGATGACAGAATCTAATTCGTGGAAGTTGAGGTTCTGCATCTCGTCGACCAGCACAATAGAGTTGTCGTATGTAACTCCTCGTATGTAACTGGTTGATTCGAACGACACATAACCGTTAGCGACTAGTTTGTCGTATGCGCGTTCGTCTTCGAATAAATGCGTACATGCTGCACGATACGGTCCAGTAAACGCGTCCAGTTTTTCTTCTAGCGTTCCTGGTAGATAACCAACGTCTCTTGTTGGTACAACTGAACGAATGATTCGTACCTTATCGTATGGTGTGCTTTTATCCATCACTTGCTCAAGTGCGAGATACAACGCAAGGAACGTTTTGCCAGTGCCTGCTGTACCAACAAGAGCAAGATTGTCATCGCTGCGCCAAGCTTCATATGCTTGTCTTTGAGTGTTAGTGATAGGATCAACCGTTATCAAATCATCGATGCGAATGTGCATCGACTCACCATTTTGTTTTTTCATACTTTAACAGAGTTCTCGTATCGACGACTAGTTGATTTTTTGATGTTCTTCAAGTGATCTTTCCAGTCACTCGAAGTTTTATTGATCATGTTTCCTGTATGAGTAACCATATTAGGAGCCCCGATAATCTGCTCCCACTCACCTTCGTTCGTGAGTTCTTCCATCGATGAAACAGAAAGAATCATATCTTTTACTTCACCGGTTTCTTTGTTTCGAAATGTGTATAATGGCATAATCTAGTTCCGTTTAATCCAATCGTATCTATAAAAAGAAATGCACCCCATTCAAGAGGTGCACCCTAGATACAGGATCACCCCCTTAATCGTAATTCAACCTGCTCAATAGCGGCATCAAGAAATGATTGTTTCTTCGCTATCTTATAAGCAGTGTCGACCTTACCTTTCTTTTGTAGTTTGTGAATATAGTGTCCAAGTTCTCGCGAATCTCTTCGCAGTCTGTCCAATTGATTGGATTCAACCATAGGCTCTCCTTAATTAAGGGTACTTGTTATTATAGTTTCTCGAACATAATCACTTGCGGATTAAATTTGGAAATACCTCCTGCACTAGTTTCTTAGTTAATCCTTTCACGGGTTGCTTTTTATTGATCATAGATAACAAAAGTTTAGCATCTTCTGGATGCACCGCCTCGAGCATTTCAATGAACATTTTCTCGCGACGAATCTTGTTGAGGTTTTCACTTTCGCGAAGACCTTTAACAAAATACTTGAAATATCTGTGTTGACGTAGAAGAGTGGAAGGTGGAGACTCGGGTTTATTAGGCGTGTAAGGAGGTGCACCTTCGGGTAGGTTCCATTGAATAGTATCGTCGAACGTACCACGTAGTACGTCTTGCAATGCAATACAATCATGAGTTTTCAAAACATTTACTCGCTCTTGTTTAGTCTTTGCTTGAGACACCTTTTCTAGAATCTCAAACACCTCAAGTCTCTTTGCTGATACAGCCATTATGTTTCACCTTTCATTTATTTATGTTTTTCTGTCGCTTAAGCTCATTATACACACGATCGAAAACCATGTCAAGTTAAATTTATTTAGTCTTTATGTGTTTTGCATGGATCTTACAACCGATAAATTCATTATAATAATCCTCACGTAACAACACGTCTCTCTCGAATTGCTCTTTCGCTTCATAGTAAGAACACTCACCCTTAGTTATACACAGACGAAGAATCTCACGATGATAGGCATCACCACCTTTCTGTTCAACAAGCAGTTTGAGTTCTTCGGACGAACCATAGTATTGCATCCAGTCAGATTGTTTCTTGACTGTACGCTTACGTTTCTGACCT
>Ga0099848_1001189_pt1 | contig 12118 bp, 18 predicted proteins | sample CB_VirMetaG_3_FD_78179 | JGI IMG/M metagenome (GOLD analysis project Ga0099848, IMG submission 78179) | Freshwater to marine saline gradient viral communities from Chesapeake Bay - CB_1508_1S Viral MetaG | ecosystem: Environmental > Aquatic > Marine > Coastal | place: USA: Chesapeake Bay... | reverse complement strand
GGTAAGAGTATGAAAGCTACAGCATACTATGCTGATGGTACTTGGGAAGAATTAATTGACATTCCTAAGTATGACTATGCTTGGCAACTTTCCTATACTTGGAGAGAGCCTAAGTTTATTCCTGCGGGAACAATACTTCATGTAGAAGGCGCATTTGATAATTCAGCAGAGAATCCAATGAATCCTGACCCTAGTAGAGAAGTGCCTTGGGGACAGATGTCAGAGGATGAAATGTTTTTTGGGGCTTTTACTTGGAAGAATGTTGAATGAGTATTGAACAAGCAGTAGGCTCATTGCTTATATTATCAATGTGCTATTTAGGTTTTGCAATAACATTTTCATTGTCAATGAATAAAAGGAAGAAATAATGTACGGCGGTATGCCACTATTTTTAGTATTTTGTACAGTATTAATTGTAGTGGATACCGCTATTCATGTAATGATCCAGATGTATTTTGAAGGACACGAAGCTTTTTCAGATACACATTCGGAGTATTAAGTTGGAACTAGGGGAAATCCTAATAAGAATTGCTTTACTTATTGTAATACTTTCAGCTCTTTATATATGGGGAGTGATGGGAATAACTTTTATAGAATACTTGCGCGGAAACAAAGACCCCTTTCATAGGGAAAAGCGTCGAAAGACTAGAGATTAAATTATGTGGGGAGGAGTTATTAGGTCTGTAGCGGGGTTGGGACAAACCTGGCTAGAAGGCAAAAATGCAAAAATCAAAGCAAAGGCCGAAGCCGAAGCTCAAGTAATGGTAACCGCAGCACAAAGTCAAGCTGATTGGGAATCTATTATGGCTAGAAACTCTGGCAGCTCTTGGAAAGATGAGTGGCTAACACTTCTCTTTAGTATTCCAATGATTCTTTGCTTCTTTCCTCAAACAGTAGAATACGTCCATGCGGGGTTTCAAGCACTTGAAGAAATGCCTGCGTGGTATCAATACACACTTAGCGTAATTGTTGCAGCGTCCTTTGGTGTGCGAGCAGCAGTAGGGTTTATGGGTAAAAAATGAATGTAGATAGAATACAACAGCAACTTGAAGTTGATGAAGGAGTTAAACATGTCATCTATATCGATCATCTCGGTTATCCCACGTTTGGTATCGGGCATCGTATCATCAGAGAGGACGAAGAATACGGAGAACCAGCAGGAACAAAAGTATCAAAAAAACGAGTCCGAGAAGCCTTCGAACGAGACCTCTGTACAGCAATTGGAGATTGTGAAGCTCTATACGGAGAAAGGTTTGCTAGTTGGCCACAAGACGTCCACGAGGTCTTGGTCAATATGATGTTCAACTTGGGGCGTACTCGCATGAGAAAATTTAAAAAAATGCGAGAAGCTCTCTTTAATGAAGATTGGAAAGAGGCCGCTAGAGAAGGTAGAGACAGTAGATGGTATCGCCAGGTTCCCCTTCGTGCAGAACGTCTAATGACAAAGCTAGAAAATGTTTCTTGACAACTTCTTGCTACTTTAGTATAATATACAACATGACTAGAAGACAACGACAAGATTACAACAATTATTCAGCTTCTATAGGACGAAAGAATGAACCTGTTTTATCTGGACAAGAATCTCGACAAGTGCGCGGAGTACCATGTCGACAAACACATAGTAAAAATGCCTTTAGAAGTGGCACAGCTACTTTGTACAGCTATTTGGGTAGACTATCATCTAGGATTTTTACCAAGAGCGTTGAACAAAGAAGAGACTGCCAAACTGAATGGACTGAAAAAAGAGATTAAACATCTTCCTCCAGAAGAACGACCTTTAACTCCGTACCTACCAATGATGTATAATCATCCTTGCACTATATGGGTTAGGTCGTCTCTGGATAATTTTGAATGGACACATTGCTATGGTAATGCTCTAAATGAGGAGTATTACTATCGTTATGGCAAACGACACAAATCTATCGAGCAAGTAGTAAATAAACTACCTGAGCCAAAGAATATGCCAAGAAAAGGTTTTACTACTTTTGGTTTAGCTATGCCCGAAGATTTGAAAGATTACGATAATCCGATACAGTCCTATCGTGATTATTATCATTTAGACAAAGCCACTTTTGCTAGTTGGTCTCATCGAGAGCGTCCGCCTTGGTGGGATGATAACTATGCAATGTATGATAGAAGGATTACACGATGAAAGTAACTTTAATCAATTACTCTTGTGGGTTTGGTGGAAAGGATTTACTAGAAGATATTGCTTATATAGCGAGAGTTTCAAATCCTAGCAATCAAAATAATGATGCTACAGCAGAAAAGTTAGTACGCTATCTAATTAAACATAAACACTGGTCTCCGTTTGAAATGGTAAGTGTTTGTATGGAAATAGAAACTACAAGAGATATATCGAAGCAGATATTACGACACCGTAGTTTTTCTTTTCAAGAATTTAGTCAACGCTACGCAGACCCAAACAATCTAGGAGATTTTGTTCTTCGAGAAGCTCGTCTGCAAGACGAAAAAAACCGTCAGAACAGTCTACACTGTGAAGATATACAAGTAGCAGCTTTCTGGGAAAATATGCAACGTAAAGTAATTGACCTGGCAGCAACAAATTATACTTATGCACTAGAAATGGGAATCGCAAAAGAGCAGGCCCGTGCAATCCTTCCAGAGGGCTGCACGCCTACGCGTATGTACATGAACGGAACACTACGAAGCTGGCTTCATTACATAGAAATCCGTAGCGGGGTCGAAACGCAAAAAGAACATAGAGAAATTGCACTTGCTGTAGCAGATGTATTGAAGCCTCTGTTTCCTATGGTTACTGAATTTATTTCTTGACATATTTATATAAGTTTAATATAATATATTTTTATTTGGAAAAACAATGGAATTTGAATTAATCATTGCAGGTGTTGCGGGATTTTCTATTCTTGCACTGTGGTTAATTATACCAGTGGAGGAACTATGAGTACTTGGTTAGTTGCCCTCACGGGGCTTATCTATCTTTGGATAGCAGTAGAACAATTTATTAAAAAAGATTATGCTATGGCAATAGTTTATTTTGGCTATGCACTAGCAAATGTTGGTTTATACGTTGCTGTAGACAAAGGTATTAGTTATGAGTAATGGAGTGAAGTTTGACGAGGAAAAGCCTCGTATGTATTTACTTCCTCCACGAGCAATTCAAGAAGTAGCAAAAGTACTAACTCTTGGAGCGCAAAAGTACGATGAAGATAATTGGAAAAAGCTAGACAATTTACAGAATCGTTATACTGGTGCAGCTCTTCGTCATATTTTTACAAGTATGGAAGGAGAGCAGCTAGACCCAGAAACAAATTTATATCACGAAGCACACGCAATCTGCTGTTTATTATTCAAATTGGAGGCAAAACTTGAGGCGCGGAATAAAGAAAAGATCTCATGAAAATCTTTCTCCTGAAAATATAAGGAAAGTCATAGGACTTTTAAATGGAGAAACACCAATTACGAAAAAAGCTGCTTGTGAGATATTAAATATTTCTTACAACACTACTCGATTGGATAAGATTATTCAAGACTTTCACGAGATGGAAGAATATACTTCTCTTAGAAAAAAAGCAAATCGAGGAAAGCCTGCATCAAACGCAGAAATAACAGAAGCTGTTTTGGATTATTTGAGAGGTGACAATATCTCAAGTATTGCAAAGAGTCTGTATCGTAGTCCTAGCTTTGTAAAAACACTGCTAGAGAAAGTAGGAGTACCAGAGCGTCCGAGTAGTAAAGACTCTACTGAATATGATATTATTCCAGAAGAGTGTGCTTCCGAAGATTTTGCTCCAGGTGAATTAGTGTGGTCTGCAAAGTATCACTCTCTTGCTCGAATAGATGCAGAGATTAGTCAAGAGTACCAGAATACTCATAAAGGTATGGGGTCTGTTGACTATGAAAAGAAATACGAAAGTAAGTGTTACGCTATATATGTGCTGTCAGCAATGAACTTTGATAGTAGTGAAACTTATTTTCCTCGAATAGAGAGTGGTGGATATAGTGCATACTCTCTAGCGTATGACCTGGGTAAACTAGAACATTTAAAACAGTACGGAGTTGACTTAACACGTCTGTAAAAATAGTTCTTGACAACTTGCTCAAAAATTTTATATAATATTTATTCAAACTTAGACACAGGAGTAAAAGAATCGTGGCATGGGACGACGATAAAAAAGCAGCAGTAATTGAAGCATATGAAAGCGCAAATCCAACTCCAGAAAACAGTATGGAGATTGTGAAAGACTTGGCAGACGAATACGAAGAAAGCCCTAACGGGGTTCGTATGATTCTGACAAAAGCTGGAGTATACGTCAAGAAAACTCCTGCTGCTTCGAGCAAATCTTCTGGAGCAAGCACTGGTGGTACTCGCGTATCAAAAGCAGCAGCCCAGGAGTCTTTGATAGCCGCACTCACAGATGCGGGCCAAGAAGTTGACAATGATATTGTTGACAAATTGACTGGTAAAGCAGCTCAATACTTTGCCGGAGTAATTACCGCTATCAATGCCTAAATCCAAGTAGCCCAACTTGGTGGAACACCAGAGAGTGTCGGCTCTCTGGTGTTTTTCTACATCTACGTCTTTCACCAAAGAGGTCAGTATTGTAAAAATGTTTGCTAACCTGCAATCCTAGGAGAAAGCGTGAAAAAAGAAGACCTGGCAAATCTAATAAGAGACTATGGTGATGCCATTATAACTTATAGAAGTGAAAACTCGAACAAACTAAAGTACAACGTCTGTACTTTGGATTTTTCAACCAAATACATTCAGAATAAAAATAGTAGAGCAAAAGAGGATAAGAATACTCTGCTGCTTTTCTGTTGGGATACTGACTCGTATAGACTTCTAAAGCCCTCTACTGTTACCAGTGTGGTTCCTCTTGCTTCTGTGTTGAAAAACGAGAAGTAGTTATGGAACTATATGAAGCACCGGAACTTTATGAAAGAGTAATACACTATGACGAAGAAAAACAAATTCAAGTTCGTTTAGTTGTAAGTACCTTTCGTGGTATAGAGTATCTCAGCCTAAGAAAGTATTATCTTGATTTCTTTGAAGAGTGGTGTCCTACTCAAGAAGGTATTTCTATGCCCATAGATTTTTCTAATTCTAAAGAATTGTTTGTTGGGCTAATAGAAATACTTTCTCTCGCGGAAAGTAAGGAAATTATAGAAGAAAACTTTAAGGAATTAATTCAGGATATCTACAAATAACTCTTGACACTTATGCACATATTTTTATATAATATACATATAAATAGAGGAGCAGCAGTTGAAAGATTTATTAGATAGAGCTAGTGCCGCGTATTACGAAGGCAATCCAATACTATCAGACGAAGAGTTTGATAGCTTAGCCGAACAATTTTCTTATAATAAAGTTGGTCACTCTATTTCGGGCGGGATTTCTCACCTGTATCAAATGTACTCACTTCAAAAGGTTTTTAACCTTGAAGAAGTTACCGCAGACTTAGAAAAAGATTATATTGCTACCCCTAAGCTAGATGGGGCTGCCGTATCCCTAGTATACGTAAATGGAAAGCTAGAAATGGCTTTAACTCGCGGAGACGGCAAGAAAGGTCAAGATATTATAGACAAAATGTCTTTTCTTGTTCCTACTGAAATTCTTTTGACTAAGACTGTTCAAATTACTGGAGAAGTAATATGTCCCTCCTCCGTTGCAAATGCCCGAAATGTTGCAGCGGGGTCATTAAACTTAAAAGACTTGGAGGAGTTCAAAGCTCGTCCGGTTAAGTTTGTAGCCTATGATATTCAAGGCACAGACTGTAAAACCTGGACAGAAGCGATGGCTACTCTTAAAGTGCAAAAGTTTAATGTAGTGTTGGAATTTGATGCAAGTGAGTATCCAACCGATGGTGTTGTGTATAGAGTAAATGATTATGAACTCTTTCACAAAATGGGCTATACTGCCCACCACCCTCGGGGAGCCTTTGCTCTCAAGGAGCAAAAGCAGGGTGTAGTAACTACACTCTTAGATGTTGTGTGGCAGGTAGGCAAAAGCGGGGTCGTAAGCCCTGTAGCAATTCTAGAGCCTATTAAAATAGGCGAAGCTACGATTAGTAGAGCTACATTACACAACATCGAATACATACGGGAACTTAATCTACAAATTGGATGCCAGGTTGAGGTAATCAGGTCTGGAGAGATTATACCAAGAGTTGTTAGAAGAGTCGATGACCTTGAAAAAAATAATTCTTGACTTTTATCTCAGATTTCCGTATAATATCTTTTCAACTTTGAGGAAGAACTAGAATGATAGAAATTCAAGCCCCAACGAATTGCCCTTCATGTGATTCGTTACTTGAGTGGTCTAACCACCTACTTTACTGTAGAAATTCTAACTGTCATTCTCAGTCAGTCAAAAGACTGGAGCATTTCGCAAAAACTCTTAAGATTAAAGGGCTTGGCCCTGCATCTATTGCTAAGTTGGGGATTACTGACATAGATGAAATCTATGCTCTCAGCTTGCAAGAGATTTGTGATTTGCTTTCTTCCGAAAAGTTAGGGAATAAACTGTATAATGAAATAGAAAACTCAAAGAAAGCAAGTCTCGAAGCCTTGCTTCCCGCTTTTAGTATTCCTCTGATTGGTAAAACTGCCGCAGAAAAATTATCAAAAGTCTGCAATAATATTACGGACATAGACTACGATAGCTGCGCTAGGGCCGGTCTTGGAGAGAAGGCCACGGAAAGTTTAATTTCTTGGCTAAGAAAAGATTTCTATTGTTTTTATGATGGTTATTTACCCTTTACTTTCGAGTTTAGTAGTACAAATACTTCTATCCCTTCTAAAGGTGTAGTGTGTATTTCTGGCAAATTAAATAGTTATAAAACGAAAGCCGAAGCTACTAAAGTTCTGGAAGAATTAGGATATACTGTCAAAAGCAGTTTGACAAGAGATGTAATGATTCTTGTAAACGAAAGTGGAATAGAATCACTAAAAACTCAAAAAGCCAAGGAATCTGGTGTACAAATAGTTAATAACCTTAAAACTTTTATTTTGGAGAATATATAAATGGCAGTCCCTAAGTGGAATGATGAACGTACCGCACAACTCACAGCCTTTGTAGGCAATGAGTCCCCCGTATCACAAGCTACTGTTGCAGAAGCAGCAGAAAATCTGGAAACCTCTTCTCGCTCAGTTTCTAGCAAACTGCGTAAGATGGGTTATGAAGTAGAGCTTGCCTCTGCAGCCGGAGGCAAAGCCTTCACTGCTGAACAAGAAGCAACTCTTTCTACTTTCGTAGCTGATAACAGCGGCAGCTATACTTATGCTGAAGTTGCTCAGTATTTCGAAAATGGTCAGTTTTCCGCCAAGCAGATTCAAGGAAAGATTCTGTCTATGGAACTGACTGGTCACATTAAACCTGCTCCGAAGCCTGAGTCTGTAAAGACTTATACTGATGCTGAAGAAGCAGAGTTTATTGCGCTTGTGAATTCTGGCGCATTTGTAGAAGCTATTGCTGAAGCAATGGGTCGTAGCGTAAGCTCTGTTCGTGGTAAGGCTCTCAGCCTTCTGCGTTCTGGCGCTATCGAAGCTATCCCCCGCCAGGAAACCACCAAGTCTGGTGCCAAGGAAGATCCTCTGGCTACCATCACTAATCTGGAAGACTTGACAGTTGAGCAAATTGCAGAGACAATCGGCAAAACTGTTCGTGGTGTTAAAACTATGCTTACTCGTCGTGGCCTCGTTGCCGCTGACTATGACGGCGCAGCCAAAGCTGCTAAAGCCGCTCAGTAATAACAGTAGTATAGTTTTTATCGAGTGCTAGCCGCCTGGCTAGCACTTTTTTAGGTTCGGGAGACCTTAGATTGAATATCGCTAGTGCTTTAATCAAGCAAGTCATTGCGCTGCAAGACTTCGAGACATGGAGCCGCCTGCGAAAGCATTATCTGCCTTCAGAGTATGAAACTCTGTATAAGGTTATAGAATCTCACTGTGAGAAGTATCATGAAGTGCCTACATTTGATGATCTTCGATATGAGATTCGTGACGGTGCAACTCGGGATAGGTTATACGCTATTGAAAGCGTAGAAGTGGAGGCAGAGCCGCCACACCTGCTCGAGTACCTAAAAAATGAGTATGCTCAAAAAGAAATCTTAAGGTCTCTCGAAACTTATATTGACCAGTCTGTAGCTTTTGAAGATGCAGACGAGTCTCTTGCTCATCTCCATCAGATTGTTCTTGATGTAGAACAAAAAGTAGACCTTCAAGACCCTGAAGAGAATATGCAATATATTCCTCTTTTCGATCCTGATGAAGAGGTTAGCAAGTACCTTCCTTTAGGTCTTAATATCGACTACGATCATAAAATCAAGTTCTCTCCACGAGATTTAATTCTTGTGGGAGGACGTCGTGGTGCTGGTAAGTCTATAACCTGTGCAAATGTTGCAAACACAGTATTTGAGTCAGGTAAGTCTGCTCTCTATTTTACTATTGAGATGGATAGTAGACAAATTCTTCAGCGTTGCGCTTCAATCGCAACTGGAGTACCATTCTCTAGGTTGAAGTTAAAAAACCTCAATATTACAGAATGGGAAAAGATTGCTGTATGGTGGGCTAACCGCTTTCAGCAGGGTGAAGAGCGTTTGAAAGAATACAGACAACATCGAGACTTTGAAAAATTCCATCGTGCACTTACAACTACCTGCGAGCTTCTCCCGACTCAGCAGCTAGACGTAATATACGACCCATCCCTAACTCTTTCAAAGATTAGGGCGGAATTAGATAAAAAAGTCAAAGCGTTGAATGTAGGTGTAGTTATTGTTGACTATATCAATCAAGTAAAACGCTCAGCACTTCCCTCTCGTGGAGGGCAGTATGATTGGACTGAGCAAATAGAAGTTAGTAAGGCATTGAAAGCTATGGCACAAGAATTTGAGGTTCCAGTTTTCTCTCCTTACCAAACAGACGCAACTGGAGAAGCTAGATTTGCAAAAGGTATTCTTGACGCAGCAGACGCTGCTTTTGCACTAGAGACCTGGTCTCCTGAAGATGCTTGTATTACTTTTAAATGTGTTAAGATGCGTAATAATTCAATGGACTCCTTTACCTCTACAATGGAATGGGATTCCTTGAAAATCGGCCCTGCCTCTGCACTATCTCCAAAAGAGAAAGCGGAGTCAGAACTTAAAACAGATGAAAGTATAGATGATATCTAAAAATATTTCTTGACACTTCTGTTATTTTTTAGTATAATATATTATTAAATAACAGGAGTAGTCATGTTAGTTTATACAAATACCAGTTACAGACCGATTTCTCGTAATCGTAAAAAACTTCCTTCAAAGCCTAAGAGAGCAAAAGGTAAATTTGTTCCTTATGTTCCCACATCGACTGTTTATCGTCCAGAGACAAAACAGTATCCTTCAGTGCTTAGTAAAGTAGGAAACACTACAAAGAGAGATGAGTCTTACAAACAGGAAATTTCTAAAAAGTATACAGTAGCTCCTGCATATAATAAAGGAGCTTATCAAGTAGTTAGTAATGACAATATAAAGGATATAGGTAAATGAGGACAAAGCCTGTGATGTCAGAAGATGTTTATAACTTCATGAGAAGTTTGTTAGACCCAGAAAAATTTGGACACGCAGTAACAGCAGAAGTACGAGACGAAGCCCGAGTATTGCTAGGGCTAGGAAGATCAGAAACAGAAAAATACGCCAGGAAAAAATCTAATTGACAGTAGAAGAGCTATTAAATAAAAAACAAATACCTTTTAGTCCAAAAGGCAAAGATTTTATAGTTAGCTGTCTAAATCCTGAGCATGAGGACTCTAACCCAAGTATGCGAATAGACCAAGTAACTGGTATATTCAATTGCTTTTCTTGTGCGTATAAAGGAAATCTATTTTTTCTTTACGAAGAAAAAGTAAACCAACTACAGCTACGCAGAGAGCTGTTAAAAAGAAAAATATCTCAAAAACGCTCCGAAACTGTAGGTCTTGTAATGCCTACAGGTGCAGAGCCTTACACGGGGTCGTGGCGGGGTCTTAAACCAGAAACATATGAAAAGTTTGAAGCATTTCAGCACTCTGCCCCTGATTTTGTTAGTAGAATTGTTTTTCCAGTTCGAGACATTACAGGAGAAATTGTAGCCTTTAATGGTAGACATACCTCGAATGGAATACCAAAGTATAAAATTAATCCTGTAGGTGCAAAGTTACCTCTCTATCCTAAAGTAAATCCTAGGTCAGGTAAAATAATTCTTGTAGAAGGCATCTATGATATGTTAAACTTACATGATAAAGGATTAACAAACGCAGTATGTTGTTTTGGCACAAAGAATATCAACGAAACAAAATTGCAAATTTTAAAAATGCAAGGAGCAGAAGGAGTAGATGTATTCTTTGACGGAGATGATCCAGGCCAAAAAGCAGCAAAAACAGTAATAGATATGTGTGAGAAAGTTGGTCTCATCACTAGAAACGTTCACTTACCGGATAAAGACCCAGGTGAATTATCAGAAACTCAAGTAATTAAACTAGCGAGACAATTATATGCCTAAGGTTGCATTAATAGAAACCAAACCAAGCAAGACTAATTTCCAAAGTGAATTTGATGGAGCTTTTGAGTTCGATCAATTTCAACTATGTTCAAATCCTACCATTAAAAAAGTTCTAAAACGTGACTGCGATATTAATGTAGATACTAATCTCTATGACTGGGTTATTCTAGTTGGTAGTGATGCTTTGAAGTATTTTACAAAAATTAATTCAGTTACAGAGTATTCTGGCAAACTTGTAGAAGGTAAATTCTTACCTGTAATTAATCCTGCAATGCTTGCTTTTAAACCAGAAGCTCGTAAGACTTGGGAAGATTCCAAGCAGAGTATTATTGACTTTATTCGCGGAAATAAACAAGAAGTAGTAGTTGATAGTAGTATAGCTTTTGGTATTCAAGACACAGAAGCTGCAAATGATTTTATTCGAGCAGCACTTGAATACGACCATACTCATGTAGCCCTTGACTCCGAGACAACAGGACTATATCCTCGTGATGGATACATGCTTGGGCTTTCTCTGTGCTATGATGGCAAGACTGCCGCTTATATTGACACAGATTGTTTCAATGAAACTACAGAAGCATTGTTACAAGACCTTTTTAACAGAAAAACAGTCATCTTTCACAACGCAAAGTTTGACTTGGCTTTCTTTGAATACCATTTTGGTTTTGAGTTTCCAAAGATTGAAGATACTATGCTTCTACATTATCTGATTGATGAAAATCCTGGAACCCATGGACTGAAACAACTTGCTCTCAAGTTTACTCCTTATGGAGACTATGAGAAGCCTATGTATGATTGGATTGATGAATATCGTAAGACACACGGAATTCTGAAGGATAGCTTCTCTTGGGACTTGATTCCTTTTGAAGTAATGAAAACCTATGCTGCAATGGACTCTCTAGTAACATTTATGATTTATGAGAAGTTTCAGAAGATTAAACAAAATCCAAAACTTCTGTGGGTCTATGAGAATATTCTGATTCCAGGCACTCGTTTTCTAATAAATGTTCAAGATAACGGCGTTCCGTTTGATCGACAACGACTGCTAGTAGCTCAAGAGCTTATGCAGTCAGATATTGATAAAGCTGTTCAAACGCTTTATGAAAATCCTGCAATTACACGTTTTGAGGAAATAAATGGAAAACAGTTTAACCCTAATAGTACTGTTCAACTGCGTACTCTCCTCTTTGATTTTTTGGGCTTGCCTCCAACAGGAAAGAAAACTGGAACAGGTGCAAATTCAACTGATGCGGAAGTTTTACAAGAACTCTCGGAAAAATCCGAAGTACCCGGACTAATTCTTGATATACGTCAAAAGTCTAAAATTAAAAATACTTACTTGGATAAAATCATACCACAGCTTGATAGGGATAGCCACTTACGTACCGGATTTAATCTTCATGGTACTACTTCTGGCCGTCTCAGTTCTAGTGGTAAATTGAATATGCAACAACTTCCTCGTGACAATCCTATTGTTAAGGGATGTATTAAAGCAGCTCCAGGCCATAAGATTGTTGCAATGGACTTGACTACAGCAGAGGTTTATGTTGCTGCCGTTCTTGCAAATGATGTAGCTCTTATGGATGTTTTTCGTTCCGGAGGAAACTTTCATAGT
>Ga0099848_1001185_pt1 | contig 12159 bp, 7 predicted proteins | sample CB_VirMetaG_3_FD_78179 | JGI IMG/M metagenome (GOLD analysis project Ga0099848, IMG submission 78179) | Freshwater to marine saline gradient viral communities from Chesapeake Bay - CB_1508_1S Viral MetaG | ecosystem: Environmental > Aquatic > Marine > Coastal | place: USA: Chesapeake Bay... | reverse complement strand
TGGTCATGAGGGGTATTGCTGTGATGGCGATTGGTATTTTGAGCATGGTATTGGTGGTAGATTTGGTATTAATACAGAGACTGCAAATGTAAATCCTACTTTTAGGATAGATAAAAAGGCAGGTGTTATAAATTTCGATTGTCATGTAACTGAAGGAACTATAATACTTGAGTATGTATCTGATGGCATGGAGAATGGTAATGATGCTGATATATCTGTAAATAAATTATTTGAACAGTACATTTATGCTGCCATAAGATACGAGATACTTAATGGTAAGTATGCTGTTCAGGAGTATATTGTGTCTAGAGCAAGGAAAGAGAGACAGGCTCTTTTGAGAAACGCAAAAATAAGAATTAGTAACATTCATCCCGGTAGACTTCTTATGTCTATGAGGGGCATGGACAAGATTATAAAATAATGGTTAAGATTACAAGATCCTTTATGGCCGGCAGAATGAATAAAATTGCTGACCAAAGAATTTTACCTGATGGAGAGTATATTGAGGCTATGAATGTAAGGATGAACTCAACAGAGAAATCATCCGCAGGTGTTATAGAGAACACAAATGGCAATCTTCCTCTTACTCAAATAGAGTATAACGGATCTCAGCTTTCAGCTTATGCAAAATGCATAGGTGCCATTGACGATAGCTCAAAAGAAACTATATATTGGTTCGTTCATGACCCTCAGTTTGCTTTGTCAAATACAGGTAAGCTTGACCTTATAGTATCTTATAACGTTGTAACAAAAACGCTTATATATCATATAATAAGTGTTGATGATGGTGGTGGTGTTAACACAACTCTAAACTTTAACCCTCAGTATTTGATAACAGGTGTAAATATTATAGAAGACCTTTTATATTGGACTGATGACTATAATGAGCCAAGATTTATTAATATAACAAGCTCATATGCGAATCCTGATTCAGTGACTGGTGTTGACCACAACAACGAGCCTGAGCTGCTATATGAGTCAATACTTGTCATAAAGAGACCTCCTTCTGAGGCTCCATCTATTAATTTAGTTGAGTTAGATGATGAGTCTAACTTCTTAGAGGAGAGGTTCATATGCTTCGCATATAGATACAGATATGCTAACAACCAATACAGCGCAACATCTCAATGGACAGAGGCTGCATTTATGCCTAAAGATTTTCAGTTCAGCCCAAGCAGTTATCTAAACGAGGGGATGCTTAGTAAGTACAATGGTGTTGAGGTTACGTTCAATACAGGAGGGACTCTTGTTGTGGGTATTGATTTGCTTTTTAAGGAGTCAGCATCTAACTTAATAAAAATTATTGAGAAATATGACAAGGCTGATGATGGATTGAATGATAATTCAACTCATACTTATTTATTTAGTAATAGTAAAATATTTACTATTTTGTCAGAGTCTGAGATACTAAGACTTTACGACAACGTTCCATTGTTAGCTAAAGCTCAAACAATAATGGGTAACAGGTTAATGTATGGTAATTACGTTGATTGGTATGACATTAAAGACAAGAATAATTATCCTGTTAATTTCGACTATACGATTGAGCTGCTTACAGAGGAAATTGGGGCTGAAGATATTACTTACAATGCGACACAAGGCATTATAACATTTGGACCTCCATTTTACTGCCCTTCTCCATGTAATCCCTATAATGTTTTAAACATAGACCTTAGTGGAATTAACTTATTATCAGGATATATTCTATCTTTTGATTTAATATTTAGAGAATATAACGCTTTTTTTGGAGAGTTAAGTTGTAATTTTTCATTTACATTGCCAAGGACATACTCTTCCGTGTATGATATGGCTAGTAGCGTAGAATTTCAAAACGCTATAGGGACTGCATTAAATATCAAACCTTTATATTCATCTATACCTGGAGACCAAACATCATGCGATGGATATACATTTACAGATGCATACAATTGTTCGGCTCCTGACACCTTGTCTTTTGGGGGAAATGTAGGTGTAAAGTACGAAAGTGGTATAGACAATGCAGGAGACCCTATAAGACTAACGACATCTCCAGGAAGTAATATAATATCTTTAGAGTTTTTAGCTGTAAGGTATGTTGACAACCCATCTGCTATATCATGGGATATTTATATAGCATATAGAATACAGGATGCATATATTAGGATTGAGCGTTTTGTAACCCAGAAGAGTTTGCATAGCAACAGAGACTATGAGATTGGCATTGTATATATGGATGAGTATGGAAGGTCTACCCCTGCAAATGTAAGCCAATTTAATAATGTACACATACCATGTAGTTATTCTAAGTACGCAAACTCTATAAGAGTTACCATACCTCCATCGCAGATTGCCCCTTATTGGGCAAAAAGATATAAGTTTGTATGTAAACCTGACAAAGGTAATTATGAGACCATATACTCAAACATATTCTTTAAAGACCCTAATACAAGCGATGTTTATTTTTTAGTACAAGGCGAGAATGCTAGAAAGGTTGAGGAGGGGGATAGGTATATTGTTAAGGCTGATTCATTAGGAGCAAAGCAAGATTGCACATACGCAACCGTTCTTGAGAAAGATGTAAAGGAGGCTGGATTCTTATCGGTTACTCCTGAACCTCCTGTTGGTGTGTATATGAAAATTAAGCCTGATGGATTTTCCCTTGAAAATGAAGAAAATGCATTCATCTCTTTTGGTGAAGAAATAGATGTATCAAAAACAAGAGGTGAATCGCCTATCGTATCATATGACATGAATTTACCAGATCCTGACAGCCCAGGATTTTATAAAGATTACTCTGTTCCTGCCGGTAGTATTATTATTTTTGACATAAGAAATACAAGGGACGGATTTGGTGACAAAGCGTGTGAGACAAGGATATATCATCTAGAGAAACAGTATGTATCATCTAGTGATTATGATAGCATGTATGATTGGTTTGTAAATGACAACATTGCATCTACATTAAATGATGGGTTTTCTTTAGTAGGTAATCCTAATGAGTGCGACATAAATAACATATTCAATCCAGACACAACAGATTATATAACAGAAGGTGCTCTTTGTGATAATTACTGGAGGTTTTATAGAAATCCAGCAACAGAAAAATTAGAACTATTTATATCAGGGACATGGGCATGTGGGTCGTCTAAAAAGAGAAAGTCTACACTTTCTGTTGACATAAAGGTGTACAGAGCAGTTGAGAATATAATATTTGAGACGGAGCCATCTGAGGCACTACCTGATGTATTCTTTGAAAACCACCTTTCATATCCAATAGACGATGATGGCAATCACTTGACAAATGGTGCAACTGGAGATCAAGACCAAGACATATCACTTGGTCAGCCTGCAATTGTTAACACAGGATTCTTTAATTGTTTTACATTTGGCAATGGTGCAGAAAGCTTTAAGATAAGAGACTCTATCGTAGGAAAGACATTAAATTTAGGTAACAGAGTCATTACTGTTGGTGGTAAGAATTATAAGAGCTTCAGGAGATTTGCAGATATGACATATAGTGGCGTGTATAACCCTGAGACAAACTTTAATAAGCTTAATGAGTTTAATACAGGTCTTGCAAATTTCAAAAATCTTGAGCTATCATTTGGCCCTATACACATACTTGATGGAAGGGAGACGGATGTCCTTGTTCTTCAAGAAGACAGAATATCTTATGTGTTAGCCGGAAAGAATTTACTTTCTGATGCGTCAGCAGGAGGCGTAATAACATCAGTGCCTGAGGTTTTAGGCACACAGATTGCTAGGACAGAAAAGTATGGCATAAGCTTCAATCCTGAGAGTTATGTAAACTGGGGATACGATAGATATTTTACTGATGCTAAGAGGGGATCTGTTATTCAATTAAAGGGTAACTCATACTCTAATGAGCAAATGGCAATTGCTTCTGATTTAGGGATGAAGACATGGTTTAGGGATGAATTCCGTGATAACTTTATGACTCAAAAAATTGGTGGGTACGACCCATTTATGAATGAGTATGTGCTTAGCATAAACGATATAAAGTTGCCTGAAGAAATAAAATGTAATAAATGTGGAGGCAATAGGACGCTTACATTTGCTAATGGTGAAGGTATATCAGAGGAATTAAACTATTGTATTGATTTATCAAATGATATAGGAGATGTTCAGGTTGATTGGACGGTCATAAGCATTGATGGCACTTCATCATTTACTTTGGATGTTGTATTTGATGGTACTACTTATAATTCAGGAGTTCAGACAACATCTGGTCAGTTTACATTCTTCAAAAATACTCCGTTGCCTAGTGCTGCTGATGTAACTTTAAACGTTACTGGCAATGCGGTGATATCAGTAAACATATCATGTCCAAATAAAAAGGTTCTGAATTTAATTGAGGTGGTACTCACAAATGATGCTGAATCAGGGTTGGCTGTTATGAAACAATTTAATTATGTAAATGGTACATACACCTCTCCTCTACAATCTAATTTCTTTATATTTGCAAGTGGAATATCGAACCCACTTGTGTCTTATTATTATGTAACAAATGGATTTGAGGGTCAAGGCCCTATACCTGTTACGGGATCAACAATGACGCTAAAGATAAATGAGAACTATCCTTGGGCATCATTTAATTTCAACCCTCTTAATAATAAGTTCAGATACGCAAGGACATCTGTGCTTTATGGCAACAATGACGCTGACATGCAGGCTATGATGGCTGCGTCGACACCTGCAACACCAATACTGAATCCTGCAACAGGGATATATGAAGCGAGTTTTACAGTGCCAAGTGATCTGCTGGGCGAGTATATGTACATAATTTGGGATCTAAGGACATCGTATGAGGTTGACATGTGCTATGACTTGACCGCAGAGGATGCTTGCTGTGATTGTGCACCGTGTGAGGAGACATGTTCGCATTGGGTGTTTGAGAATCCTATAACAGAGACGGAGACTGCAACTGTGTTATTACCTCTTGGAACATGTGATGATCCAACCGGTATAGAGATAAACATACTTCCAGGGGAGACATTCAGTTACTGTCTTCCTGTAGATAAGAATAATTATATTGTAACGGCAGGTGAGCCTGTTATCTATATGGATAGCTGCACTTGCCCATAATTTAAAATACTATGCCTACGCAACAAACTTATTATTTAAATGGACCAACGTTATCATTGGCTACTTCAGTTTTTCTTGACTCTGGGATGACACTATGTGCGCCTGATGGCTTTTATTCTGATGGAACAGTGTCAAGGGAGCAGGTTGGTTGTGTACTTCTACCTGCTGTAGAATGCCCTACATGTGGCGATCAGTGTGGTGAGTCAATTGTTGACTTGGTATCTAATAATGGTGTGTACTATGTAGACTTCGACTCAGGAACGGCAGAGGCAGGTGTTATTGTTATTAATCTTGATGTTGACCTTAGTGTATGTGGCATCAAGGTTGACTATAACGGATCGACATACAATGAGCTTAGCTCCCCTATTCATGGATATCTTTGCGGAACTGCTGGAACTAGTTATACATATATAGGTGGTGTGTCATACGATTGTGGTATTGAGGGGACTCCATACACTCTTGATGAGTATGAGTACGTGTCGCCTTCATATAACCCATTAGGAACTACCATAGGTGTTACACCACAGCCTAGTGAGTTAGCCTTAACGGCATCTGATCCAGGGCTGTGCGTTATGATTATACCAAAGGGGGATACAACTCCAAGCTCGGTTGCTGTTACAGTTGTTGGTCCTTGCCCTGGGTCTGTTGGCAGGTTGAGCGTATCATGTCCAATAAAAATACCTAGCTTTATTGGGTCTGACAGAGCAATTACTGTATTCCCTGAGGTTTTTTGTCAGCTACCAACATCTACTACATATTATGTTGTTCCTGTAAATGGAGATGGCATCACACTAGGTCTTTATGACTGGGTTTTCTCTGATAAATATGCGTCCATTAAGTTAGAGGATGGCTACTATAAATCAACAAGTGTTCCTTCGCCTTACGACACCTTTCAGGTTCAGAATGGCGTTATTATTGCATTTCATACATACTGTTCAATATGAGTCTAGGACAAGAGTATTATAAAACGCTAACATATAGTGAGTTAGCACAAGGATGGCCTTCATTCTACTCCTATAATCCTGAAAAGATGATAGGAATGAATCAGTACTTCTACACGTTTAAGGGTGGTAATTTATACAGACATAATGTAAATTCTCTTAAGAATACATTTTATGATCAATGGTATACCCTTATAGGGCTTCCTGATGATTCATTCACTGCATCAAATATACACAGTGTCTTTAATGATTTGCCACTAGATAATAAGCTATTTAAGACGCTTAATCTTGAGGGTGACTCTACATGGGGTGCTACTATGACAACAGACATACAAGACTCTGGGTATATCTTGGGTGAGTGGTTTGAGAAGAAGGAGCAGTCGTTCTTTGCTTTTGTTAGGAACACATCTTCTGGTGAGGTGTCGATAAGGTCAACTAATGGTATAGGCAGAAGCTATCAAGTTATTGGCGGTACGGTCATTAACTTCTCCGTTACACCTCTTGTTGACCTTGGGAACATCATGAGCGTTGGGGACTATCTATACTTTATGGTTCCACCATCGACAACACCGGTATTAGCAGGAGAGATAACTCAGATAAACAAGAATTACAAGATAGGTATTAATCAGATAGTGATAAATACAGGTATTATTGGGACAACGCCTATACCGACACAGGATCCGTATTTTATGTACACAAAGAACTCGGTTGCTGAGTCTCATGGAGTTGTAGGGCACTACTGTGAGTTTATAATTGAGAATAATTCTAATAAAAAAATAGAATTATTTGTTGTAGAATCTGAAGTTATGAAATCTTTTCCATAAATTTGTAGTATGTTAAATATAAGAGTCTTAACATATGAAGATTATGACGACACCTTAAAGGGGTGGTGGGAGGATTGGGCATGGACACCACCAAATAGAGCCTTTCTTCCAGATGATGGTAAGTGTGGATTTATGGTATTAGATGAAGATATTCCGGTATGTGCTGGGTTTATATATTTCACTAATTCAGGTGTTACTTGGGTTGATTGGATAATTTCAAATAAGAGATATAAGAAGAAGCCTAATAGGCAAGAGGCAATAAAGCTTCTTGTCGACACTCTAACTAATTTCAGTAAGGAGCAGGGTTTTAAATATTGTTATGCTTTAATTAAAAACCAAAGTCTCATTGAGACGTATAAAAGTCTTGGTTATGTCAAGGGCGATGAGTACGTAGGTGAGATGATAAAAATATTGTAATATGGCAGCAGTAACAGCAGCAGTAACAGGTGTTGTAGTTGGAGCAACCTCGATGGGCTTTTCAATAGCACAAGCGGTTGATTCTCAAAAGAAAATGAGGAGTGCTCAACGTGCAGCTGAGAAGTCATTCTCTGACGCTAAGAGGACGATAGAGGCTAGTAACTACTACGACAGGCTCAACGTATTCAAGGGGCCATTTGAGAGGAGCAGAGATGAGTTAGGTTCTCTGGGGTATGGGGCAATTTCCAGATCTTTGGAAGGCGAACGTGACATATCAGCACCAGCAGGTAGGGTGCAGATGGCTCAGAATGAGGCGCAGATGGATGTAGCTGACACTCTTTCAGGAAAGCTTGAGAAGATGGCGCAGATGTCAGCAACACAGCAAATTAATATAGATGACACCCTTGCTGGTATTGAGGTACAAAATACCATAGATGCACGGAAGTCACAAGCCCAGTCTCAGGCTCAAATGAATAGATCGATTGTGCAGGCTGCACAATCGGCTGGTCAAGTTATCACATCAGGAGCTGAGCTTGTGCCTTTGTATATGGGCAATGCAGCTAGCAAGCAATTCGGGGCATCACAAGAGGCGTACAACAAGGCAGCTACAGAGGGGACTCTTCCTTCTCAGTATATGATTGATGGTAAGCCAATGTCTTACAGACAGGCTATGGGTGTGAACGACCCAAGGTTCAAGACAATGACGGATGATGACTTTGATGAATATATGCTCGGCAAAAATAAAAAGTATATAATGCAGAATGATCCATTAAATGAGCGATTTAACCCAGCTCCAATTAACCCAGCTCCAAAATATAATTATCCATATAATCCTCTCAATCCCTCTTCAATGGAAATGAAGCGTGGATTCTTTGATTGGTCAACATACAATGAATAATAAATGGAAGCTATTGATTTCTTGTACAATCTCGCTAAAAAGGATGGGTTCAATGGATCTTTAGATAAATTTATTGATCTTGCAAACTCAGACGAGAATGTTTTTAAAAAAGTTTATGAGTATGCCAAGAGCACAGGTTATAATAAAAGCGAGGAGGACTTCTTGAATGTAATAGGAGGCGATAAGAATAAAAAGAAATATGGTAAGCGTAAGGACGTAACGATAGATCCGGGTTATTTAGAGGATTACAGAACGGTATCTACAGGGTCAGAGGAATACAGATCCGCATACAACGAAGGTAGAGTTATGCCTGTTGACGAGGAGGGGATGCCTGTACAAGTTTCATCTGAAGTTACTGTAACTGCTGACAAGCCAGAGTGGATGATAAAGAAGGAGTCAAACCCTGCATTTGCTTATATCCCTAATGACGTTTGGTATGAAAAGGTAGTGAAACCATACGCAGACACATTTGATCCAATGCGACGAGATGTCGTCAAAGAACTTGTTGATTTATATTCATCAAAGGCATTCAGAAAGAAATGGGAAAAGGAGAAGTATATGAGTAATAAGATGGGCGACGATGTAACCGACGACGTTATAGATGAGAGAATAATGAGGTTGAAAAAGACTCCAGGGAAATTCGACAGTGAGCTCGAAAAAGAAGCAGAAGCCTTAGGCATGATGTCATCAGAGATAGATTTTGATAAAATAAAAAAAGGCGATAAAAAAATTCCGCTTAAGACTTCAGTTCGTGTATCTGATGACAAAAACAGGACAACAGAAGAAAATATAAGCACTATAAGAGAGGAGTATGTGCACGCTGAACATCAGAAAGAGGCCGTTGAATCAAAAGACCTTCTTACGGAAGGTCGAAGAAATATAACAAAGTATGCAAGACATATCAATAAAAAATACAATCAATCAAAAATAGATTACTTGAATAAAGATACAGAGGCCTATGCTAAAAAAAGGGCTGCTGAGCTTTGGCTTGCAGATCAAGGGAAAATAACTCCAGGAGAATTTGCAGATGACAGCCATTATGAGTATCTTTTGCAAAATTATGAAAACCTTCCGAATAGCGTGAAGCATTTCATAATGATAACCACCGGAGACGATGAAGATAAAATAAAAGATCTAAGTGAAATGGCAAAAGCAAAAGCTTTTGAGGATAAGTACAACGCTAAAGGTGGTAGTAAGATAAATGTGTGGACATCAGAATTTAACAAAAGAACAGAAAAATTTAAGAAAGCGTTTAAGGCATTTATGAACGAAGTTGCAGCGGCCGACAAAACAGATAAAAATAAAAATATAGTTTAACATATGTCATATTTTGGTTACGTAGAAAGAGCTGCCGACAGCTACATAAATTGGGCAGACGTAGGACGAAACATGTCCGAGACAATTGACAATGTCCTTCAGGCAAGGCAAGAGAAGAGAGATGCAATAGAGACAGCATTCAATGAGGACATGGAGTACATAAAGGCTCAGGTGTCAGGTGAAAACAGAGACTTGAGACAGTGGAACATGGACTTTGCCAATAATGCTGCGGAGATGTACAAGTTAAGGTACAACATGCTAAAATCAGGACAGATAAATGTTAAAGATTTCACGTCATTCCGTGAGAATTTGATTGGTGGAACTGAGACACTATACAGTGTACTTGCTGACGTGCAGACAAGATGGAGTGAGGCCATTGAAAGACACAAAAATGGTGACAGTCAAATGTTTGAGATGATGCAGTACGAGCAGCTTGAGAGGTTTGGAAACCTTCAAAATACTGAGGCGTATATTAATGACCTAAACGGATCTCTTGCTATTGGTTTAACTGAGGAGGTTGAAATTGATGGCAAAAAGGTTAGAAGATTAAAAAAGGATCCAAATGCATACGTAACCGTCGGTGAGCTTAAGGCAGCAGCAAATATGAAGTTTGATAACTTCGACCCTATGCCTGAGCTAAAAGCATGGGTTGACTCACATGGTGACGTTGTCGATACATTGAGAATGATTGGAGCCGCCACTAAGTCAGGTGCTATATTAAAAGTAACCGACATCACTGGGAACAAGTATGTTGAAAAATTAAAACAAGCAGGGATTGAAGATGATGAACTTAAAAATGCAATCGCTGCTGTTGAACAATTTAAAGATGCGAAGAATGAGTTTTACGGAAGTATACTAGCAAAAGATTTTGATGCGCTTGCAATAGCTACAGATCAAAAGAAATTTGCCCCTAATGGGAAGCAGTATACGCCTACATATAACCCAAAGGATTTAGAAGGTGAAAAGAAAGATGTTGAACACTTTATCTTGATGGAGAGGGTTAATGGCATACCAAAGCCAAAGTTTACGGATGATCAGAGGGATGACCTAATCGGTTATCTTGATAAATTAGCAACGCCAATGTTTGATAGAAAATCTGAGCTATCGACCTATGCTGAGCAAAGGCCGGAACGCCCTGTTCAACCATCAGAAGGGCAGATGGCTAGAGGTGACGCAGCAAAACGAGCTGTAACTATGGCATCATGGATAGGTAAACTTTATGGAGGCGACGCACAAACGAAAGAGCAGGCTCTTACAACACTTAGAGGGGAACCAGGTGTAGAACAGGCTTACTTTAAGAAAATTGGCGGGAAAACATTCCTGCACATAGAGACGGCAGACAAGGTACAGGATATACCAATGACAAACGCTGACGGCACTCCGGCAATAAGTGTTGAGGATTTCGGCGAATCTGCTGCATCGTGGATATATGGCGGTGGCGATAGGAATATACTCAAAGAGAATCTTAAGGACTTCAGAAGGACATTGGCTGATTATAGTAATTGGCAAAAATTTGGGGCTGAGAATGATGAGTTCTGGAAGGAAAGAGCTGTCGAAGAGCCTAAAATAGAGAACCCATTCGTTGCTAAGGAGGGCCAATCCGTTGTTAATGTCACTCAGGAAACTGCTGCAAGTAACATAAATGCAAAGTTATCTGAATTGGGCTTGGGAGACGAATACGAAGCAGTCCCTACCGCTACTAGCTCTTTAGGGTTTCATGAGGTCACTGTAAAGAGAAAAGGTAAAAAAGGCGTGGAGGTGTTTAAAATAAAAACCAAATGGCCCGTAGGTAACCCTAATGCTCCTGTAACTTTAGAAACTCTTAATAATCAAATTAAGAAATTGGTAAATAAAAAAAGAGCTAATAGCATCCCAAGAGATTAAATTTATTAAAGCAATATTATGAATCCAGAGTACTTAAACGAGTTGTATTCACTTTTAGTCAAGCATGACCCAACATACGAATCAGATATTCCGTTTGATCTATTTAAGGAGAAAATGGGCAACCCTGAATACGCCTCAAAGATAAATGATTGGGTAAAAAATGCATATCCGTCATTTGAAATACAATCTGATAAAAAAAAAGCGGATCCATTTGGAGTCAGCAGCTTTCTGGAGCCTCAGGTAGAGGAGCAGCAGCCAATGGTGATGCGCCCCGAAGAGCCTACGGAATCGTTATCGGAAGATGGTTCTTTGGCGCAGTCCGTTTTGGGAAAAACAGCAAACAGAAATAAAGACCTTGAGTCATTAAGGCAATATGAGCAACCTCAAGAAGAGAAGCCTGAGGTAGCAGCTGTAGGGCGTGAGGATTACCTTAAGCAACCAATGCAGGAAATCGAACAGAAGGCTGAGTTCGATGTAAAGATGAAGGATATCGAAGAAAAAACACCTGAATTCATAAAGACTGCACTTAAGAGTTCTGAGATAAGCCAAAGGGATAAGTATATAACGAACTATGTAACTGACCTAAACTACAACCTAGGTACGGCCGGGTTCAAGTTTGAGCAAAAGGGGAGTTATATTAAAATGACTGCTCCAGATGGAACCATTGAAACTATACAGTATCATTATGCAGACAAAGAGGATGCAAAGGCTGAAATCGACTATTTTGTAAGAACTAAATCATCAGATCTAAAAAATGTAGACGAGCTTGAGAAACTATACAAAGGTGAAGAGA
>Ga0099848_1001181_pt1 | contig 12169 bp, 12 predicted proteins | sample CB_VirMetaG_3_FD_78179 | JGI IMG/M metagenome (GOLD analysis project Ga0099848, IMG submission 78179) | Freshwater to marine saline gradient viral communities from Chesapeake Bay - CB_1508_1S Viral MetaG | ecosystem: Environmental > Aquatic > Marine > Coastal | place: USA: Chesapeake Bay... | reverse complement strand
TTAGATTGCGGACCTGCTTGAGACAGTATTACCTCATGAGCACCTATTGTACCTGCCGTTATTTTTGCCGCGGTTATACTTGATAGGTACTCATCTCCAATTAATGGGCTATCTTGATCTGTTCTAACTAAAGGAGACCAAGAGCTGTAGTTGTTGCTTGTATCTTTTGTTCTAACTCTTCCATAATATCTAATATTTGCTACATCAGTGCTATTCTCTACGGCGATTGAAAAAACGTTGGAACCAGATTGTCCAGACAAATAAATAGTTGGATCTGCTATCAGAGAATAGTTAGGAAATGATCCTGTAACTTGATCTGAATTATATAATTCATATTCATATGATATAACATCTTTTTCTAAAACATTATCAAACACAAACATAACTTGCTCAAAAAATGCATAGAGTGCAAGATTCAAAGGATAATCTGGAATTGTTTGATCTACTGGAACAGATATTCTTATTGCGTTTGCGCTTTCAGATTCCACATTTATGTCTGAATTTTTTACTTTAGCTGTAACAATATAGTTTTTTCCGTGGCTTAAGGTTTTCTATCTTCCTAATAATTTTAGCCATTTAGATTACCTCCAGAAAATGTTCTACCAAAAATATAGGGACTTATTTGCTCTTCTTCGACTACGCACTTTGCATCGTATGCGTAAGAGTAGTAGTTTATTTTAATCTTTCCATTTGATGATAGTTCATTTTTTTCAAAGTTTGATTTGACTTCAAAAACATATGTTTTATAATATAAATTATTTTGATTAAAAACCATTTGAGAATTTTGTTTTTCAGAATTATATAAATCTATTATAGTCCAATCTTGTTCCACTATTGGAGTTGGAGTGGCTTCGCTGCCAAAGCTAATTATTCTGATCTCTAGTTTACCTAGGTCTGGACCTTTGTCACAATAGAGTTCGATAAAAGGACCAGTAAATAGTCCAATTGCTTTTGCTCCTGGAATTAAAGAAATTCCATTTTTCCAATCTACATCTAAATTAGTAAAAGAAAAAGCGTATGTTTGTTCAGTTGATGGATATACATTAAACGAAGTTTGATCTATATCAGACTCTTGAGTTATAAATTCAGATTCTTCTTCTGAACAAGATATATAATCTAAATAATCTCCATTTTGGACTTTTTTAATATATTTTATATTTTCTGTTTTATAATATATACTGTACTGTTTTGCAATCTCTATATCTTTTTGATGAAGTTCTGCTGTTTGGAAAAACAATCTATTATTTATAATATGAGATTTAACTGGAATAAAATTATAATCATCATTTGATTTAGATTCGTAAACAACTAAATATGAATTCATTTCGGTTTGAGTAACTAAAGAAGTATCAATAAAATCATCAATTCCTAAACTATCAACATCTACAAAAAGCCAAGAATCTTTTTCTATGTCTTGATTTAAAATAGGTATTGTTATTTCTCTTTTTAAGATAGGATAAATGTATCCTTCATCTTGAGTAGACTCAGATGGACTAGCAGTTGATGGCAAATATCTAAACCATGTCATGATTATATCTCTATAACTTGAATAATTATCTCGTGACTTTGATCTACGACTGAGTCGTCTACCTCTATGTCAATAATAGCATCTATTACTGGTACACCGCCATCAATAATATCAGTAGTATATTGAGAAACAGAAATTGCCGATGGTTTATTAGGTATTACGGCGGAATCTTCTTTTACTGAAGAATAGTCTATATCTGATGCTTTTATTCTTTCAGATCCGTCTGCCCCGCTATGAGAGTGTGTAGATAAATGTACTCCATCAATTTTTGTATTTGCTTCAACTAATATATCCCCAGTGATTGTTCCGCCATCTTTCAGTAGATATTGTGGATGATGATCCTCTAATAAATTATCTAAGCTTGCATGATTTGATATTAGGTCGCTTTCATCTCTATATGTATAGAAAGAAGATTCAAAAAATGATGCGTATTTATCTTCTTTTACAGTTTTAATTATTATTGGCTTTGGTTGACCCTTAAAGGAAAGTTGATACAAATAGTTTGCATATTTTCTTTTTGTTGAGACTAACTTGAATAGGTTGTCTGCATTTGAATTTATTATTTGATTTCTTTGAACCAGGTCACTTAATACCATGCCAAAGTTGGCATTGATCACATTGGTTGCTATTAATAGCTCGTCCGTTAAAAACGGAAGTTCTTTTGAAAGCGAAGTTGTGTAAAAATCAACTTCCATTGAAGAAACAATGTCTTTTTTAAACTGAAGAGCTTGAACAAGATATCTTTCATAAAAAACATCGCAATTATCTATATAGTCTCTTTTTAAAGAGTTTAATATATTAAATATTTCTTCGTGAATTGCATTTAATCTAATTGAAAAAAACGCTTGGAACTCAACTGCTTGTTTTTTTGTAATCTTATCCAATTCGGTAGATGGGATTTCTCCTGGCGGTAAGATGATGATTTCCTTAACGCGCTGCGTGAATTGGGACGCGATCTTTGCCCATGCATCAAATTCTGTTGCCACTTGTTTTTGCGAATCATCTTCATAATCCTCCCCAAATTTGTATAATAAAATATCTTTTATGCAGACTGCCTCATTTAACATAAATGTTAAAAGACTTCTTAAGTCATAGAGATATGAGAATGCAGTCTGAGAAATAGCTCTATGATACTCTTCGAGTAACCTTCTGCAGCTGGTTGAAAGCGATCTTTCTGCGTACAAATATTCGCTGAAAGATATATAATCTGGTGCTGGTTCGTTTACTTGACTATATCTCTTTAATTCTTCCCAGAGTTTTTTATGTGATTCTTCTAGGTTTGGATTAAGAGAACTCTTTATGTAGACATTAGAAAGAAGTAATTCTAAGTCTGATTTTACTTCAGTAATAAAAGAATACGTTTGCAATATTCCACTTTTTACAAATTCTAGTGGGATAAAATAATCTGGCCTTAGAGCATAGTCTGTTTTATACGGCAGAAAACCATGAAATTCTTGTGACATTGAATTAATTGGCGGATTATCATCAAAGAAAGAAACATCTGTTTTTTCAGCGTCATAAAATTTTTCATTAGATTGAGTTACATTTTCTAAATTATTTATAGACATAAATTACCTAAAAACTTTTTCTTTTAAACGTATTTGGAGTTTTTCTTCTAGAAAACTTAGCTGCTTTAAAAATATCTGCTCTTCCATTTTTTACTATACTTGACTCAGATTTATTGTCTTCTTCTTTTGTTGATTGCTGTGGCATAAAAAAGGTATTTGAAAATGTTTGAGTTTTTGTTGTATAAGATGCTTTCATAAGATCGCCATAGTTTTGTGTTATAGCAAGCAAAGCCAACATAAGTGCATCATGGGCGTGATCCATTGCGGAACCGCCAGCTTCAAAAACAGGTCTACCGGTTTGAGTTGTTCTAACTACAATATATGAAATAAGTTGCAAATATAATTCTTCATCTGATTCTGGAAATAATACTTTTTCTTTTTCTAAATACTGCCTTAGATTATCTACCATAAAAGGTTTCATTTCTTTTTTTATTGGTAGCTGAGTATATGGATCTCTAACTTCTATTGTTTCTGCAAATGAAACGCCTTTTACTTTGTTTTTTAATCCAGACTTTTCATCTTCGATTCCTTTTTTATGAAGTAGCTCTACTTGAACTTCTCCAAATCCCCTATCAACATAAATATGTTTTGGATTAAATATTCTATTTAACTCCACGATTCTGTCCACTGCTTTAGTGAGAGTGTATTCAGATTTATCTATTTCTTCTCTATAGCATAATTTAATTTTTCCTCTAAATTTTTCTTCTTCATAATCACTTCCGCAAACTTCTAGAACAACTATGTTTGTTCCAGCACCGTATTTATCCCAATCAACACCTATTGTATAAAAGGATCTAGCTGAGTTTACTGATGGCTCATACTTCCAAGCTGGCGAAATAAAGGCTAAGTCTACGTATTTTCTTGGATATACACCTTCTGAGTCTTCTCCCCAGTCTGCTTCTATTTCATGACGATATCCTACTTCTGAATACTGTTCTCTAAATTCGTCTTCCTGATCTTTTGAAAAAAATGGATTAACATAGCTTGGAAACCAAAACTCTTTAAACCTATTGCTATTGCACCACTCCCAAAATTTTTCTCTTCTTCCAGTTGGAGTAGATGCTCCAATTAAAACTTTATCCGGCTGATCTTCTGCTGTCTTTTGAAGCATCGCGTACAGAGCGTCTAGATCTCCGGAGTGCATGTAGTCCATTTCGTCTAAGATAATAAGATGTGCTTCTTGACCACGAGCTACGTCTGATTTTCCGCCAGATCTCATTCCTGAAGTAAAGAATCTAATTGTAGATCCATTTGAAAATTCCATCATAAATTGAGGGCTTGTAACTTTACGGGTTATTGAGTTATGAACAATCTCATTTTTAGAAGCTATCCTTAAAATTTCTTGATAAATTAGTTCTACTTGCGTTTTCATTGGCGCAACAACTAGACATCTTCCATCTTTGTGCGTATAACTATAGTGCAAAAGGTTTATGGCAAGAGTAAATGTTTTTCCTAAACGACGACCTGCTCTAAGAACTTTTCTTAAAGATGGATCTCTTAATATCAATATTTGATAAGCTCTTGGTTGCGCCTGCAAAAAGTGTCTGGCCCATACAACTGGATCTTTCGCTATATGTATTTGCCTTTGTTGTTCTGCGCTTATGCCCATGTCAAGTAGGTCTTTATCTACTTCAAATGGCTCGTCTATTAAATACGCAAGTTCTTTATTTGTTAGATTTCTTTCTAGTACTGGTTCTCCACTATTCCAACTAATATGACTTAATTTATTTTTAAAAACCCATTCAATTCTATTTATCTGTTTGAATAATTCTATATCTTGAGATTTTATAATATCAATTAAATCTTCTCTTGAAAGTTTTTCTAAAGATTTTCTAAAGTTTTCTGTTTTACTCATATATCACCCAAAATGTGCTGCCATCATAGAGGCTTCTGAACCAAGAGCACTTCTGGCATTTAATCTTGAGTTTTGAATGGCCATTACTCCTCTAGCTCTTGATGTTGCTGCTAGCTCTGTATCTCTGTATCCCATTCCAAACATTGGTTTATTAATTGAACCCTGAAGTGAAACAGATGCGTCTCTTGCTAAATTTATACCACTTTTAATTACTTCTCCGCCCATTCTGCCAAGATCATATATAAGAGAAGCTGCAGCTGCAACTTGTAATCCGGGAATAGCTAACGCTGCTGCCCTAGCTCCAAGAACTCTTGCACCCGTTGATGTCATTGATGCCTGTAAAACTCTCTTTGTCCCAAGGGTTTTAAATACTCCTTCACTTAAAGCCCTAGTTGCCACTTGTGCGCCAGATCTTTTTAGGCCTTGTGCCTCAAGTGCAGATGTTAAGTGTTTAACAGCAGTTGTTGCACCCTTTAATGAATCATCCATTAATCCAGCTGCGCCTGCAAATCCTTGTGCTCCTCTAAAATAACCTGCAAAATATCTAGTTCCTGACCCAGCCATAGCTGAAGCCATTAAGTTGCCTGCTACACCTTTTTCTCCCGCTCTCATGGCTGCTAGCCCAGTATCCATTGCTGAAGATGCGCCATAAATAGGAACACTAGCTCCACCAATGCTCCCAGAGGCAATCAACGGAGCCTTAAATAATGCTGGATTATTTGTAGTTGCTAATCTTCTTATATTCAGCTCTAGCTGATTCATACCCACCTTGGATCCTAATCCATCTAGCTTTGTTCCAGCTGTTACAGCCGACAATAAACCGGGACCAAATAATGCTGCTGTTTCATCAGTAGCTCCAACCGCAGCTCGTACAGATTTCATTGGAAGTTTATTTAGCAATCTGTGTCCTTGGGCAAACGTGTACAAGCCACTGCCTTCTGCTGCGGTGAAAACAGAAAGAGAGTGCATTCTTGTTAATGCTCTTGGTCTCATTGTTACGTTATTTAATCTAGATGGCTTTATGAAAGGATCTCTTAATACTCCTGCTTTATTTGTAAGGCTTCTTCTTTTTCCAAAAAGAAACGAATCGCTTGTAGCAGCTGTTGGTGTCATTGATCCAGACTGAAAAATACCAAATCTTAATCGTGAGTTTGTGAATCTCGTAGTGTCGTCAAAGAAGCCACCACGAATTAAGGTATTTGAACCGCGCATTGAACTAAATCCAACTGATGCAGTAAATCCAGGAAGATTCTCCATCATTCTCATTGCCAATGGATCATCTGGCTGAGAATAAGCTGCTATTGGATTTCCGTAATTAAGTGCCATTAGAATCCACTTCTTGAGTTATGCATGCCTAGAACAATGTTTCCAGAAGCATTTAACTCTTCTGCCATCTGTCTAGAGCTTCTATAAGGGCTTCTTTTATAAAATTCTGAGTTTCTATTAATATGTCCCATTGTGTACGATGCAGGGGCAACAACTCCCCCCATTAATGCTCCAACTGCTCCACCTGCTACTCCATATTTTTTCCCGAGCATAGAGCCAATTGTGGCTCCAATTCCGCCACCAACAACTGCGCCAACTCCTGTACTTGTAGCCGTTGGCCTAACTGGATTAACCATGAATTGATCCTGAGGAGCAGAATATTGCATAAGTCCTCCAATTTGACCACCCATCATAGAGCCCAACATATATCTTGCCGACAAGTTTGTTCCCATAAATGCTGCGTCTGCATTAGGGTCGCCAAATGCAGTCTCCATCATGCCTTCTCTAACCGAAGAGCCTATAGCCTTAGATATTCCTGCAACTCCAGCCGCCAAAGCTAATGGGACTCCAGCTGCCATAGCTAATGGGACTCCAACTTTTAACATTTTTAAACTCCTGCATACAAGTGATTATATTTATCATTACCCATTCTGTAATGACCTATTTTGTTTCTATCTAGATTTCCAACAATTCCAGCTGTTGCCAACGGATCTCTTCTAAAAGAAGATATTGAAGCTTGTAAATCCATTTGGTCTGACAGACCTTGACTTCTGGAAAACCTTTCTGTCGGCTGAGCTTGAATTGTTTCGTCATATATTTGATTTTCTCTATACTTCTTAGAGATATAGTAAGCTGAGCCTGCGGCAAGTAGACCTAGTCCACCAATTCCTATTTTTGTTTTATTTCTCAAGTAAAAATCTGCTATTTTATTTGGTTCCATGCCAAGCCTTGCTCTACTGACCTGTCTTCTGATCTGACCTTCCATATTATTATCTTTTATGAATGTTGCTAAGTGATTGAGATATTTGATAGTTTCTCCATCACCTTCTTGCAATCTAGAGCCTATTCTTGCTAAGTCATCTATTAGTGGACCAATTCTTAACCCTTCTCCAAAACCTAATACGTCTAATATTCGAGCGCTTCCCAAACTAGCTAGCATATCGTTACTTATGTCATAGCCAGCTTTAATTAAAGATCTTACCGCTCTTTCGGCTCCCTCTCCTTCTATAGAGCCAATTACTACGTTTCTGCTCATTATTTTTTCAGCTAGTTCATCTAGTAATTTTTCCTTTTTTTCTCCATCACCAAATCCCTGAACCATTCCGAGTGCTGATCTGACAAAGCTAGAGGCTTCATCATCTGCTAGTTTAGATACACTTATTGATTCTGATTTTTCTTTTACCAAATTATAAATATTTTCAGCTAATGTTCTTGCCTGTTCTTTTGTTGTTCCCTCGGTTGCATTGTAAACGGCATTCATATAGCTTTTACCTTCTGCTGTTGCCGCGTAGCTTAAAGATATTCTTCCTTTTGCGAATTCGTCACCAGCTGCTTTTTGCATAATTTCTAATGGAATAAATAATTTATTTCTTAAAACTCCATCTTGACTCATGACACGCAAATTTTTTTCTCCCATAAAATGACTTACGCCAATTTCAGAAAGAATATCGTTATAGTCCACATATTTTAAGCTATCAATTTGAGCTCTTAGTTTTTCTAAATCTTCTCCTGCATATTTTCCTGACTGAACCATATTATTTAATTTATCTAAAATATTTTTACTGTAATCGCCAGAAGATTCTGCCATAATAGTGCTGACTTTAAGACTTTTAGCATCTAGTGCGTAATACGGATTTCCCATTGCTGCTCTTGATCTCGCCAGCTGTGCCATTGCTTGATTGTATTGATTGATGTCAGGATAGTTTTCTGCACCGATCCCGAAGGTTGAGACTGATGGAAGTTGTCCCCTACTTATCTTAATTGCATCTCCGAAACTTATGGATCCAGAAAGAGTAGAATATGTTTTACCTAGAGAGTTTAATACACTTGTTTTTTCTAGAGCATCGGCTTTTTTACCAGCTGCAACCATTAAATTACTTATTTCATCCATTTGATGATTTTGAGTATAATTAATTCCAAGATCTCTTATCTTAGAAGAATCACCAGAAATAGCCTCTCTTATTAATCTTTGTCCTACATTTTCTGGAACATCATAAGACTGACCTGCGTTAGTCATTTGGAATTTAGCTTCGGATCTATTATACTGAAGTATTCCCTCCATTCCAGGCTCATCTACTCTAAGTGAAACACCTCTTAGCCCTTCCTCTGTTTCCAGGTATGCTCTTGCTGTTTTTGTAAGATGATTAATATCTGCAATGTTTGTCGTTACCGTTGTTGCGGAAGATGACATGATGATTCTTTGTATTTCTCTTACTGCTGGACTTAAGGCTTTCCTTGACTCAGAGTCCATTACATCTAATTGACCAGTAGTAATAAACTTGCCCATGTAACCCTGAAGTGTTGCATCAGTGTCTTCTATGTGGGTTCCGCTTGTAAAGTATTCGCGTTACATTTTTAGCTGTTTCGTCTCCAGACTCTCCAGAAAGCATCTTTATTAGATTTCTAGCTGTTTCGTCTCCAGACTCTCCGGCTTGTTCAACCAACTGTAAAAGATTAGTATTTGCAGCTATCGCTTCCATTGAAGCTGTTGCAGTTGAACCACCAAGATGAATTCTTGACATAAAATCATCAGAAAACAACATGTCTCTGAATTGCCTTATCTGTGCGTCTTGGGGCAAAGTTGTATCTATTTTGTCCATTATTTTTTTATTTAAATAAGTTCTTGCATACTCCAAAGTGTCAACTACAAAATCTTCATTCGCGGTCCACTTGGCATCAAACATTGAGAGGGCTTCTTGTGCAGCTTTATGATTTTGAAATGCTGGCATATTTCTTATTGTTTGAAATAAAGTTGTTATGTCAAACATAACATTGTGTCCAGCAACTACATCGGCTTCAGTTAATCTTCTAACGAACTTTGCTGCTTCATCTAAAAACTCATCTCCACCCTGACCATACTGAGTTACTTTTCTCCCCTCAAATAGCATTTCTGTTAAGGATCTAGTTGCTCCAGTTGCAGATCCAACATTTATGCCTGTTAGTTGCTTTGAGGCAAAAGAAACTGTTTCGTCTAAAAGTCTTATATCTCCAGTTGGAGACATTTCAGATATGGCCATTGATCTTGCTTGTGCGCCCCTAAAAATTCCAGTAGTCTCTATGTCAAAAGTAAAAACTCTTTTTCCTTCAAATAAATCTTTTAAACTTTTGGTTGATGTTTGCTTTAGTTGCCTAACGCCAATTAAATTAGATGAACCAAAACTAAAAGCATTCATTCCAATTTTATCTGGATCAACATTTAAAAGAGTTCTATTTAGTAGAACTGCAGCGGAATGATCATATCCAGCTTCTATTTGATATCTGAATAACTCTCTATACAAGTTTGATGATGGAAGGCTTACATTTGGCACTCCGGCTTCGGCAAACAGTGTAGGGAGTCTCAATACTTCATTTCTATATCTTGAAGATAGTTGTTCTCTTGCTTCTCTTTTCAAGATGCCAAGATCTATTTTTGTTCCCCTTTTTAGAGAATCTAAATCTACTCCTGAAGCTCTTGCTGTATCTAAGTCGGTTGAAAGAGCTTTTATGTAATCAGATTGAAATGATTCATAAACCTTCATAAATGAAGCTGAATCTCCGTAAACTCTTTCGATTATTTCATCAGTTATTCTACCCTGTATAATTCCCCCGGGCGAGCTTGAAGCTCCACTGCCTAAACCTTTAACTATTCTTGCTCCTTTAGGCGATGTAAAAAATGAATCATTTATTTTAACCATTTTTGTTATCTTCTTCTTCTACGACCTGGGATTCTATATACTCGTCTAGTTCATATGTTCCAAGTTTTTGTTTTAACAGTTTTTCTTTTTCAATTTGAATTGACTGAACTTTGTACAATATATCAGATATCGCTTGAGCGCTGTCCATTTGCATTTGTCCTGCTTTTGCCTTTGCTTCTCTAGTGGCAAGAAGTTGATTCCTTAGGTCTTTTCGTCTTTTATGAAGCTTATCCTCTAGTTCTACTGCTAGATGCAATTCTTTTTTAAGAATAGGAGATCCGTTATCATCTACTCCTATTACATTTTCTTGAACAAAATGTTCCTTAGCTAAAAGCTTAGTTTTTCTTAAGTACTGAACTTCTTGATCAACAAGATCTCTAATCATAGAGACTTCAACTAAGTTATCTGTTTGCACATCTAATTGTTCCATATATTCCATCGTAAATTGAGAAACCATAGACATTTCTATTGGGCATGGATTTCCTTTTGGAGCAAGATTTTGTTTAAGCAGTGGGCAAGTATCTGCAAAAATGCATTTTTGAGCTTCGCATGTCATTGGAATGGAAGAGAACATGCTTGTTCTTGTTTTTTGAGGTCTTACAAGATCTACTGCTTTATCTTTTTCTTCTTCAGACCAATTTTCTGGAAAAAATAAATCAGGTCTTAGAGATTCAAAATCTTGTAGAAACTTTTTTTTATCATCAAATTTTTCTAAATCAGCCATTAAAATCTATCCATTCAGAATGAAAATTTTCTCCATCAGCAGAAATATTAGAAACTCCAGATTTGCAATTTGAGCAGTAATAATCACTGCTCAACATTTTTGCTTTATCATTTTTTCTTATATATCTTTTTTCAAAGATTAATGACATAGCAGCATTGCATCTTGGGCATTGCATTAGATCTCCTCAAGAAGCTTCATTAGCCCCTTCTGCAATTTTAATTGCACTTCAGCGTCTTGCGCGGCATTAACAAATGTGCTCACTTCTCTCATTTCGTCAGGAGAAAGATAAGAAGAAATTTTATACCTAGCACCCTTGCAGATATCACAATAAATTTCTTTTTCTTCTGCGTAGCAGACGCATTTTTCTATTATATCAAAATATTCTAAAACTTCTGCTATATTAAGCCACTTGTTTTTAAATAATTTTTTTGTTTGCTCTTTATAAGCTCTTAATTTTTGAGAATCATTTGATAAAAGTGTTCCCATATCAAGAGAATGCTTCATTAGCTCATTTATATTTTTGTATAAAAAATTTGCTAACTGAAAGTCTCCATTTTTATCAATGTAGTTTTTCCAATCATTCATCACATATCACATCTTTCTTTTTATTAATTTAATTATGCGTATCTTCCAGATCCCCTTGGCTCTCTTAGCCTTGGCGGACTGTATCCACCTCTTTGGCTACTACTATCTCTTCCTCTATGCATTAAACCAGCCATACCTGCTGCTGCTCCACCATAATACATTCCATGACGAGTATATGCCGAATTTCTGTTTGCATATCTAGTCGCCATTGAGCCCCTCATCCCTGCTGGTTTTGAAAGGTTCATTGCTTTGGTTCCGGCTGTGCGTCCAGTTTTTGTCTGAGAACCTATTCTACCAAGAATGCCAAGGCGACTCATAAATTAATACCCGTACATTCCAGTTGGTCTTCCTCTGCCGCTTTTATCGACACCTCTACCTCTACGACTGCCAATTGCATTTACCCCTAAAACTCCGCCAGCAACAGCTGCTGATCTAATTTTTCCGGATTTTGCCAGTTGAGCAGAAGACATTCCACCAGTTGACTTCCTGCCCATTGCGCCTATTGCGGCAAATGTTCCGTGAGCACTTCTGGTTGCGCCAAAGCTTGAGCCAACTCTTCTTGCGCCAGAACTTCCTCTTTTTAAATAGCCCAATGGATTACCTAATGGCATTGTTTCTCCTTTATTCCTAAATAGTAGCTTATTTTAGTATAAAAAACAAGTCTTTAAAATTCAACTTTTTTAATTTTAGCAGCTTTTTTAGGTTTTTTAACGTCAAACTTAAATGAATTATTTTGATAATCAATATTAA
>Ga0099848_1001178_pt1 | contig 12186 bp, 9 predicted proteins | sample CB_VirMetaG_3_FD_78179 | JGI IMG/M metagenome (GOLD analysis project Ga0099848, IMG submission 78179) | Freshwater to marine saline gradient viral communities from Chesapeake Bay - CB_1508_1S Viral MetaG | ecosystem: Environmental > Aquatic > Marine > Coastal | place: USA: Chesapeake Bay... | reverse complement strand
ATTGTGGTGTAGGTATCCCTTCTTGGACTGTCCAAATTGTTTGGTCATTCAAAGAGTCATAAGCGGTTCGGGCAAGGATATTAAACTGGTGTATCTGTCCTGCCCCGTTAGTAAACTGAACCGCAGAGCCCAACGGTATATCTGACCAATCTCCGTCAATAGTTATCTGCCCACCGCCTGCGGATTTTATTTGAACTCCATATACTGGGTAAGAAGTAAGAAGTGCATCTACCCCAGTAGCCCCAGCAAAAGGTGAAGGGTAGTAAACATCAATAGAACTCGCTCCAACTCCACCAGTTCCTCCCTCTTGTTCCGACACATCTCCTAAGAAACGGTAGATAGTCGAAGGAGTGGCGATAATTATTGCGGTAGTTCCATTTGGGTGTCTTGCGTTAGCAATTAAATTAACTTCTTCCTCTACAGTAGAGAAACTCAAATCTCCGTTTTCATCAAGCGTGGGAACATAGGTAACAGGCAAGTAGGGTTGTTCCGATAAAGCTAATTGAGAGTTTAGACGTAATAATACGTCACCCTCTCTACGAGCCTCATCCGCGAAGTGCCTCCTAAAGTTAAGCTTCTCAACCCAGTTAGCCAACCCTGCTTGATTCTCCGAGGTGTTTGTAATCAAATCCCCACCTTGAGTAGGGACTAACTGTAGTGATTCAGCCATATTTTAAGAGTGTTGTTTATCTATGAAAGCGATGTAACAAAGGGCGTAATAGGAGGGTCTGTTGTCATGACCCCCTGCTAAACCTGTGTTTCCTTGGGTGTGAGAGTGGGGGTCTGCGGCAGGGGGAGAAGCCCCACCTCCTGCTTTACCGGAGTTAGGTGTGAAAGCCCCCAGCTCATTACGCCCTACATTATTAGTAGGCGTGTCAGTGTCCGCCTTACCTCGCTCTGTCCGACTTATCCACAACTGAGTCCCGTCGAAAGAGGAGTGTTGGTGCTCTGGTATTTCGGTGATCAGCAGAGCGTGTCCATCAACATTGGGGTTAGAGTGCCTGTGGTCAGGTGCCGTATGCTGACCTCCTTGTGCGGTAGCTGTAAACCCACCATCATTGGGCGTTCCAGAGTAAGTTGACCCGTCAGAACCTGCAACAAACTTGGAGCGCAAATCAACAGTCCCATTAGTCCCATCACTTAGTTGCCACCCATCAGGTATGTCTGCTTCAGACCCTGAGTAAATCGCAATCATGTGGGCTTTGCCTGTATAATTTACTCCTGGTATTGACCTTGGGGTTGGCATACGTATCTCAAACTCGGTCTGGATTCGGTCAAGCATGGTCGCTATCTTAGACCAGTTCTCGTCATGCTCTTTAGGAGTCAAAGGTCTCCCTGTAGGTAGCCTTAATTTTAAAGTTTCATTATTGTAACTCATGTTAGGTAACAGTTAAGGTTGCGGTTGAAGATGTGTCGGTTCCTTGAGAGTTGGTTGCTATACACCGAAAACTGAAGCCGTTCAACGTGCTGGAAGCTGCGTAGATGGATAGGTTGTTTGCTGTTATACCAGAGTAGGCGTTCTGTGGCGTATCCCAAGTACACCCACCATCAAGAGTTATGTCTGCATTATCTGAGGTGCCTGCCACTAGACACTTGTAGACCTGTCCCCCAAAAGAAACAACATCGTTTACGTCGTAGGGGGTAAGGATTGCATAAGCATCATATCCCTCAGTCCCGCCCACAACAAGGTTCTGGAAACCAGAAACGCCATCGTCGTATTGCCATTGATATGTCGGGGTGGGGTTTCCTGTTGCCAAGGAGCTAAAGTTAACAAAATCCCCCTCAGCTTCAGATTGGTTGGTAGGCTGAGTCCCTGCTGCGAAACTTGGGGCGGCTAGAGCATTGACTGTTAGAGTACAGGCGTTGGAAGTAACGGCTGGATCTGAGTGATCATTGTCAATTATACAAGTGTAAGACCCTCCTGCAGTTGTGGTTAGTCCCGTTATGGTTAGGGTTGCTGAAGTTTCTCCAGATACATTCCCGAACCCGTTTGTAGTTCCTGGGTCTAGATCAACTCCGTTACGTTGCCACTGATAAGTTGGAGAGGTTCCTGTCACTCCTACAGAAAGGGTTAACGTCTCAGCTTCATTCTTAGTAACCGAAGCTGCGGGCTGTGAAGTAATAGCTATAGTCTCGTAGACGGTTAGAGTAACGATGTCAGAAAGGTCGTCCCCAGCCCCATTGTAAACCCTACATCTGTATGTCTTTCCAGAGTCTCCTACGTTAACCCCGTAAAGTATCAAAGTGGAAGAAGTCGCCCCGATTAAAGGAGTATTAGTCCCTGCTGGGTCTTCAAACCATTGATATTGAAGGCCGGTTCCTGTAGCAGTTAGGCTGAATACTGCATTCCCAGACTCATCTACTGCTTGGTTAGTAGGCTGAATTGTAACAGCGGGCGCGACTTCAATACCTAGAGAAGCGGTGTTGGAATCAACATACTCAAGAGTGTCGGGGTTAGTTACCCGAACAAAGTAATTACCTTCATCAGCCCCGTCAGCATTTGAAATAGTAAGAGTGTCTGTCAAAGCTCCTGCAATATCCCCACCATCAGAGAGTGGATTTCCTATAGAATCTTTATACCATTGGTAGGTAGGTGAAGGTGCTGAGTCAGCAACGACAAAGAACTGAACGGTTGCCCCAGATACAGCTACCTCAGCCACTGGCTGAACAGAAATAGAAGGAGACTCAGTGGAAACAGTAAGGACAGCAATAGTAGAAGTCGTTGAGCCTGATGCATTCGTAGCCGTAACGGTGTAAGCCCCTGCATCTCCTGCAACGAGGTTATCAATTTGAAGCTGAGTAGTCCCAGCACTAACATTAGAGGTAACGGTAATATCTGGGTCAGACTCATTGACTGCAACTCCTGCTTTTTTCCATGTGAAACTTGTGACTGCCAATTCCGTTTGGGCAGTAAAAATGATCGTTCCACTGGGGGCAACTACGTCTGACTGTGGTTGCACAGTAAATATTGGTAAGTCCTGAACAACCAACAAAGTGACTCCTGAAGTTGTGACCGTATCGACAGCATTGGTTACGTCACATGTATATACAGCAGAATCCCCAGTAGCGAGAGAGGCAAGAACCAACACGGAAGATGTCTCACCACCAAGAGGAGTTCCGTCTTTCTTCCATTGATAGGATACGGAGGGCACCCCATCAGCAACCACTTCATACGCAACAGCCCCTCCCTCGTTGATTGTCTGAGTTGATGGACTTGGTTGTGTAGAAATTTCCGGAGCATAAGTTACTCTAACTGTGTTTGTTGTTGATGTTATAGTTCCTGCTTTATTACTAACCACACAAGAATAATCACCGGAATCGCTACGGCTCCAAAGTGTAGTATAGCTAGAAGAAGTTGCACCCACAATATCTTGTCCGTCCTTTTTCCACTGGTATGTGGGGGAGGGCAAACCAGTCCCTGCCGCAAGTGTGACCTCCAAAGTAACTGTTGTGCTTTCCGAGATATCTTGAGATGCAGGCAAGTCAACACCCAACGAGGGTGAAACTGCGGCAAGAACTTGAACCACCTTTGATGTAACTTCTCCTGAACTGTTTTTAATAGTAACAACATAATTCCCTAGATCTGAGGGTTGTATATTACTTAATTTAAGTTGGTTAGTGCGAGATAAAATTGGGTCACTCATTATGATTTTGTCCAAGTAAAAGTTGGATTAGGATTAGCTATAACAGAAACCTCTAGTTGGATATCTTCCCCAACAAGAGCATACACTGGGCCTTCAGTTATGGACAGAACCACAGGAGAGAAGGCTTCTGCGGTTTGGCATTTAGGAGAAGCGATTCTATCGTTAACTCTACCTCTACGGTTCATAAGAGCATGTAGCTGTCTACGCACGGCTTGGTATTGCTCTAACTCATATCGGGATTTAGTTACTGCTTCTTCGATTTCTTCGTAAATCTGACTCTTAATAAAATGGGCTACGGCTTTAGCTGCCAACTCGGGGAAGGGAACTAAATCAGAGTCTGAGTATTCCAACTTATTACCCCTCCAATAAACCAAAAGTTCAATAGGGGGAGCAATCGTATATTCGTCCCAAGTTAGACCTACATCATCTAAAGGTGAAGTTCCACTAGAAGTTCCTGCGGTAGTTGCTTTATAATAAACTCCTTCAGATTCAACGGTGTTACCTATCACGTAGTCAGTAGCGTTTTTCCATTCGGGGAAGCCACTGCTTAAGCGTGGGTAAACCAAAAAGCTACTTCCCTGTGGGTCTATAGTAAACTTTGGTTCACAACTACAGGACTCTTTAAGAAGCATTTCTCTACTAGACCAAGGGATATACCCAAGTCCACAACCAACGCTCTCGTCTACAGAAGGGTATCTCAGTCGGACTCGTTGAACCTCAGCGTCAGAAGGTAACGCTCCTTGAGAAGCTGAACCTACTCGCTCGGTATTCGTATAGTCGTAAATATTGACATTCCCATCAAGGAAAGCGGGTATCAATTCTTGTATTTCAATCAAGCATTGTCTGGTCTGTTGGTCTATCCAGTCACGGAAACCGACAAGGTCATCATACGCTTTATCAATCTCTCCATCAATCCAAGTGCCTAGAGATTCAATATCTTTCTGGGCTTGTAGGATACTCTGGTTTATGAAGGTTTGAACATTTTGACGATCTTTGTCTACAGGTAAATAGTCTCGGACTGCATTCTGCAATGCGGCAGTTGAAAAATTAGTTTTATACCCTACCAAGCGTATTCGGTCAGTAGTGTATGTTTGTTTAATCCTATCTGCTAAAACAGGGTCACGGTCTATTTCTTCTAAAATTCGGTACTTAACATATTTTGAAACAGTCTCCACAAACAGAGTGTCCGTGTCTGCATCGGTCATGTAAGTTTTCGTCAATGTCTTTAGGTCTGCTAAAGAGGATGTAGGGATATACCCGATCAACTTTCTTCGCTTCTTGTCGTAGGTACCTTTTAAAGAAGTGTAGTTTGTCTGGGTTGAGTATAACCGAGCATACTGAGAACGAACCCAAGCTGCTAATGCTTGGATAAAATGGTCGTCCGTAGCTTTAACATCAGTTAAAAGAGTTCGGACTTTTGAAGTAAACTCAGCATACGTCAATGACATTAGTTCTCCTCGCTAAGAAATTCTCTCCATGCAGCTACGTTATGCCCTCTCAATTTATTTCTCTTTGGGGCTCCCTCCGTTTTAGCGAGGTCTTTTAGCTTGTCAGGGTCATGCCCTAATATGCCCGATAAGTCGTCATAGTTTTTGACATAGTCTGGGTCTGCTTTTTCTTCTTCAAAGGCTTCTTCGATTTCTTCGACTTGGGTGATTTCTTCAAATTTTTCTTCTTCATCGATTTCCTTTACTGGTTCTGATTTAGGTTTAGGCTCGGCCACAACACTTTCTGGAGCTCTTTCTTGTGGATTGTTGGGATCGAACGCTATCAAACTGGTCCAAGGCTTTTTTTTTGCGCCTAAGCGAATATATTCAGCTTCAGAGATTTCTCGAACTCCATCAACAGTAGCTAGAGCTTGTTGTGTCCCTAGATCAGCGGTCATGTAAACACCCCTGCGCATACCTGCAACGATATCGACTACAGCAAAGTCTATGATAAGACCAGAAACTTTTACAGGGACGGTAGAATTATTTTTAAGATAATATTTGGTCATAGATAAAAACAAATACCAAGAGGGTTGAAAGTCAATAAAAAAGCCCTCTTTAAGAGGGCTCTAGTTAAGGGTTATTGATTTTTTATACAGGCACTATCGAGAACCTTGCAATAGAGAACATGCCTTCAAAAACGGTGTCGTTAGCTGTTGCATCCGCAAGCACTGTAAAAGTGTCTGTGGCAACACCAACGGTCAAGGCATCTGCCCCGTCTTTAAAAGATACGATTGAAGGAGATCCTCCAACAAGCGCAGCAGTTCCCGCAACATTCTTCACAGCAGCAGTAACCTCGTATAAGGAACTGTCACCGGCAGTAGCATCGTAAGCTTTGGCTGCAATAGTAACTCTAATCATCTGTCCAACTGGGACTTTCATAGAGGCTAATACTTCGCCTGTTGCTCCACCTGCTACGGTAGTTTTTGGTATCTTAAATTCTTTTTCCATAGTAAAAATTGGGGTAGGTTTCCCTACCCCGTTAAGGTTATGAAGTTACCGCGCAATCCTCATAGGTGTAAGTAGGACACTCGTCAGAGAAGTTCTCCCAAATAAGTGACTTACGAGGATCGTTAATAATCGGTGTCCAAGACACAGACTCCATCTCAGTATGAGTGATGTTTGCTTTGATTATGCAACGGAAGTCTGGGTCAGTATCAACATCAGGAGTATTACTCTTGCGAGACCCAACTTTTGTAACACCGAATTGAACGTCATTCCAGTCAATGAACAACAACATGTTACCACGTGTAGCAACACCAGCTTTAGAAGCATGAGACTTGAAGTCTGCGAAGAACGGCTCAGTGATGACGTTAAGTTGAACTTGTGCTTCATCCATCTCGTATGTGTTGTAATTCCACATAGTTTGTTGACCGAACTTGATCTTCTCAGTTGGTTGCATTTGACGCTCCCATCCGATTCCGTAACGTGCCTTGTAGTAAGACGCCATCAAGGTCTTAATGCGGTTAGCAGTAGATTTATCAGTCATCACGTCGATGCTGTCTACAGAACCACCATTAACTTCGCGGTTACGCTTCAAGATGTAGAGTTGCTCCTCAAGCTCATTGAGGTTAAGAGCAGCAGAACTACGATCAATAACACGACCACAAGCATTAAGCTGAGTTCTAACACCAAGAGCGTTTGACTTATACTCAAGTAGAGAATTAGCCCCACGAGGGTCACGAACTTCTGGTAACTGACGGTATGTTTCAACAGTCTGGAACTCGTTGATCGCTTCACCGAAGAAGAAACTGTTAAGTAACTTACGTTGGTAAACAGCGAACTGTTGACGATTCTGTTCCGCCATTGGAAGTTCCTTGAAACGCTCTAGGTAAGGATTGATCTTACCATCAAAGATTGCTTCAAGATACTCAGCATAAACATCATCCCAACAACGAGTGAAACGAGAAGTCTGTGGCCAGAAAGCCAACATTCTACGAGACAACTCACTTGGTTGATTGTGGCACCAAGACTCATAGTCGGAAACTGAGTTAACACCCATCTGAACGATACCGTTAGTAGGTTGGTAATCCGCCAAGATTCCTTCTGCTGCAACGTATCCTTCAGTATAGCTAGGCTCAACAATAACATAAGCTTTGTTGTTACCTGCTGATTCTGAATCAACGATCTTGAAGTGGAGAGTCTTTGCGTCGTTACCTGACTTAGTAAGAACGATGATGTATTCACCAGGGAGGAAGTAACGCTCTACATTCTTAACAGGCGAAGTCAAAGCGAGTTCACTTGCGGAATAAGTAGGTGTAGCAACTGTCAATCTCCAAGTATCATTACGATGATAAACACCACCAACAGTAGTTCCAGCTAAAGGATTAGCTCCGCCTGCCTCGATGATCAAAGAGTTAACATTGATGTAATCTTCCTGCTCTCTTAAAAAGTAAGGGAGTAAAAATGATTTGTTTGGTCCAATAGAACTTTCGGTAATTTCATTTCCGACGTTTTTTATTTTCGACATTAGAAGATCCCATAAGGAATTTTCTCGAACTCCGCTGATTCCAGCGAGAGTTGTTTGACGGAACAAAAAAGCCTCCCCGATAGCTGTATCTTTTAAAGATTCTAGCGTGCCGGGAGTCATGCCTTGTATATCCGCTTTGGTCAAAGAACCATCACATGAGTTGCTCACGTCTATGATTCTGGGTCCACATTGATTATATATATCAGCCATAATAATTTTTTAATTAAGTAAAACCTTAATCTAAAAGCGGATGTAAATTATTTCAATAAAAATAGTTACTTAACTTTTTATGTGAAGTAACTATTTCCACAAAACCGCATTTAGAGTTCTATAGGTTTAGTCATGAAATCTTTCAAGGGATTAGAACTCCGAGTCACACCTCTGCTTGGTGGGGGGACTGGGGCGCTTCTAGTCTTAACGGTACTTGGGTGAGTTTCAGCGTGTTGGGAAGCACTTGGGGCTGACTTTTTGGCATACCCATGTTTAGCGAGGATTCTTTGCTCAAGTTCTTCCTGCTCTTTTAGCCCTTGTTTAATACCTCTGTCGATCTTTACCTTCATATCCTGCCCCAATAAAGCCAAGATTTCGTTTGGAGAAAAAGTCCAAGACTTAGCCCGTTCTTCTGGAGATAACTGACCAAACCGTTCTCTAGGGACAAATCTCTTTCCGTCCCGAATAAGAACTTGATCCCCTTTAGGGTGGCTTAACATCTGTTTACCAAACTCTATGATCTTGTTACCTAGAGCTTCGTGGACAGGGTTATTACTATCATAATCTGCTGCTCCCCTGGATATTTCTATAAGAGCTCTACCTTGATTTTCAACATCTACGAGTTCTCTGTGGGTAATACTAGCGTGGACGGGATACTCTGCCACAAGTTTCTTCTGCCCTTCCTCAATGCCGTGCTCTCTCAAAGTGTTTTGAATTTCTTCGGGCAAGTGGTGGAAAAGGGTCTCAGAAAACTTATTCAACTGAGCCTCTAGTTGGGGTTTCTTCTCAACTTCTTCTACCTTGCGTTTGAGTTTCTTCTGTTCCTCTTTGAGTTCGTTCTTCGCTCTTTTCGTAGCTTCCTCAATTATAAAGTCTCGCTGAAGTTTCTTGAAACGGTTAGGGTCTACTTTTGGTCTGTTTTCCTTCAACCACTCCTCATATTCATACCCATCTGGGTCAAAAGAATCTGATGAAGTGTATTGTGCGTGTTTCTTTAAGAAATTGATATACTCCTCGGAAGAACCTTTCAAACTCTCGTCTTTACCTTCTCCCCACCTCAATACTTCCAGTACTTCCTTATCCTCAAACGACTGGGACTCTACGAAAGTCTTTTCATCTTCTTCCCACAAAGGTTTTTCTGTCTCCTCACGTTCTCTCTCGTAGAGTGGAGTAGACAAGTCCTCATCAGCAAAAGCGTCCTTGAAGGTCTTTTCCTTGGGTTTCTTGACCTCCTCCTTGACCTCAACTTCTTCCTCGACGTCCTCCTCAAACTCGGGAGTGTTTTTCTCCCCACTCTCTTGTTGCTTCCTCAACTCCGCTTTACGTATCAAGTCTGGAATGTCTTTGGCCGCATAAAGGTCGTGTCCTTTGGTGGTTTTCTGCTCTGGCAGATCCAGAGGGTTAGACAAGAACGCTCGACTTACTTTATCTACGGGCTCTTGTGGTTGTACTGGAGTTTCTATTTTTTCTTCTGTTTGTATATCTGACATAATATTTTATAGGTTAGAAAGTAAGAGCTTGCTCGGGACTAGGAGGGGCAGAAACCGGAACTGGAACAGGAACTGGAACTGGTTGGTTTCCGGGCAACTCTCTCGCTTGCCCTACTGCATCCCCTATAAGCTGTTGTAACTCTTGTAAAACTTGTGTATTCTGTTGGACTTGTTGAGCGATCTGCTCAATGACTTTCTGAGGTGGAGCCATGCCTTGGGCTTCAGGGTCAATCTTTAAGTTAAGTGTTGTCCCTAACAGACGGAAAGCTTCTCCTATTAGTTTTGTCATTTGGTCTGGGCCGATCATGTTAACAAACATCTCGTTACCCATCATAGCCCCTAAGAATTGTAATATCCCATTAGCTACCTCACTAGACACAGTTCTCTCAGAACCGTCACGAGAGTTAAATACATAATCATGGATTAGTTTCTTCTTAGACCCAGTTATAAGGTACCCGTCTTTTATCTGACCTTCGATCTCAACTCCTCTGGCTTTTCCTTTAACTTTAAACCCTGCGGATTCAATTACCTTATCTTGGAAGGTCTCAATAACGGGAACAAAAACCTTATCCTCTCCTTTAGCAATAAAAGACTCATATATAATCTCTTTCATTGCGGCTCGGTATTCATCGGGTCCGTGAGATAGAAAACCATGAATAGCATTAGTAGTGTTGGCTACTTCAAATACTTCAGACGCAGAAGTTTCGCGTTGGTTGAACTGACCCAACTCTTGTGGAGACATCATTTGGGTTTTCTCAAGAAGTTGTATGATCTTAGAGATACCCTCCATGGTGGTAACAATCTGGGATCTTAAATCTGTCGCTTGGAACTTAAAGGGAACATCCCCTCTAGTTTGGTTTTTGTTATGTAACTGTTCCTCGTGGGTAGAACTAAACTCAACGAGCATCGCCTGACTGTGGTATTTACCTTTCTCCACAAAAGACTTTAACTCATCTCGTATCTCTTCGGGGACTAAATCAGTATCCACCGACAAAATAAGGAAGGATTCAAGCCTCATCAAGTAAACGAGTTGCGAAAACAAGTTATCGATCTGGTCTTGGAAAGGCAATATTTCGTGAGCCATAGAAGCTGCACGCATACGAGAATCATCCCTGTTATACTCAAGAACTGCTCCTGGTTTTGAAGGGAGTATCTCTCCGTGAATGACGGTGTTATCATTGGCAAGGATTAGTCGTAGCCAAACTGGGTGTGGGTAGTCTCCGATCCCTACTTCTTTAGGTATGATCTTCTCAAAGTAAGTAGTTATAAATAGGGCTTGGTCATCTTCACAAGAGGACAGAAGTCCTTGATTGTCTTTTCTATTATTATCCCTAACCAAGACTGAAGCATAGTCAGTATCCTCAACGTAAGAAAGAATAGTGTCGGGATAGTAAATATCAAAAAATGTTTTGTAGGAAGAATACTGGGATGAGTATTTACTGAATTGTTTTATCAACTCTCTATTAAAGTATGCAGGGTTTGCATAAACATCCCCTTTGCGAGTTATATCCCAGAAACCAACATAGTTTATACCGGAATCGTGGTTTAGGGAAGATAGGGGATATGCCGAATCGTGGAATATCCTAGTTATGTGTGGGTGGACAAAGTTAAGTCCTTCCTTAGTCGTTACAACTTCTTCCTCTCCATCTTCGTTAAAACGTATTTGTTGTTCCCTATCCCAAGAGGACTCAACGAAAGAAACTGCGGAAGTATGTAGGTAGGATTTACGTAACACCTGTAAAAAATCATGACGATACCCATATTGGTCGGATATCATATCAACTCTCTGGGATAAAGCGGCACCTACTAGATTCCCTTCTTCTGTTTTTAAACGAGACTCATACTTATAGAAAGGGTATAACTTTGCATACTTGGCATACTGAGCAGCAACACGTCTAGTTATAAAAGGTCGAACAAGGTTCATAGCTACTTCGTGTAGACGACCTAATTGTATGTGTTTCTTTCCATCTCCGTCCTCTACAATGTAATCAGAGGAGCCTACCGCTTCTTCGATCTCTTTGACACAATCTTCTTCGGCTAGTTTGCCTTGGGCATACAGAGTCAAAGGTATCTTCTCGTCAAGGACTGGTTGGCTATCCCAAGAAGCATCTGCCGCGTAGTGGAATCTAAAATCTTTTAGGTTACGTAACCTTCCTTCTAGGATTCTACTTTCAATACGGTCTATGAAAGTTTTCCTCTTGTGGTTCATTTTTTCATCAAACTTCTCCCACAATTCTTCGCGCTCTTTATCTTTTATCTTATGCTTACCTTTATCTATATCCTCAAGAGAATAGTCGGCCATGCGTGTCTTTTCTTTGCTTTCTATGAAGCGTTCAAAGAGCACTTCTCGCTCTGGGTTCTTATCCCCCTCCCGGAATAGAGCTCGTATAGCCGTATCGTCTGTTCCGTATTTTTTAAGTATCTTGAAGTCTATCATCTGTAACCGGAGAAATTGTGTTTTTTAAAGGAAGTCCTGTTGTTCTAAAGATGTAGTAATTCTCCCATAAGTCAAGCAATACGCAAGCAGGGCCTGGGAACTTACCTTTTTTATAAGCCGTAAAAGCCTGATTATTGGACATATTCAGATAGGCTGCTAACTCCTCTAGGGTTATGTTAAGTAACTTACAGAACTCAGCTACCTTGCCTCTGTCCCACTTTTCGGTAAGTCCTATATGGTGTGATCTAATTAGTTTTTCACTAGGAGTCATAAAGCTGTAAATTCCCCAATAAGGTTTTGTAAGGGTTCTGGCTCCTCGTCTGGAAAATCTAAGAACCTTACCATCTTTATATCTTTTTCATTTGTGAAGATAGCTACATCAAAGTCAATCCCATCTTGACGAAATACATATTCTCCATCTGGCAATCCATGTGTCATTTTACCGAAT
>Ga0099848_1001176_pt1 | contig 12189 bp, 18 predicted proteins | sample CB_VirMetaG_3_FD_78179 | JGI IMG/M metagenome (GOLD analysis project Ga0099848, IMG submission 78179) | Freshwater to marine saline gradient viral communities from Chesapeake Bay - CB_1508_1S Viral MetaG | ecosystem: Environmental > Aquatic > Marine > Coastal | place: USA: Chesapeake Bay... | reverse complement strand
TGGCATCAATATGAAGAAAAGATAAAAACTATTGGTGAAAAAATCTCATTAGCTAAAAAAGGTAAATCTACTGGTCCTTGTTCTGAAGAAACAAAGAGAAAAATCTCAGAAGCTAATAGTGGAAAAGTCAGAACGGCAGAACATTTAGAGAATATGTCTAAGGCATTCAAAGGAAGAGTAAGCCCTAATAAAGGAAAAAAAATGAGTGAAGAACAGAAAGAGCATTTGAGACAGATCAATCTTGGTAAAAAACAAAGTGAAGAAACAAAACGTAAGATAAGTGAAGCAGGAATGGGTAGAATAATTAGTGAAGAAACTAGAAGAAAGTTATCAGAAAGCAATAAAGGATGTATTGGTAGAACAGGTCAAAAATTGAGTGAAGAACATAAGAGAAAAATATCTGAAGCCGCTAAAAAGAGACATGAATTGAAAGCTAAATAGGAAAAAGATCGGAGACAATCCGACAAAAACTAAAAGGGAGCTTCGGCTCCCTTTTTTACTTCTTTGTATCATGTTCTACATAAACCAAGCATTGAAAAGATTATCTTCCTTGATAATCAGGACCATCATATCTTTATGATTCCAGTGCTGCATCCAACACCTATTGACATCACGATTGATAACAATATAACGATGTTCACAAGAGAAGAAATCAATAGCTTCGTTCATTGAGAAGAAAGTCTGCATATCACTCACTCCTTGTTTCATCATCATATTCATAGAATACTATATAGAAGATTAATTGTCAACCTTTTTTTCTACAATATAAACCAATCCATCTCCTTCGGCTTGCAATCGTTCCAATTGCTCTACCCGATCCATAGCGTCGCGCTTATTTACCCATTTACTATCAATAATTGAGCCATAAGCATCTTCACAGATTACTTCATATGTATACATTTTCACTCCTCGTTTCATCATCATGATTTCATCATAGCATCTGAGAGATTAATTGTCAAAGCTTTTTTTGCCAAGCCCGAAGAATTTCTGCACCATAACGCTCTACCTTACGGGCTTCAATCTCCCAAGGAAGCTTCTCATAATCTTCATAAGCACTATCAACATTATCATCAAACTTCTTGCCGCGCCACATAACCTTATTACCCGGAAGATATTTCATCAAACCCTGAAAAATCTGTTCAGAATGCTTCAATTCGTGAACAAGGGTTGTGACCATATCAAGATCACTCTCACCTTCGTTCAGAAGAATCTCATTCTTATTGAAATCATACCAGCCGAAAAAACCATTCATCTTGGCAAACTTAACAGCAACAGTAGGATCAAACTTGATGATCTTATGACGCTGCAGGTAACTCATAGCAAATTCGACAAGATCGGTCTTGGTCATAGCTATCTCTCAATCTCACTATAATCATATTAGATCATGCGAGATTAATTGTCAAGACATAAGTTTCAGAATTTTCTCATTAGCGACCCGTTCACACGCTTCAAAAAACTGACCATTCAGTCCGAGGAGCTCGTCGGCAAATTTGGAGATAATAGGGTTTGGGCATAGCATGGGACGAACCTCTCGGACAGTTTCTACCGATCGGTCAGCCACATCTGTGAACCCCTTTTGAAGAAGATTTTGGGCTACGATAGCGGCGGCAGCTGCCGTTGAGCGCGAGACACCTGCAAAACAGTGAACTAGCACCACAGCGTCGTCGGGTAACTCTTTAGTGAAATCGAGGATACACTCTACATCTTTCCGTGTAGGAGCAAACAACTCATGTTCATCCAAAACATCATCGAATTTGAGCGATAGTAGATTGACCTCCTTCAATCGAGGAGTCAGAAATAGTTGATCACCAGGATCAACGATTGACACAAGATGGGTGACACCTTCTCGCTTAACAGTGTCATGTACCTTGGATTTTTCACATACTAGAACACGCATTTTTTAACTCCTTCTCATATCTTATAAATACTATAATGCATTTTTGATTTTTTGTCAAGGGAGAAAATGATGGCTACAGAGCCAACAAACAAGAATTTTTTAGGTCAGACAGGTTTCAAATTAGTTTTAGATCGTACACCGACTGTGACATATTTTTGTCAAAATGTGCCTATTCCATCAATTCAGTTGAATACCACACAATTTAATACACCATTAATTGATTACACTCGTCCTGGAACTAAGTTGCAATTCTCACCACTTAATATAACATTTCGTGTAGATGAGGATATGCAAAATTATTTAGAAATATACAATTGGATGATTGGTATTGGTGCACCGTCTCAAACAGAACAACGCCGATTATTTGAAGCTACTAGTAAAAATAACAATATCTTTTCAGATGCTACCCTTTTTGTTTTAAGTAGTAAATATAATCCTAATTTAAAAATCAAATTTCATAATATGTTTCCAGAAAATATAAGTGAATTGCAGTTAAGTACGACAGCAACAGACATTGATTATTTAGAAGCTTCGGTCACATTCCAATATACACTATTCACATTTGAATCTGTATAATTTTTTACTTGACATATGATTTATCTAAGTTATAATACTCTAATATTGATATAGGAGGTATAATGAAGATAGAAGAAATTTTTAATGAATGGAAAAAAGATAGTCAAGTCGATAATACAGAATTAGATACAGAAAGCTTAAAAATCCCATATCTTCATTCAAAATGGTTGAAAATTCTTTCAGAAGAACGTCAACGATATAAGGGATTTCAAGCAAAAAAACAACAGCTAAATAAAATTCTACACGAATACTATTCTGGAGATTTAAACAATCCAGATGATCTAAAAGAAATTAATAGAACACCATTTCTTAAAAAAGTATTGAAAGCAGATATGTCTACCTATATTGAAACTGATTCTGAAATGATAGAACTCAATTTGAAGTTACTCCATCAACAAGAAAAAGTTGAAATATGTGAAGAAATCATGAAAGCAATTAATAATAGAAATTGGAATATACGTAATGCCATAGAATGGCGACGACTTACCAACTTTGGAACTTAAAGGAGAAAACCGTGAAAGGTATAGGTAAACATCTTATTGTTGAAATGTATGATACACCAAAAGACGTCTGTAATTATTTACTAACAAATGCTCCTAATATAAAAGGAGTATGTTCTGATGCATGTTTAAAAGCAAATGCCTCTATTATTAATGAATTTTTTCATAAGTTCCCAGGATCAAAATCTGGTGTGACAGGAGTTATTATTTTAGAAGAAAGTCATCTTTCTATTCACACATGGCCAGAATTTAATTATATTGCAATTGACATATTCACTTGTGGTGAAAAAGCAAATCCATATATTGCAATAGGCCATCTTCAAACTGTTTTTCGACCAAGTAAAACTATAATCAAATATATTGTAAGAGGAGATGAAGATTAATGTCAGATTATTGGGGATATCATTTACAAGTTGACGCTAAAGCTTGCAATCAAAATGCTAAATGGCCAAATGAACATAAAATCTATGACTTTACTAAAGAATTAGTAACTGCTATTGATATGGTAGCTTTTGGTGAACCTATGATTAATCATTTCGGTTCTGATAATAAAGCCGGGTATACTCTAATTCAATTAATTGAAACATCTAATATCTGTGCCCATTTCTGTGATGATACTGGCGATGCTTATTTTGATGTATTCTCATGTAAAGAATATGATACAGAAATTGTTATTAAACTAATTCAGAAATATTTTGAACCAACTCGAATCATTACATCGTTTAGACTACGACAAGCGTAATAATGTCTGATATTATTGTTAATGCTTTTAATGAAGTTCATGTTCGCATAGATTGTAATCGTGGGATTGCTATGGAAATGTCAGATCATTTCTCATTCTATGTTCCTGGTTATAAATTTATGCCCAAATACAGAAATGGTATGTTTGATGGAAAAATTCGTCTCTTCAATACTAAAACATTTACAATATATAAAGGTCTCTTACATTACATAAAAGACTTTGCAAAATCTCGTGATTATTCAATTAAGATAGATGAATCATTAGAAGATGCTACAGAATTTTCAGCATTCGAGTGTGGCAAATTTGTCCAAGCATTAAAACCAAAATATGAACCAAGAGATTATCAAATAAAAGGTGTCATTGATTGTATACGAAATAATCGTGCGCTTATACTATCTCCAACTGGTTCTGGTAAATCTCTAATGATTTATCTTTTATCTCGTTTCTATCCAATGAAAAAACTTATCATTGTACCTACAATATCACTAGTCCTCCAAATGGCAAGTGATTTTGAAGATTATTCTAATAATAAGTTTACAGATATTCTTAAGATTACAGGAGAAACAGATAAAGCATGGAAAAATGGTATTAAAGAAAATGTAGTCATATCGACTTGGCAGTCAATAGCAAAAATGCCTAAATCATTTTTTGATCAATTTGGAGTTGTTATTGGTGATGAGGCACATGGCTATAAAGCAGCATCATTAACAGGTATTATGGAAAAACTAACAAACTGTAAATATAAATTTGGATTTACTGGAACACTTGATGGTGCAGAAGCCCACCAATTAATTCTCGAAGGACTATTTGGCAAAGTCTATAGAACTACTACCACTAAAGAATTAATGGACAAAAAGGAATTAGCTGAACTTAATATCAAGTTATTAATTCTTAAATATAGTGATAATACTAAAAAATTATTAAATAAAGCCAAATATCCAGATGAAATGGATTTCATTATATCAAATGAAAAGCGTAATAACTTCATAAAAAACTTGACATTTTCACTAAATGGTAATACACTAGTATTATTTCAATATGTAGATAAACATGGCAAGATTCTATATGATCTATTCCAAAAAGAAAAAACTAATAGACCAATCTTTTTCGTTTTTGGTGGCACTAAAGGTCATCAACGGGACGCAATACGAAAGATTGTAGAAGAAGAGGAAAATGCAATTATTATTGCTTCTGTAGGAACATTTTCAACTGGAGTTAATATCAAACGTCTACACAATATTATTTTTACTAGCCCATCAAAAGCTAAAATCAAAAATCTACAGTCAATTGGTAGAGGATTAAGATTAGGTCAAAATAAAGATACTTGTACTTTGTTTGATATTGCAGATGATTTACAATATAAAAAACATATTAACTATACATTACGACATATGACTGAACGAATCAAATATTACTCTCAAGAACAATTCAACTATAAAATATATAAAATTAAAATAGAGGAGAATGATAATGAATGACATATTAGAACTGTTAGAAAGTACAGTTCAAGAACTGTTAGTAAGTACAGTTCAGATTATAATATTAGCTAATGGAACACGAATTCTTGCTAAAATTGAAAAGACAATATCAAATGGTTTAATTGTTTCTAATCCTGTAACTTGTGAATATGTAGATTCTACAATCTATTTTAATTCATTATTTCATGGAATGAATAAGAATGATTTTATATTTTTTCCTTCAACTCATATTATTACATTTACTGAAGCCCATTCACAAGTTGCTTCTTACTATGAAGACTTCATTAAAGATTCAAATGACAGAAAAGATAGATTTCTTAGTGGAGATAAGCAACAAAAATCATCAAACACAATCACTAGAACATATCACTAATATAGTTTACTAACAGCTACATACGTAGCTTACAACAAAAAAATGCAGCTGTCAACCAAAAAAATACATTGACACCACAAAAAAATGGAGACATAATGACATTGCCTAAACGTAAAAAATCACGTTCACCTAAAAATTATATTGATAACAAAAAATTCTATACTGAAATGGTCAAGTATATTGATCAGTGTAATAAAGCAAAGGAGGAAAATAAACCAAGACCCAAAGCAAATAATTATATTGGTCAATGTTTAATTGATATTGCCAATAACATGGCAAAGAATTTCAATTTTAGTAGATATCCATTTAAAGAAGATATGATCAATGATGCAATTGAAAATTGTATTCTCTATATACACAACTACAATCCTGATAAAATCAATCCGTTTGCCTATTTTTCACAGATTACATATTATGCATTTTTGAGACGAATAGCTACTGAAAAGAAGTTATTATATAAAAAATATAGACAAATTGAACAATTCAATCTAGAAAATCAACTATTAGGGCAAATGGAAGAACAGATTGTATATAGTGATGGTGCATTAGAGAATATGCAAGAATTCATTAAAGAGTATGAAGAAAAACATAAGAAATAATGAGAGGAAATTAAATGGCAAAGATTGTTCTTATAACAGATACACATTTTGGTGTTCGAAATGACAATCAAATTCTTGCAAAATACTTTACCAAATTCTATCAGGATGTATTTTTTCCTAAAGTAGATGAAATCAAACCAGATGCAATCATCCATTTAGGCGATGTAGTAGATCGTAGAAAATATATCAATTTTCTTTCTTCAAATCAACTAAAAGATGATTTCATTCTACCTATCTATAATAGAAAAATTCCACTCTATACAATTGTAGGCAATCACGATATCTATTTTAGAAATAATCTTTCAATTAATGCTGTTGATCAGTTATATAATTATACTGAGTTTAATATTCAGAATATCATGAATCCTACTGAAATAACTATAGGAGGTGTTAATATACTATTAATGCCATGGATATGTAATGAAAATAAGGACTTATGTTATGAAGTTATGACAAATACTTCGTGTGAGATATTGATGGGTCATTTTGAAATCAATGGATTTGAAATGCATAAAGGAACAATGTGTGAAAGTGGTATTGATACATTAGTATTCAATAAGTTTGATATGGTTTTTTCTGGTCATTTTCATCACAAATCATCATATGGCAATATCAATTATTTGGGTAGCCCTTATGAAATGACTTGGTCGGATTACAATGATCCTAAGGGCTTTCATGTGTTCGATACTGAAAAAAGAGACTTGACATTTATCGAAAATCCATATAGACTATTCCATCGGTTTGAATATGACGATACCAATCTGACAATTGAAGACCTAGACGAACTCAATTATGAATTGTTTGAAAATACATATATGAAAGTTATAGTTAAAAACAAATCTAATTCATATCTATTTTCATTATTCATTGAACGATTATCAAAAGCTAATGTTTTCAATTTACAGATTATTGAAGATTTTTTAAACCTTGATATAGAGAATGGTGAAAATATTGCCGATCAAGCCAAAAGTACGATAGATATATTACATGATTATGTAGAAAGTATTGAAACTAAAATGGATAAAAAGAAATTGAATGGATTATTTCATACTCTCTATCAGGAGGCATTGAATACAGAATGAGTTTATATTTTAAGACTATTCGTTATAAGAATATATTAAGTACAGGGAATGCATTTACTGAAATATTCTTGAATCATAATCCTGCCACTCTAATTGTGGGTGATAATGGTGCAGGTAAGTCTACAATCCTAGACGCAATTGCGTTTGCTCTTTATGGGAAACCATTTAGGAAAATTAATAAACCTCAACTATTGAATTCAATTAATCAACGTGAACTTGTAGTCGAAATGGAATTCACTAGTGGAAGCAGTGAATTCCTTATTCGTCGTGGTATAAAACCTGCAATCTTCGAAATTATCCAAAATGGTCAATTGATCAATCAGACTGCTGCAACTAAAGATTACCAAGACTATTTAGAAAAATCAATTTTGAAAATGAATTTCAAATCATTTACACAAATAGTTGTTTTAGGTTCTGCCACATTCGTCCCTTTTATGCAATTGCCAGCAGCTGGAAGACGAGAAGTTATTGAAGATTTATTAGACCTTCAAATCTTTTCTACTATGAATACCCTTCTAAAAGACAAAATTGCACAGAATAAAAACGATATCAAAGACATTGAATACCAAATTGAATTAGTAGATCAAAAATTAAAATTAATTAAAAAACATAAAGCAGAAATTATTACAAATCAAAATGAACTAATTCAGTTAAAAAATGATCAAATTTCACAATATAAAATCAAAATTCAGAATGATCAATATGCAATTACCAATTTAAAAGCTGAACTTAATACTATGATTGATAGTGTTTCTAATAATAATGAATTGAAAGGAAAACTGAACAAATTTAATGAGTTAAAGAAAAAACTTGATACTAAAAAGAAAACATTATTAAAAGCTATTGAATTTTTTCATGAATATGATAATTGTCCTACTTGTCAACAACAGATTGATAGTTTTTTCAAAAAATCTATTATTGAGAAAAAAACTGTTCAAAGTACAGAAGTTGAAAGTGGTATCAATGATTTAGAATATAAATTGTTAGAATTAGAAAATGTCATTGATTATCAAAATGAAGTATTGAATACTATTAATGAATACAATAATAATATTAGAGACTTAGAGAATAGTATTCAGTATTCAGAAATGTTTATAACACAGATTGAGAATGAGATTGAAGGAATTCAAAAGAAAGTTGATGATGTACAAGATAAAGATGATGAAATTGAAAGTTTAATTAAAACAAATGAAACTAATCGTCAATCTAGAGTAGATTTGGAAGAACAGACAAAGTTGTATAGAACAGCTGCGGAAATGTTAAAGGATGGAGGAATTAAGGCTCAGATAATCAAACAGTATGTTCCAATTATTAATAAATTGGTAAATCATTACTTACAACAGTTTGGTTTCTTTGTTCAATTCGAATTGGATGAAACATTTAATGAGAAAATCAAATCTAGATTTAGAGACGAATTTTCATACGAATCATTTAGTGAAGGTGAAAAGAAACGAATCGACCTCTCACTAATGTTAACTTGGAGAGCCGTTGCCAAATTAAGAAATAGTGTAAGCACAAACCTATTAATTATGGATGAAGTGTTCGACAGCTCAATGGATACAGAAGGTGTTGAAAATCTATTGAGCCTATTTCAAACTATTACAAAAGATGATAATTTATTTGTTATTAGTCATAATAGTGATATGGCAGATAAGTTTGTTAAAACAATTCGATTTGAAAAACAAGGAAACTATAGTATAATGATATAGGAGTATTATAATGACATTTTATGCAATTTGGATTAAACAAGGATATAATGCATTTTGGTATAGTGATCTTTCTTATGGTCTATTAGCTGATGGATCACCTATGCCTAATATCTTCACTTCAATAGAAGATGCTGAGAAATTTGCAAAATCTGTAAATTTACACGATTGTATGATAAAAGAGATTGACACTTCAAATTTATGTGATATAGTGAATTATCAAAGTGCTAATCGTTGCCGTTATTGTAATTGTTGGAAAAGGATAAATGATTATGAATAAAGTTATTATGATTTGTACTGGTGGTAGAAAATATAATAATGCCAATGCAGTATCCCGTGTAATGTCATAAGAGAAGGAGATAAAGTATTTGGAGTAGTCTTTCCTGGTGGTAATGGAACTAAACATTGTCACAATTATATGCTAAGTAAAGGCATTAAAGTTCATGAAGTTGAAGGATAATAATATGTTTTGGAAAAAAAGGCAACAAACAATTCTTCTTGTCATTATTGATTTTAAAACAAAAAAAGAAATTTTAAAATATGATGTTATTGAAACACCAAATGTGGGAGATTGGATTCATATTCATAAACCATTTGAAAAAGAATCGCCGAAAAGAGCAAAAATTGTAGAAAAAAGTTATGGTATATTTTTAACGGACAAGTATAATAATTATGGACAAGGTGTATGTGTATATGTAGATATAGAAAGGAAAAACAATTAAATGAAGTTGGAATTAACTACTAATATTTTAAATAAGCCGACAATTCCATACGTATTTGACCTATCTAATCCATATAGTTCCGAAGAATTATATAATGCCATGGCAGACTTTATGTGTAGTCATAATGGTGTAGGATTGGCTGCAAATCAAGTTGGATTACCATGGAGTGTTTTTGTTATCGGTAATCCTCATGATAGAGATAATGTAATTGGTGTATTTAATCCTATGATTGTTGACACCTTTGGCGAAGAAGTATATGCAGAAGAAGGTTGTTTATCATACCCAGGTCTTTATATGAAAATTAAAAGACCTAGTGGTATTCGTGTTCGTTATACTACTTATGAGGGTAAAACGGATACTATTAAATTTGAAGGTTTCACTGCTCGGGTTTTTCAGCATGAGTATGATCATTTACAAGGTATTGATTTCCGTGATAGAGCAACTCGATATCATAGAGAAAAATCATATAAAGATATGAAACTTAACAATAGAAAGAGAAAACGGAATGTTAGATGATAAGAAATATGCAGACTTTGTTCTAAGTGTTACTAGTGATTATTCACGAGATTATGACGATTTTGCCTATAGAATGAATAAATTAGATCAACACAATATAGATGTTCCAGCACTTCTTACTGGTGCATTGGGTTTAACTGGTGAATCAGGAGAAGTGGCGGATCATGTGAAGAAAATTATCTTTCATGGAAAAGATGATTGGGAAGATCGAAGAGAGAAATTAAAGCTTGAATTAGGCGATGTTATGTGGTATGTTATGCAGATGTGTCGCGCTTTAGATGTTTCATTAGATGAAATTATCCAATTGAATATTGAAAAGTTATCAAATAGACATAATCAGGGAGGTTTTAAAAATGATTATTAATAATATGTCAACTCATTCAAATACTTTATTTAAGTCTAATCATCCTTTGAATATTAGGAAAGTTAGTTCAATTGAAATGAATAAAGTAGAACAATCTATTTTAGATGAAAAGAAAAAACAACCTAGACCGCCTACAAAAACTGAATTATTTTTAACTAATCTTAGATCATTACAAATTGGAGAAGCATTAGAATTTGAAGCTGAAAATTCTTTTAATATCAAAAGATATGAAAAATTAACTGGATATACCTTTAAAAGTTATAAACGACCTAATCAATCAAATCCAAACAGTAAACTTAGATATATCAAAAGAATTAAATAGTTATGCTGCCAGGATTGGAAGATTCAAAAGAAGACCAAGCTAAACTTGTTCGTGCCCAAAAATATGAACAAGATAGAAAAAAACAAAAACACTCGATCTATGTCAATTTTAGAGAAATGGAAGATGTAATCTCATTTTCCAATCTATTGGGTATTGATATTTCTGAGAAAACTCGTATAGTTCATTTTCCAATCCGTACTCTATTTGATGATACTCAAGGCATTTCATTTCAAACTAAAGAAAAGAAGACTAATAGAAATGAGTCTTGGCGCAAGTTATGGAAAGAAATGCCAGAGTTTATTCAGGAAGACAATCCACCATTCAAACAAATTACTATTCAATTTGACGATATCTCATATATCAATCAATTCTCCAATATCATTGATCACCCAATCACAGAAAAAACCAAGTCAATTTGGTATCCTAAACTTGAACGAGATGATAATGCTCGAAAAAGATGGGTTATTCCCAATGATATCAATGAGTTAAAACCGAAATACCCTATTTACATCGTTTCAAAGGGTCGGTGGGACTCTAGATGCACTGCGCGATCATTGGAACGAATGCGAGTTTCATATTACATTGTGGTTGAGGAACAAGAGTATGAACACTATCTGCGCGAAACGGATTCTCGTTATGGTACGGTTTTAATTCTTGACAATCAGTATAAATTGGAGTATGAATTATGTGATGATCTAGGATTGACAAAAAGCACTGGTCCAGGACCAGCGCGTAATTTTGCATGGGACCATTCAATCTCAATGGGATATGATGCTCATTGGGTCATGGATGATAACATCACAGATTTCTATAGATTATATAAAAATCAACGAATTCGTGTTGAATCTGGAGTGTGTTTTAGAGCATGTGAAGACTTTGTGGACAGATTTGCGAATGTACCAGTTTCTGGCTTGCAATATAGATTCTTTATTGCACCTAATAGTAAGTATCCTCCATATGCACTAAATACGCGCATCTATTCATGTTTGTTGATTAGGAATGACTGTAAGTATAAATGGAGAGGTAGATATAATGAAGATACTGACTTATCATTGCGAGTATTGAAAGATGGTGATTGTACTATTCAGTTTAATGCTTTTCTACAAGGCAAAGCGGCAACCCAAACTCTAAAAGGTGGCAATACAGACGAATTTTATGCCGTTGAAGATCAGCAAGATGAAGTATTGCATGGTACTAGTAACAAGTCGGATATGCAATTACGATTACATCCAGACGTTAGTAAAAATGTATGGAAATATGGTCGTTGGCATCATTACGTCGATTATAGCCCATTCAAGACTAATAAACTCAT
>Ga0099848_1001175_pt1 | contig 12195 bp, 8 predicted proteins | sample CB_VirMetaG_3_FD_78179 | JGI IMG/M metagenome (GOLD analysis project Ga0099848, IMG submission 78179) | Freshwater to marine saline gradient viral communities from Chesapeake Bay - CB_1508_1S Viral MetaG | ecosystem: Environmental > Aquatic > Marine > Coastal | place: USA: Chesapeake Bay... | reverse complement strand
TGATAGTGCATCAACTCTACTTAAGTTACTTTCAAGAAAGTCATGGTTACCAATAATCAATACTGTCTTACAAATTTTGGAACATTCAGTTAGAATCCAAACAACAAAGTTTATTAACTCAGGTGTCATCTGATTTTTTGAATGTACTAAATCACCAGTAAAAACAATTCGGTCAGGTTTATGTTCTTTCCATTGGTTTAAAGCGTCTTCCATAATACCACGATACAAGTCATGGTCTTTAAATAATCTGACATGTAAGTCAGAAAAATGTACTATCTTATTAATCATTCTATACAACTTAAATAACGTTCTCCCCTATCACAAAGGAATGTAACAACAATACCATTAGGTTTATTTTTTTCTACCCATCTTTCGGAAGCTAAAATATTTGCACCTGCAGAAATACCTACAAATATACCTGTCTCTTTAGCTAGTCTACGTGCCCTTTCTTTAGCTTCTTCAGTACTAACAGTAACAACTTCTTTTATCTTTTTCAAGTCAACTAAGAATTTAGACCCATCACCTATTCCTTGTATACCATGTAAACCAGGTTCTCCACCACTCATTACCGGTGATTCTTCAGGTTCAACCGCAATCATTTTACAAAGAGGATAACGTTCATCTAATGTTTCTCTACAACCCATAATAGTACCTCCAGTACCTGTCCCACTTATTAAAGCTTCGACATAGAAATGTTCCGTATTGTTTGATATCGAATCACAAAAACTAATTATTTCCTTAGCGGTAGTTTCTTGATGTGATTTTATATTTAATGGATTATTAAATTGGTTACAGTTGAACCATCCGTTTTTTTCAGATAGTTCATCTCTCAATCTTATCGCCCCTTCAAAATCTCCTTCACCTACCTCAATAAGTTCAGCGCCATATAATCTTAGTATCTGTTTTCTTTCTTCAGACATATTAGAAGGCATTACTATCTTACATTTATAACCTCTCTCAGCCGCTAACCATGCAAATGATATACCCATATTACCTGAAGTAGCCTCAATAATAGTATCACCTGATTTTAATAACCCTCTTTTTTCAGCATCATTTATAATATAACTTGCAGGTCTATCTTTTATAGAGCCTGTAGGGTTAAATAACTCCGCCTTTGCGTAAATTTTATCACTTATTTTTATCATCGGCGTATTACCGATATATTTTGATAGTCTCATATTTTAAATTCTTTATTAATATGTCCACATTCAGCACACCTATAAGTTTCCATAGGCACCATTTGGTCGTCGGGTGTCCCAACTAATAGTTTACTAATTTTTTTTATGATTGTCACTTTATCAAAAAAAATATTTTCACACTGTTCACATTCGATATTTGGCGCATCTGCAACATTAATTTTTACTTGTTGTCCTCCACCATTACCTAAATTACCTAAATCCATTGTCATAATTCTTCCAACATTAATTTAATTTCAGCCTCCAAATCTTTACATTTGAATACCTTATAGTTTTTATTTTTTTCATTAATCCAAATAAGATAGCAATTACCAATCTTTAAGTTTGTATTCTTTTCAATAATATGTTTATATAAAGATAGTTGTAATGAATATGTGTTAATCTCGCAAACATCTAAATGTGAGATTGGTTCCTCGAATCTCTGTCCATAATCATTTTTGGTTTTAATAGCCTTATTCGTTTTATAATCCCAAACTTCCAACATACCTGACTTCTTGTTATAGAATAAACAGTCAACCATACCTCCAATACCATAATCTTCATCTCCCACTACTAATTCCATTTTAACAGGAATTAAGTTAATCCTTGAGTCTTCATAAAAGTTTTTGAATATAGTCTGGCATTTATCAAAAGATTCTTTAATAATATCGTGACCAAATTGCTTTACCGCCACAGAAGGGTCATAAGGGAATTCTTTATTGTTCCACCAGTTTTCAGCGTAATCATGAATAGCAGAACCTTTGACTGTTGAAGTGTCTCTCTTTAGGTCCCAATCCGCAATAACATCTTCAACTTTTAGTCCTCTTTTATCCGCATATTGTTCAGCGATTTTTTCTGTCTCAAACTTAGGTTTAAACCTACCAATAAACTTGGTTGCACTCATTAGTTCACGGTCACCAATAAAATATTTGTGAGGACCATCGTAATACTTTACGTGATTAAATTTACTTAATTCTAATATTGTTTCCATTATTTCTCTAATTCTACATATGAACCTTCAGGTATCTCCCCTCTCAAATCTCCTAAGTCTTTACCCTCAGGTAGTTTAACTAACTTTATTCTACCATATAACTTACCTCCTGATAACTTATAGTAAAGTCTCTTTGCATCTTCCCAAGCATCATCATCAAGACATATGATGATGTTCTTTTTAGCCTTGTCATAGAGTACCTCCCATAGGTTATCGTTTATGTATTTACCTAATAAAGGTATAGAATTTGGAACAAAGAATCCATCAAATACACCTTCAACTATCCAAATATCTTCGTTCCAATCTATTCTACTCTCATTAAAAATAAGAAACTCCTTGGCAGCTTCAGGGTTCTTATACTTCATTCTCGTATTAGGATTCCAACTTCTACTTACAAAGTAGTTCAGTTCACCTTCCTTATCAAACGATGGAACGATTATACGACCCGCATAGTCACCTTCGTAAGCAAATCCGATGTCATACTTATCTATAATCTCTTGAGTGATACCTCGACCCTTTAAATAGTTTATAGCCCTCCTTTTCTCAGGGAAGATATCACTAACATCTTCAAATTTATGGTATTCTTTAGGTAGTCGTAGTTTCTTATATTGTTTCTCTCCTCTAACAAACTCATCGGGTCTAATAAGTTCATAATATTGTTTATCTTTCTTTCCCCCATATCTTTCTATCAACCAACCTAAATGACCTTTGGTGTTGTGTGTTTCAGCACATGCCCAACATTTGAATACATGGTCTCCGTAGTTTACCTCAAGGTTACCTTTCCCGTCACCCTTATCCAAACCTTTGATATCATAAGAACATACGGGGCAATCAAAAGATATTTGATGACGATACTCATTGTGTGAGTGTGCGTCACCAAACATACCCGTTAACATATCCACTATGAGGCCTTCGTCGGTGTGTTCCATAAACTATAATATAGTAAAGGAACCCCAACTAATCAATCACCAAATCTTTTCTTTCTTCATATAACCTAACACACAAGTATATGCATCTGCTTGGTCAAAACATTCTTTCTTAAGTGTATTGTTTCTTGTATATAACCAAGTGATTTGAGGTTCAGCATCTGAAACCTTATTCCAAATTAATTCTTTTTTATCTATTGTTTTGGGTAAACCTCCAAATAAAACTCTCTTACCTTTATCGTTTTCTTGTACCAAGTCAGGCCAAGCAAATTTTCTTGAATTATAAGTTGAAATATAATTGGGTACAATGCCAAGTATATTATATATTGACCTTGAAATCATTGAGTTGTATCTGAGTAGTGTACCCACAGTCCATACATTATTTGAGTTGAGAAGTGGTTCTTCTATAATAACTTTAGTTATTCCTAAGTTTTTGTAGTTGTTTAGTTTATCCTCAAATGCATCTACTTTGTACATCATCTCCTCCATGTTGCTTTCAGGTTTGGGTTTAATAACGGGTGATACGTGGGTTAATTCTAAAAGGTTTCTATCCTTCAAATCAAATAAAGCCCAACCTATGGTTTTAGTTGAGATGTCTAACCCCAAAACTTTTGGGGAATTTTTAAGATTTTCTTTTGACATTTAATGTTAAAAATCTAATTTTATGCTATACTGCTGTACACCTAACCTTTTTTCAGGTGATTGTACTTTAGTTATAATCATAAGATTTTTTTCATTATCGTAAAGTCCTATTTCATTAACATATAAATCATCACTACCGTTCCATGTTGGGTTTGATGATTTAAAGAATTGTGTGCTCCCTAAATTACATAGATAATTCATAACATATATACTAGCCTGTATATCTGTTTGTATTGTTCCATAAAAAAAGTATTCTCCACCAAAATTCAAAGTAGTACCCGTATCCCCTTGTTGTGGTAAATTAATGTAATTATTTAATCTATATTTATTACCCGAACTAACTGCGTTATCGTAAGCAGTTTTAGTTATTAATATAGTAGTACCCGTTAAACCTTCAGGTGTTAAATATCCATTGTCTAACGTACCACTTAATTGTGAAGTAACATCTATCTCATACCAACCATCAGGTGTAGGTTTTTCACCTGTAATTACTTTTTGTGCTAAAATTACCAAGTCATTAGCATTAAAACCACTAACTGTTGTTGTAGAATTTTCACCAATCATGAAAGGAAATTCATTACCTAATCTAAAAGTAACATCAGCAGTATCAGGTGGACATGATGGGTCGGTACCACTTATTAATGTATAATAGTTACAATGTAAATTATTAGTGATATCACTATTTAATCTATAAGTTACCCATAAAGATTCTGATGTACCACTTAAAAGACCGTTATCACTTCCAGCATTTCCGTTAAATGAATTTGGTACGATTAAACCTAATTTAGGTGCCGGTAAAGTCCAATTTCTATTTGACTTATAACTTAAAGCCGCTATGATTTCATCATCATCAAAAGTTATCATTTTTAAATCTGGCCATACCTTACCAACTCTGTTAGGATATCCATTTGTATTCGTATTAGTGTCCCATAAATGGTAATATCTCATACCAGGTTGATTCATATTATTATTCACGTTTGATGTTATGTAGTGTACTGAAAATAAATTTAATGAATCATAACCTGGTGGGTCAACATAGAATGTTTCACCTATTTTACCGTCTTTTGATTTGTGCCACATTAAATTTGGTAGGTGTAATTTAAAATTTCTAGCCTGACCTGTATCATTAGGAAATAAACTATCGAATGGTTGTAATGCAAACTTCTCACCATAGACATTATCTATAGATTGGTTTGTGTAATGAACTATAGAAATTGCTTTTTGATTTGATGGTGATAGATTAATTTTTTCAGAAAAAGAGTTATAATAGTATACACTATCACTATCGGTTTGTCCAGTATTACTGTTATAACCCAAATACTCTTTTGTTCCTACATATTTTTTTGAGTCGTAATCGATGAAACCTTTATGTGTTGTGTTAAATACCCCCGCAGGTGATTCTGTCCATGGAATATTCATATTCCATATTTTTACATCGGTATTTGCAACATCACAATTACTTTCAAAGTTAATAGCGTCTTCATTCCAATAATATTCAGGTGTATAAGAATCATATAGTTCGGTCATACCTGAAGGATAAAACATAACTCTACCATTACCTGTAAATCCATTAGCACCAAAATCAGGTAACTGTCTATCTATTTGTACATTAACAGTACCTGTTGTACCTGATGTATTACCTGTTATACCTAAAACTTTATAAACAAAAATAGGATAATTAGTTATTATATCTTGGACATCATCATTAAAATAAACAAACATGAAGTCACCGATATTAACTTGACCATTTACTGAAGAGTTTAAGACACTATATGTTAAATCTAAAGTATTACCTGAACTAACATTATTTATGTCAGTTACCCAATTTGGATTTATTGTATAACCTGAACTATATATTAACCTATCGTAATTACCACTACTACCTGTAGTAAAAAATCCTCTCGGTGCTGCGGTATTATATATATTATCAATATAAGATGCTTTTACAGGAATACCAAAAGTATTAGGACTGTCCGAGTCTACATAAAACGGATATTTTATGTTCGATTGATTTTTTTCAGGTATTGGTGATAAACTTTTACTATTATACTCACCTTCAATAATCATAGTTTCTGTTAAGTTTTGATTGTTTATACAATCATAACACACTTCACTATCACCTATCTGAAAATAAGATATATTAAATGTGCCTTCCGACATCTTTCTCCTTGCGGCGTCAGTTATCTTAGTGGTTAATAATGCTGCAGTATTTTTAATAATATATCCCATTAATTATAAATATTCTTTTTTTAATTTATGCACTACAATCTTCTTCAGTTACATTAATATTTGTTAGAGGATTTGGATATGTGACACTATCACAGTTGTTACCACCACTTAAACTCAAATTTTTTAATTGTAAACTTGTAATATACTTACCTAACATCTTACAATCTGACGGTGTACAAGACGCTCCACTTCCGTCAATAATAACTGTTTGTGAAACATTACCTACTAAGGTATCACTACCGTTAATTTGAACTGAAGATGAAACTTGTTTAAATGTTTCATTAGATTCGATTACTGTTCCATTACAAACGGTAGTCGTAGTTGTAGTTGGTGAAGTAGTAGTGTAAGAAATATTTATATTACCATTTTTAACTATTTGATGTGATTGGTTAAATATCGCAAATCCGGAATCTCGTTCAATCCTCTGATGAGTCAATTCTAAATCAAAATTTAGAGTAACGTTTGATGGCAACGGTGGTGTTATTTGTAAAGAATATGCCCATGATAGTGTTCCGTAATTTAAATTTTGCTGTTGATAGGTCGTAGAAACAATATATTCCGTTCTACTACCTCCATCACCAATAACAAATGAAGTACTTGCAGTACCTGTTGACCCTGAAACTTCTCCAATATAACTATCAGGTGATAAATTTATAAATAAACCTGATGATTGATAAGCAGGGTATGGTGGTACATTAGGTATTCTGTATACAAAAGGTGGTTGCCCTCCTGAAGCAATTAATGTTACTAAACCGTTGTTATCTCCTTCACATGTTTCATTATTAGGTTGTGCGGTTAATGTTATTGGTATTCCTGAACATGTTCCCTCAGTTATACTCCATGTAAGTGGTCTCGCATTGCCTATATTATTCCACAAACCAGTAGGTATAACATTATTAGAATTTTGAATCATTAACCCACTACTTATATTAGACCATGGTGTTATCTCCCATCTATCATTTATAATATTATATTGTATTGTTAAAGAGTTTTCAGTATTAACCCATGTAAAATACCCATTACTATCAATACCTGTTTGTGTAAATGTATATTGACTTTCAGTAGATGTTAGACACAGTACTGGTTGAATTACCGGGTTAAGAGGTGATGGGTCACAATTAATACAATCATTATAAGATGCTATTACCTCAGTATTTGTAAATGTTTGACCTGTATTAAGTACATAACTATCATATGAATAACAACCATTTATACCATTTAAATTATAAATTTTACCAGCAATCATATTAGGTAATGTGTTAGTGTATATGACATCATCACTTAACGCAGTACCGTCAAAAAACTGCTCTATTTTTGTGTTTATATTAGTACCATTATTAAACTGAGCTGTAGGTTCAGCAATCCAACCAAAATTCTTTAGTCCTGCACCATTTTTATAAATTGAAGGGAGAGAATTATATGTAGTTGTTGCGGTTAGTCCTGAATAAACATTTTCATATTGTAGAGTTAATAAATTAAGGTTTTGTGGTCCGACATTTTGAATGTTAGTTCCGTATTTATCTTCAAAATCATTATTAGTAATAACATCCCCTTCTACCGATGCGATTAGGTGTTGTAAAAATGGTATACTTTCTATTGTATTTGTAATATATGGGTAAATTAATCCATCAAATCTACCATTTTGAGATTTTATATCTTCCCAAACTTTTAAAAATGATTCATAATCATAAGAAAATCTATTAGTATATTCTTTTTCTGTCTCTATATTCCATTCATCACCATACAATTCAAATGGGTTAGTAAAAAGAAAACTTTTTTGGGGTGAATCTCTATCTATTGGTGTATCTCCGTGATACATACCAATTTCACCATTAGAATTATTTGTTATTATTAATACGATATATTCAGTTTGTCCACCTATAAAATCACCGTATATTCCTGTGTCGTTACCATCCATAGATGAAGTAATGGTAAATGGTACTCCGTTACTTCTACTATCATCTACACCATAAGAACCTGTTAACTGAAACCCGTGATTAATTCTTTTGTAGATGTCTGATGTTAAACCTCCTGCGACATTAGTACTAAAATTAAATGATGTATTATTTGGTACACATTTACCTGAATCACTTGATTGGCACCAATTAGAGTCATAAATAGAATTATTTACTGAGTTACCTGAGTAACTAAAAGATTTAACTAAAGTACTATCAGATAATGTTCCTCCTGTTAAAGACCCTAAATACGGATATGTTGACCACCATAACCAATCTTTACCATTATTATTTACACCTCCAATAACTCCTTCATATAATTGACCACCAAATCCATTTAATACTTTTTGATTATACCAACTTCTTATTGTTTCTGAAGACAAAGATAATTTATTAATATCTAATGTAGTACCATCATAAAAAACATAAACATCTGGATTATATGAATCATTACACTTAAAAAATTTATCTAAATACGGATTATAACTACCTGTATCTGACTGTGATTGTAATAATACGGTACAAGTCTTTATTATAGTATAATCACCATAGTAATCAGTAACCGTTGCTGTATAATTTCCAGGCGATAAATTATTTAAAACGTTACCTTGTTGCCCATTACTCCATGATATTGTATATGGAGCCTCACCTCCATTTATTATTAATTGGATTGAACCATCTTGTGTTATCGCATTAGTCGCATTGGTTACTAAACAATCAACAATCATAGGTGATATGGTAATTATATTACAAGTATTTCCTGTTATTTGTGCCATTACAAATAAATATTATATTAAATGATAATTTAGTAATATAAAAAATTAATTAAATCCTATATCCAACCATCTCTTTTATAACCATAATTTAAACAAAGTTCTTCACCCTTATTTATGTCTTTTTTTGAATGAAAGAAATAACATCCTAAGTCTTCATTATATTCTGCAAAAATATTTTCATTGTCATTGTGATTATATAATGAACCATAACCAAAAACTATAAAATAATTTTTATTTTTGTCTATTTTATATAAGTGTTCATTTATAGTGTGTTTTTTATGTCCACTATAATTTACAATATCATCTTCAATTTCTAAAACAGGGGCAATTTCAATTAGTGAATTTTTTGGTATAAATTCTTCAGTGAAAACTCCCAATCCTTTTTTCTCTATAGGTAAAACTACGAGATTAAAATATTTTTTTATTTGTTTCATACAATATTAAGTACAACAAGTTCCAGGACTTGCAGTAACTCCCGAAATTAATGATAGACTACTACGTACAATACAATCCGTAATTGTCGCTTGTCCCGGTCCAACCATACCTGCGGCAGGTACTAAAATACTACTTGTTGTTCCATCACATTTAGTATAATTTATGGTGGCTGACGATGCGTTAGTATTAACTAAAGTAATATCACTAGTACAGCAACAACTACCTACATCACTAATATAAAGTCTACTATCTAAATTATCTAATATATCCTGTATGTTTACACAGTATATTAATGTTTTTGTTTGATTAATTGATGTGAATGTTGTTGTTGTTGTGCTCTCATCAGTAGTACAAGCGGTGTAAGATAGTGTTGGGTTACCACCAATAATAGAGCTGGCAGTTACTTTTACATTTCTTCTACAACCGAATGAACAATCATTACAATCAGTAAACTCTGCATAGTCATTAGATGTCAATGTGTTAACTGTATTACTAATTTGATTTACTTCAATATTACCTATCTTTTGATAACATGTCCCTTGTTGTCCTTCAACCATTATGGTATCACCCACACTGAATGATGTTCCTGTTGTTGCGAAATACGAATTGTTAAAATTCGCTTCAGCGAATAAATTATTTACATTTTCAGCAATAACCGTTGAGTTAAAGCTATTTAACGACGGATTAACTGAAACATTATAATTAGTAAGTCCTGCACCGTATTTATATTCTGATGGTAAGTTAGTATATCCTGTCCATGTTGTCATAGCACTGTATGGGTTTGATGTTTCAATAACACTAAAATCTCTCATCAATGGATTTGTAAAGTCTGAATTTAGATATGGGTAACTATCACCATATTTACTAATCATATAACTTTCAGTTCTATTTACACCTTCTACTGCACCCACTACGTGTAAATTATAGTGATAGTATTGTGCTGAAGACTGTCCTGCAGGATTTGGTAGTACAACTACATTAATACTACCACCTGATGTATTTTTAACAATATTCCAAGTGTTTAAGTATCCATCAGTGTCAATTTCAAAATCTGATGTTGGTTCACTACTTGACCATGTATTATTACCAATAGTATTATGATAATCATTTGCGGCCTCATTTTCTGTGATTATAATTAAACTATTAATATTTAATCCACTAAAGTCACCATAAGTGTTCGTACCTAAGTCATTATGATTAAATGGTACACCACTAGAAATTGTATTAGCACTTAAACCATCAAATGTTAAACCTCTGTTTATTAATTTTGCAGTCGTATTAGAATCATAAACCGATGCTTCGTTATTTGTATATGTCACACCGTTTGGATATGTTCCACCTGTTAAACTACCTAAGTATGGATAGTTTGCCCATCCCAACCATCTCTCTCCAGAAATAGCAACCTCATATAAGTTACCTGTATAACCACTATTATTTACTAAATTACTAAACCAAATACGTATTGAAGTTGAGACTTCCTGTAATTCTGACTCGGTGTAACTTCCCGAAGCGTCGTATAATGCAAACACGTCAGTGTCATTTAGTAAATCTTCACATGGTATAAATTGACTAGCGGTAATGTTACAATCATTACAGTTACTGTCCTGACAATCGTTAGCGAAGGTTAGATATGTAGGATATTCACTATCATAACCTGCTTCTAATGTTAAATTAGTAATGTTCCAACAGAATCCATCATTATCAATTATTACTGTTCCTACAGATAAATTAGAATAACTATTTAAAAATGTAGTGACCTCACCATCACAACAAGAAGCCACTTGTCTATATAGACTTATTTGTGGTGTTGGTGTGATTGTTGGAGTAACTTCAGCTGTCGGTGTTACTTCTGATGTTGGTGTAACTTCAGCTGTCGGTGTTACTTCTGATGTTGGTGTTATTGTTTGTGTTGGTGTCGGTAATATACATTTTTGAGACTCACAATTATCTACAACTTCTTTTGTTGAATTTATAAATACTATTTGGTCAAAACTTGGTTGGTCTTGGACACATACCGCGCACTTATCACCGTATTGTTCTGCATCTGGTATTAAATATGTTGTACCTGTAACACCATATGAATGACTACCTGTTGCTATATAAATATTTGATGTGTTGCAACCACTATAATAAAAACTACTATAACATAATGTACCAAGACTAATAACCGCTTCATCACAATTATCGTATATATCAGAGTCACCCACATCAATTGTTCCAGATGAACTACCTGCACCATTATTTAGGGTCGCAATTCTCCAAGGTACATTATTTATCGCAATTGATTGGTTAACGAATAATTCTTGTGGAGTACCAGTCAAATTTAAATCATAAATTACAGTATCTTGTCCTCCTCCTTCATCGAGACAACATTCAGTTAATCCTACTAATTCATATTCGTTAGGGTCACAGTTAGGTGTTACCGACCATACAGTACCCTCATACGTTGGGTGACTCCATACCCAAACTTCAATAGTTGCAGGGAACGATGAAGTTTTATTAAATGATAAAGTGCCTGTGGTACCAACAGTTGTTATATCTGAAGCTATTATTGTCATATCTTCTGTAGTACCTAAAGAAGTGAAAGAAAGTGATGGTGGTGTATATGAATTACCTGAATATACATCATAAGTAAATGTACCTGTTGGAACATACGCCTGATTAGTTCCTCCGACAAACTTAGTATCTGCAGTAAGAACACCATCCCAATAAATTTGGAATCTATCAGGTATGTATCCTCCCATATTCCAGTCTATACCATATAATCCAATACCTGTACCAACAGTTACCTCAAATTTATATAGATTAGCAGCTCCATTATCACTAACTTGTACATAATCATCACAAGCAATTTCTTGTTCAGGACCATAACTTTCTGTAGGTGTCACTAATGGTGGTTCAGGTGTAGGATTCATTGTCGGTGTTGGTGTTACCTCAGCCGTTGGTGTAACTTCTGATGTCGGAGTTACCTCAGCCGTTGGTGTAACTTCTGATGTTGGTGTAACTTCTGCTGTTGGTGTAACTTCTGCTGTTGGTGTAACTTCTGCTGTTGGTGTAACTTCTGCT
>Ga0099848_1001174_pt1 | contig 12200 bp, 13 predicted proteins | sample CB_VirMetaG_3_FD_78179 | JGI IMG/M metagenome (GOLD analysis project Ga0099848, IMG submission 78179) | Freshwater to marine saline gradient viral communities from Chesapeake Bay - CB_1508_1S Viral MetaG | ecosystem: Environmental > Aquatic > Marine > Coastal | place: USA: Chesapeake Bay... | reverse complement strand
TGCTTTGTCAAGTAGTCTGCCTCCGCGACCACCACCCGCCTGTGCCTCCAAAGCTTCTATCGCTGCTTTTTCAGCCTCTATTTTTTCTTCCGTTGTCTTTATGGATTCTTTTATTACATCATACTGTTGCACATTTGCTTCTCTGCCCTTTTTCATACTTTCATGAAAGGCGACAACGGCATTTTTTGTTGCTAGTAAACTTCCAGAATAACTCTCCTTAATTTTATTAAGTGCGGATAATTCTTCTGTTTGACCCTTATAAGCCTCAGTTACTTTGTTAATTTGTGCTTGTAGTTTTGCATCTTCAGCATAACCGGCAAATTTCCCGGATGGTTTTGGTTTGGAACCACTGTTTTCAGCAATCGTCAGATCTCCAGCTTTTTCCGCAGCTCCTACGGCCCCAAAATATTTCTTATCCCTCCCCGTTCCTTTCGTTCCCCCTATTTGACCTACAGACCTAACAAGCTCACTTTCTAGATTTACTAGTTCGTCTGCAAATCCATTCAAACCCTTTTTAGCCTCTTCTATTGACTCGTTTAATGCTTTGTTTTTTTCTGCCTCTTCCTCTTTTTTCGCTTTTAGGGTTTCTGCAACTCCTGTTAACTTCTGGAATAGTGGAACAAGTAATGCGAATTCAAAATATAGAGTTGATATATCTCCAATTCCAGACAATACTCCACCGCCTTCAGCAAACTTCTGAACTCCAACAGCACCGCCCTTGGCATAACCAACAACGCCTTGCTTATTCATCTTATTTAGATTAGAGTAGCCAATTTTCTTAGCGGCTTTTTTATTGATTACATACTCGCCGGGCGTAAGCATAGCGGGAACGGTATCAGAACCTTCAACGTCTCCACCGCCAGCAAACTTTTGTGCATCAAGATATAGGCTTAGAGGTCTTTTCTGTGCCTTTATATGATCGGTCTTTGGCGTGAAAGATCTTCTTAATCCGCCAAATCTTTGATTCAATGTCTTTGTAAGTATTGTCTTATAAGCAGCACCCTTTAATTCCGGTGTGAATTTCTTATCACTCTTTGCCTCACCGTTTGGAAAATCAAGGAATTCATTATTTCTGTTAAGTTTTAGTCCATACTTTCTCGCCACAATTTTCTCAAAAAGAAAACCGCGTTCATTCTCAGAAAGATTTTGATTCTTATATTTTTCAACCAAGCTCAATAATGACTGATTTTTGCTTCTGATTTTATTTACATCAACCGGAATAACATTATAATCAAGAGAAAGTCCATCTTTAGATTGCCAGTTAGGAGTTGATCTTATATTTTTAATAAGTGTCTTTACGCCTTGTGATGACGTTTTTCTTAAATCGGAAGTTAATATCTCTCCACCAGCAGCTTTAAATACGAAGTCATCCTTTTTTAACTTACCGGTTTTTATGGCGGTTAAAATTTTGTTTCCAATAGAGTTAGTAGCACCAGTCAATGAGTCCGTTCCAAACGTTCTTTTGGCCTCAAGATATCTACCCTGAATATCGGTTCCGAACAACTGTGCCAGTCTTCCACTTGTTTCCTTATCCGGTGAAGAAAAGTCAAATGTCGCACCCTTTTCATTTAACTTTGCTCCAGTTGCGGTTGATATTAGTGCCTCAAATAAGAAACCCTCAATACTGTCAGTATCAATTGTTCTGATGGACTGACGTGCCTTTTTAGCGGCTTCTTTTTCGTCAAAATCGATAAGAGGGGCAATATCAAGCTGGGCCATAATGGATTCAGCAGAGAAGGCCATAGACTCTTCTAGCGAATTCTTAATTGAGTCAGTCATGATTTTGTTTGCTCTAGTATCTAATAAGTTAGCCTTGATATTAGCTTTAACTTGACCTACTGAGTCAAATGCCGTAGAACCAAAGCTTTCTCCTTTATTTCTAACTATTTTTTTCGTTATTTCCTCGCTTCTGTCTTCTCCACGCTGCATGAATAGACCGGTAACAATGCCGTCTTGTAGATAGGCTGTTTGAAGTGCGTTTTTATCATCAGACGATGGACTTGATTTATTAAAATCGTTTATTAACTCTTGTTTTTTTTCTGTATCAAGTGCGTTAAATGATTTCTCAATACTGCCTGCTGGCTCGACTGCTCCAGAATTTTTTATAAAGTCTTTAAACTCGCGAGTTGGTCTACCAGATGCACTTAAAGCACCGTAAAAAGCTCTTTCGCCAGAAACCGGTCCTCCACCCGCATATCCGTTCTGGTTCATTGCTGCCAGTGTTTCTGGGCCGATCTTATTAACGCTACTCTTACGAATAACAAACTCACCCGGAGTTAACATCGCTGGAACGGTATCTCTATTGCCTACTCCCGGAACGTATCCTCCACGGGCAAACGCCTGAATCATTCCGCCATTGTGCTTGCCAGTAACTGTGCTAACTCCCTTGAAAGCACCGCCCAAGAATTTACCAAGCTTGAAACCGCCAACAACTGCAAGAATTGGCAATAAAGGAGCGAAGCTATCAACTAGCTTGTTAATGCCTTCAGCAAACTGAATTGCGGCATCAGCACCTTTAAGGAAAATGTCGGCAAGAAGCTTAAAGCCCTGAGTGTTTGTGAACTCCGTAATAACGGCCTTGAATCTTATTTCAAGTTCTCTTAGTTTAAACGCTAGGGTTTCTTTTGCCTTAATTACGTCGGCGTCTGACTCTACAACTCCTTTGTTTGCAATATCAAGGGCTTCCTGTGCGTTCTTGAAGTTTGTAATCAACGGAATAACACGGGAGATCTGTCTAATACCACCAAGCTGTTCAACAACCTGAGCGAATCTAATATCGCCCGCCGCAATTCCCGCTCTCTTCAAACCTTCGGAAATAAGCTGAATAGCTTTATAAGCACCAACGAATTTTCCATCAGCCGTTTCTAGCTCAATGCCTAACTGCTTGAAATATTCAAGGGTTCTAGGTCTCTGTAAACGACCAAAGATTGTACGGAAACCAGTAGCGATGGTTTCAGCAGATTCACGGGAGAATGATCTAACAGAAGTGAATAGGGCGATCAATTCATTAATTTGACCACCGGCACTAGCGAATGCACCGCCCGTTCTCTTAATAGCATCAACGATATCGTCAGCTTCAACAGCATATCTTTTTGTAACGGAGTTGATAGCTTCTAACGAATCCGCCGCATCATCAATACTTAAACCGAAAGCACTCGTAGTAGCGATCAAAGATTCAGTAGTTGAATCTAAATCACTGAACGTGGCAAGTAATGAAGTTTTAGATAATCTTTCGGCACCTTTAAGAGCGTCGTTAAACGAGAAACCTGCCTGTGCAAGAGTTCTAGTTAGTCTAGCAACTTCTGTTTGTGCTACGCCGAATTTCTTACTAATACCAATAATCTGATTAGAATAACCCTTAATTTCAGCATTTGATTTATTCGTAACCTGAGCGATCTTAGCCAATTCTGACTCAAACTTAATAGCCTCCCTTGTAGCTATAGCCAACGTACTAGTAAGCTTGGCAACAGCCGCCGTAATAGCGGCGTATGCCAAATAGTCCTGAGTTCTTAATCTAATAGCCCTCTGAAAAGCAGACGCTTCCTTAGTGCCTCTCTTTTGAGACTCATTAAGTTTATCTACTTCATCTTTGACTTTTCTGATTTGAGAAACGTCTACTCTATAGTTAATGCGATTTAGAGTTTTCTCTATATCACTTTTAACTTTTTGAATACTAGCGTTATTAGCTTGAATATTTAGGCTTGCAGTAAGATTAAAAGCTTGAGCCATAATTTAAACCCTTATTTTGTGGTATTTCTCTTTCGTGTTTTTGGCTTTTCTTCTTCCTCTTTTTCTAGTCCTAATCCCAAATCGTCCTCAAACTCCAAGTCATCAATTACGGAGTCATCAATAAGAGGATTGTTATTAATATCAACGCGGTTTCCGTCTTTATCAATTCTTGACCCGAATGCATCAAGTAGGTTGCCCTCTAGATCAACCCTTTTTCCTTCAGCGTTTACTAGATAACCTTCTTCGTCTAGAAGTCCAAGTCTCTTTAGAATTCTGTTTTCAACTAGATGGTCTTCGTAATCCTCATCAATTCCATACATGTGAGAAGCCAATTTCTCGGCACACTTAATTGCAAAATCGGTTTCCATTTTTTCTTCATAGTCTGACATGGAAGAGAAAACCGGCTTTTTGGTCTCATAGTCATAAACGCACGCCGCAACAAAATAACTAAATCTGTCATTGTCGGCACGTCCATCAGCCGTAACACTATCCATTGAGTTACGAACTGACATTAGGGCCGAAATCTTATCACGGATTTTTTTAAGTTCTATTGACTTGTCTCTTAGCTCACTAGCCTTTGTGTATTCGCGGTTCTTAATCTTGAACTCGATGTCGGCACTGAGTTTAATTAACTCCCTGTATTCTTCTTGCTTAGCATCATCCCACAGTCCCTGACGCCTCATATGGTCTTCCAAGCTCTTTTTTAGAATAGCACCATCCTCAATAGCCTGCTTGAATGATCTGGTATAAACCTTCTGTGCTTCAATGACCATCTTAGAATTCAACTTCTTAATGTATAAGCGACGACCATCAATTTCAAATACTTTTTCTTCTTGCATTTCCCTTATCCTTTTTTAATTGGAATGTTAATATGATACTTGTTCCAAACAACATCATAATTTGCTAGTTCGGCTTCTATAGCCCTAATTTGACTGTTACCTTTGTCTAAGATTTCAGATCTCAGCTCTTCATAAATACCTTTGATTATCAACTGCTCCCTTGTTGGGTCTTCGGAATCTATTCCCCATAGCGGTCCCAGATGATCCTCGATTGAAGCAAGTGCCCCAATCATTGTTGTTTCTATCCGCTTTTTGATTTCTTTTGAAAGCCTGTTTGCGGACCTCTCGCTGATAATTTTTTCCATTATCTTTTTCCTTTACTGTTTAGTTGATTGCATTGCATCTGTATAGTGTTTTTAACGTGGGTCAAGTCCTTTTCCTTTACCCGACCCTCTTCCGTTAACTGCTTATGTTTTGATTTTAATATTGACTTTGCTTCCGGGTTGTTTAGCGATAGAATGTCTTCTTTTTCTTTTTGGTTTCTAACCGGAATAAATAACTCATTTGCATTTCCCGCTGACTGTGGTATCATCTTCTCCGCATCCCGCTGTTTTTGTTCCTTCTCTCTTTCCCGCTGCTGTTGAATCGCCCAACCGTCCAGTGCTATATTATCTTCTATTATTTCTTGCCTTGGACATTCCATTGATTCATAAACGTTGTCATAAAACCTTGACCATGAAATCAAAGAAACCTGTTCACCAGTCAAATCATGTGTAGACGGGACGAACAGGTTTGATGAATTTTTAGATGATGCCCATAGCACTCTCCATTCATTGCTTTTGGCAACATTCCTAATTTTTTCATCCGGTAATAAGCCTTCAAAATATCTTTTTAGTAAGGCGTATACACTAACTTCCCCGTCCAACAGCGTCTCATTGTTTACATACGATGATTTTTCAAGAAGATAAGTAGTCCTAGCATAGTTCTTCAGTGACTCACACGTTTTGTCGAAAAAAAGATTCTTCTCTTCATGAAGTTCGTTTATCAGCTTAACCTGATCATCAATGCTTCTTTTGATGAAGTTCCTTGTTGTTTCAGAGAAAAATTTCTTATAGTAATCGACCTTCATTTGATCAAGGTCTTCCTGTGATTTCTTTAGTTTGTCTTCCTTCTCTTCTGACCACCATCCATTTTGAGTGGCTAACTTAATCATGTCATCATTTGTTAGGACTCCATCGAAAAATGCGTCCTCATACGCTTCTTGTGCTATTACGTCTGAAACCGTTTTGTCTATAACAGAAAACGGTCTAACAAAAATATTAAACCGTTTAAACTTGACTATTATGATTCCAGACATTAAGCGATTGATATTATCGCGTTCCATTTCCTAATCCGATAGACCAAGGGTCTCCGAAGAGACCCGAGGTCTTCAAAAATTTCTTAGAACCAGTTTTTAAAGTAATTATCAGCGGTAAGATTGATAGGATCTCCAGAGTGCAAAACGACGAAATCGTTTGAGTTGCTCATGCTGTAACTAATTGTTGCGTTACCACCACCAGTATCACCACCACCCCAACTTACACTGTTAACCTTATTCTTGTTTCCGAGCTGGATTACAGTTGAGTCATCCAAAACAATCTGGATTGAGTGGTCGCTAACGTTTGATGCGTTAGATGAAAGTGCGTCAATGTTATCGCCACCAACAGCAGTTACTTCAAGTTCTGTACTTACTGAAACCGGGAATGATGGATATCTATTGTATGGAAGTCTGGTTCCCAACTCATTAATCTGCTCACGAGACAACTCTACACTAACGGAGAATGAGTTAAGGTGAAGGGTTCCACCGGAAGTAATATAAGAACATAGTGTACTTAATCCAGTTCCTCCCGGTCCTTCAACTCCAGTAGCACCGGGACTTGCACCTTCAATAAATGAAGGAACAACAGTTCTGAATACGGTTCCACCAAGAGTAATACCATCGCTACCAATAACAACGTTTTCACGTCTTAGAACGTTTGAGGTAGCAGTGACAGGAGCGTCATTACCGAAAACGTCTTCTGCAAAAGCATCGATAACCGTTCCGGCAGTTACTAATAGTCCGTCACCATCATTACCAGATAGCCACTCTTTATCGTTACCAACAAAAGTAACGGATTCAGTAAAGTTTCCATCAGTTGAAAGGTTGTAAGAAACTGAGTTTACGTACATACCTGAGCAGTAAAGCTCAGCAACACCTGAATTACCGGCCCTAACAGAAGTGTCCGTAGTTAAACCAACAGCCAATCTAACATCGGCCCTTGCATCTCCACGACCAGTAAGTGTTGGTGTAGACGCATCAACAGTACCTAAATGGTACAATAGGCTATAACCATCAAGAAGTCTTTCCATTGTTACTTCAATGTCTGGAACATCTTCTCTGTTGTTGTAAAGAGATAGCTGTCCAAGTTCGAAAATTTCTTCTAGGTTAAAGTTTGTGGTAATACCACAACTCTGTAAACCGTGAACGATCATAAGTAGCGTATCGCCATTAAGAACGCTTTCTCCCGGTTCCCAGCTATCCACAACGCCTGTAGCACCTAAGTCGCCTACAGCTACGCCCTGCATAGCATAAAACACTCTCGTGTTTGTATTAGTTGCAAATGCCATAATTAAAACTCCATATTAAATTTTTAGAAAAAGCTTTTTCACAATTATCTATACTCCAAACAAGATACATTCCGTGGTAACTTTTACAGTTCCAACATGTATGTCTGGAGTGAGAGAATACATAGAATCTATTCGTGAATTTACCAGTCTTATGTGTATTCCGGTATAGGTGCTAACTAGATCTGGATACCTTAAAGCTCCAGAAACAGGAACACCGCGATAATCCAATGGAAAAGCGTTGTTAGTTGCGACATCATTTAAATCAAAGGAATCAAAAACTTTCTGGTTTTGCAAACAAATTAGATCAACCAAAAAATCTCTGTCATACATATTATCCGCAACACAATGAAACAAGAAGTCAGTGAAAACAGTTTGACCGCCACCAAGTTGATAAGGCTCCATTCTTCTGATAGGTGAAACCTCAACACCAATCATTGGTAACTGCTGCCTATTTTCTGACAGAACGGCCCATTCGCCGCTATTACCAATAAAATTAGCGTCATCGGATCTCTCAGAATTTTTCTGTATCTGAGAAAACCACTGTAATCCATCAACTTTAACTACATTTATATATTTATAACTATACTCACATTGAACGTCTGATGATGTTGAAATGGCAGAATCGAAAACAACTCTACCCATAGGATGGTTAATGTGATGTGCATAGGTTCCAGTTGTCGATACCGGATAAAATGTTCCGCCAACATATACGCCGGAAACTCCGGGATAAGCATTGTCCGTACTTGTTAAAGCACCAACCCCGCTCTCCCAAACCCAATTCGCTCTTGCTGATTCCCAAACCTGCTCGTCAGTATATCTTGGATCACTAACTGGTCTCAGCTTATGATCTAATCCATCATAATAGCCCGAACTTGGAATCTCTACATTTTCAAAATTTGACTTCTCAATAAGCCCGTAATCAAGAAAAGAAAGAAGGTTCTCCCTCACGTGGTTGGTGATGGTAGAATCGCCAAGATTTGTAAAACCTTTTAAATATGCCATTATAGTGCCTTTTTCAACTCTTCTTTAATGATTGTTGCTATTTGCGGCGAAACACCAATAATTGCTCTTGTTATAAAGTTATCAGTTAGAATACCGGCATGTTCCGGGGCAACCCTAAAAGCACCGCCCTCTTGCATAACAGCCAGTCCACTTCTACTGTTTGGGGAATTAACATACTCTACTGAAAATCCGGGAATAATTACTTGGGTTCCCTTTGTTAATAACCATTCAAGCCAGTTAATTACACTTACTCCGTTTTCTCCATAACTCTCATAAGAACCACCAACAACCGCCTTAATATCAATTTTGTCAATCGCGTCTAAGGCAATAAGAATAGAAAAGTTAAGGCCGGTCTTCTGCTTTTTTACAAAGTCAACCTGAACATTATCCCCAACTAAAACAACCAAGGATGAAACGGCCACATTAGCAAGTTCGGTGGTTAAACCAAAATCCGCTTTAAGCTGTCCAGATAATAAGGACAGCGTTGTTGGTGATTTTAAAACCGCGTCTCTTACTAAACTGGAGACTCTAGACCTAATTCCGTTATAAGATTTTGTTATGGCTTCATCGACACGTTTTCTGAAGGCGAAAAGTATTCTACCCTCTATTTCACTATTGGATTCTATAACCCTTACTTTAGCCATTAGACCCTGTTCCAGTAACACATAAGGTAGTTGCCGTCTAATCCGTGAATTGTTGGTTCGGCAACTTTTTCAAACTTCCAGTCTTGATTATTTGTCTGGGACGTATTTATCAATAAAAAAGAAGCTCTATTGATTGCCGTTAAGTCGGAATAATTCCCAATTGTCATAACGGCCCCGTCCGGTAGTTCTATATTTCCATATTTCTTGAAATCTTTCTTACTCCAGTAAACCCTTAGAGTAATATCTTCCGTCTGCTCGACCGTTCTAAAATTAGAATCACCCCGACCAAACCCGCCCGAAGTATTAGATCTTTGCAAATCCATTACCTTCTTCTGTCTAAAAGACGGTGTTGAATCATCCATCGTTTCAATTTTATTTAAATATACGAGCTTACACACAACCCCAAAACCAGTTGTTGCAAGCATTGCATTTGCGGCATCTGCATATACGGCAAATACCCCGGATGGTATTGTTATTGACATTTTATACCTTACGTTGTGTAATAAGTAATATCGTCAAATCTTGTATCTAGTAGCCCGGTTTGTGCCGGAATCTGATCAATATTGTTATGAACAGGATCAAGAACATTGTTTGCCGGAATTCCGGTTGCCCCAATCTGAACGTTAATAACACAAGAACCCTGCTTGTAATCATTTGCCGTTATACATTTTTGAAAAACATCTGCCATTTTTGCACCTATCTATAATAATTTCTGTAATCTGCGTAGCGACCAACAGCATCACTACCCGGAGAATATGGACTAAGAATCGCCTGACCGCCGCCATTAATGTTTCCAGCCACGAAGTTCATCTTATACTCTTCATATTTCTTGCAAGCGTTTTCGTAAAGGAACTTTAGATTGCCCGCAATTGCCGTCATATCAACACTGGATGGACCATCACTTACTCTAACGGCCTTTAGTCCATTCGCTTTGAACTCACTTCCAAGTATTATACAAGCGGCTTTTAGTGATACCAGATTTATAAACCCGTCATCTTTATTTGCTGTTGCCAGCGATGTTGTTGGGTCTGTAGGATCTGGCGTTAAAGTACACTGTTCCACATCAATAACATACGTATTTTCAAAAGTAAGCTCTAATACAACTATCTGAGCGGCTACTAAAATTGTAGTCTCTAGTCTTTCATCGCTGTATGTATAGTTGGTTTGATCAACGTCATCAACTAAGTGACGCACAATCGTTATCATTTCGCCTTGCCAACTCATGTTAACTCCTACAGGTTACAATAAACCTTAAAAGTGCTAGTTGTTGTATAAAAAGTTGATCCACCAACAATTACTTTTCCCTGTATTTTATAATATCCGGGAACATCAAAATCTCCAGAAACTGAAATATAAACCATTTTACCATCGGTTCCATCAGTAAAAAGTGATGCCGTTTTTGTTAAAGTGGTCGTATCTGGTTTTTTAATGATTATCTGCAAGGTGGTAGCTGACGATATATCATAAGCCGCCCCATCTTCTAGTACGGTTAGAATAATTTGAGTACCAATGTCGTTTACGTGAATTCTATCTGACATTTTTTACCTATACACAATAAATGAATATGTTGTTGTAATTGAGGCATCAAAATAAAATATTTCACCATTTACAATAACTGCTGTAAAAGTTGAAAAGGGAAGTTCTGAAAAAGATGAATGTCCAAACATATATACTCCCTATGGAACGTTTGAAGAAACACCAACTGTATTAACGTCGGTTGCTGTTAGTCCAGCGACTTTTTCGATAGCATCATCACCAGTATTTTCTTCATTCAGCGGATACCAAACACCATTACCGTTCGTCAGACCCCAGTCTACTTTTTGTGTGCTGGTAATATCTTCCCAATACAACGCATTCCCACTATTATACATGGCATTTTTTATAGTAACCGCCAAAGAATTCATAGTTCCGGTCGGTATTTGACCAAAACCTAGATTTAAAAGTTGCCCATCCATATATTCGCCATTACCACCACTGTTTGTCCATCCAATAAGAAACGGGGTTATACTTCCAGTATTAACGCCGCCAGAATAACCTGAAGTTTCAAATGATCCTCCATTTAATGCGATACCAACCTCATTATTTACTGAATCGTGATACCAAAAAACATGATACCAAGTAGATGCTGATATGTTTGTTGAGTGGTCAAAAGTCGTGTTTGCTGAATCAGCGGCATCTCTAAGCATAACACGTATTATTGGATTTGATCCTGTAACATTTACAGCATTGCATAGCCAACACCTATCGCCCAGATCCGATACCTTTGACCAAGAGGCAGCTAATCCACGGTTGTTTCCACCACCTGAAGGAATTGAATCAAAGTAACACCAAATAGAAAACCAGAAATCAGAATTGCCGGGATTAACTGCATTCGCTAGAGACCTTGTGAAATACTCAGAATTGGCCAATGTGAAATCACGACTTCCTAAATTTACACTCGAAGCGAACGCAAACGGATTTATTATCCTGCCCATTTTATTAAATCTCCGTTAGTCTATCTCTTAGTGCCATATATTTAATAACATTATATAATTCTTCTTGTGTTATATCTTGATCTGCCGCCAGTTTTTTAGCAACATCAGATGCAGAACGCTGAACCAAAGAAAGCTTTAGGTCTTCTTGTCTTCTTCTTAATTCGGTTTCATCTAGGCTCTCAGTCTGTGACTTTAAAATAACCGTTCCAGTTCTTGGATCTGCCCCGTCTATAGTAATGTCTTCAAAATATGATAGCTTTTGAGTGTTTGGATTAAAAGCCACATTCTCTTCTGAGCTTTCTACTAACCAAGCTAGATGCGGCTCTAAACCAACCGGAAGATCTCCACTTAGAGTTCCCGGTGTTTCTTGCCCCCTACTAATAAATTTACCCGTCTCTTTGTTGTATAGTGCCCAAGTCATGCTTAGAACTCCCTAAATACTAGTGTTATTGAATAACCCTGACCAGCGGTTGGACTTCCAACCTGATCAATATCAAAACTAAGCTCAGTCCCTGATGGGATAATTCCCGTTCCAATCACGGGTTGATTAGCAGCGGTTGTGCTATCAACTTCTGTTGAATCTATTTGAAGACCCGATGTCATTATTGTTTGTCCGCTCATATTTATATCAAACACAGCAGCGGCACCACTTGGAGCCACCATTGCATGTGCATAAACACTACTTATTTCTATGTTTTTTCTTGGAACATACTGAACAATACCGGCACCTATTTCAGCATCGGCATCTGTTGGTGAAACAAATATCGTTAATTCTTCTTCCGGTAACTGTATTGACATTACATTAACTGATGAATTGTAATCCACAGACAGTAGATCGACACCACTGAAATATACCGTATTGCCGGATTGAATTACTTCACTATTTCCGTTACCATCGGCAATAGTCCAGTTCGTACCTCCACCAC
>Ga0099848_1001170_pt1 | contig 12210 bp, 16 predicted proteins | sample CB_VirMetaG_3_FD_78179 | JGI IMG/M metagenome (GOLD analysis project Ga0099848, IMG submission 78179) | Freshwater to marine saline gradient viral communities from Chesapeake Bay - CB_1508_1S Viral MetaG | ecosystem: Environmental > Aquatic > Marine > Coastal | place: USA: Chesapeake Bay... | reverse complement strand
TCACTCATCTTCGGGTTTTTCTTCATAATTGACTTAACAGCGTCGTCAAGTATCGCAGGCATAAAAAGACGAATGCTCTTAGAATTCTACTAGCTGAGGTAAAACCATGATTCACTATTTATCCGAAAACTGGGCTGAAGTCGCTGGCGTTTTAGCTGCACTTCACGTACTGGCGCTAGCTATCGTCAACGCCACGCCGACTCCTAAGGATGACGAACTGTACGGCAAGCTGTACAAAGTCATCGAAGTTATCGCAGGTATCCTTACCAAAACCGCCAAAAAATAATTCAGGCGGCTGCGCTAACGACAGGCAAGTAAACCGGTACTAAAGAAAGAAGATCGGGTTCTGGTTGATTAACCCAACCGAGAATCCGATCTTCTCTTTCCTGGGTCCAAAACTCCTGGGCTCTAAACCACTCGAACCACGGCTGACTTGACTTCTCCAGGTTGCAAGCTCCGCAGGCAGCTATTAGGTTTGATTTAATCGTCGCGCCGCCTTTTGCCTTAGGTACAACGTGGTCTAATGTTGTTGGCTTAGTCCTTCCGCAGTAAGCGCAGCATCCCCAATCTTCAAGAATCTGCTTTCGGAATCGTTTTCTCGCAAACCTTTTCTGGAGACAGGAGAGGTCAAAAAGAAGATCCCGTTCGCTCACAAGTGTGAGTGCGGCTGACTATATTTTAGTCGATATATGTGTTGAAAGTATTAAAAAACCCCTCGGATTTGAGGGGTTTTAGTTTGTCTAGGTTTGAGGGATTGAATCTAAGATTTGCTGTAGCTCATCCACGGATGGGGCGGCTTCGATATCGGCTGCATAGTCTGGGTAAGTTTCTAGCATCCACGCTTTGGCTTTGTATAGCGGCCACGGCTCAAACTTTTCAACATACCGTATACAGTAAGGATACTCGATCCTCTCACCCCAGAACCAGTTATACAGATGCGGCGAGTGGTTCGTTGGCTCTTCTACTTTGACCTGAAAGCAACCTAAGTCTGCGATAACATCGACTGAGACGTTATCGGGATCCACTTGAAGGTTCTTTCGAATCCAGTCGTCATTTACCCAATCAGGGTTGCCGGAAGGGCGGTAGTACTCGTGCATGATTGGAACGTTTAAAAACTAACTTTACCGAAACTCGGGCAACTCGCAAACACCAACACCAGTAAGCGTTGATCCATACAGGTTCTGAACGAACGAGTTATCTGCCTCAAAAGCGGTAAGCAGTACATCAGTGTTATTTATTCGACTATACCCATAAAGATGAGGGGCATAAGTGGGACCCCCAAAACATTCCCACTTACCGGTTGACGTATTATATCGGAGAACTACGCCTAGAGTACCCATCGCGCAGAAATCTCCGTCATCTGTACAGAACTGCGGAACATCTGTCCCATTCATGTGCCATATATTTGATACCGAACTCCAAGAAGAGCCTCCATCTGAAGAATACTGTATGATGTATGTGCCAGAAGTTGCCTGGCGCATAACATACCTACCATTCCGACTAACAGCAGTAACCTTATAACCAGATACAGTTGTATCAGAGCCAAAGAGACTGGTTCGGTATCTGTAAGCAGAATTATTATGAGAAAAATAATAACCAGAGTAGGCAGCGTAGCTGTTAGTCGAGCCAACAGCATAGGTATAAAAATTAGGGGACAGTGTGGACCACGATGTGCCATTAGTGGTGTAATAAGCACCGGCAAATGTCTGTATTACAAAATTTGTACCGTCCCACCAACTATGATATCCAAAAGGTTCAACTATACCAGCGAAGTTCCGAAAATAAGAACTAATACCTATATTTGTAAAACTAGCGCCGTTGTCAGTTGATTCAGCTAGCTCATTGCCTACAATAGGGTTAGTAGGATTTTGCATAATAAACCCGCCAGTAATCGGATTCCAAACTATCCCTCTCTTACTCCCGCTATTTATAGTAGTAAAAGCATTATGCGTGATTTTCCCCGCATTAAAATCTATAAACCAGACAGAACACTTACGGCCTGAACCGTCATCAAATCCTGTCGTAGCTGCTCCGTACAAACCCCCGTCATATATCGCACTGGTTGTAATTTGAGGTCTATAGACAGATGAGCTAATAGGGTCACAGACCAAAGACAGAGAGCGCTGTAACTGAAAATTAGTAGTAGCTGGATGGCCGAGACTGCCGAAATCAGAAAAAAGACTCATTAGTAGATCCTCCAACCCCTGGTGCTATCAGTATAAACTAAAGTGATAATCTTAGGAGCGTAATCAACAGTAAGGTTCGTGTTAGATCCCATTATTGGTTGTTGGTTACCGGAAATAACGGTGTCTTGCCACACTCCGGCAACATCCACGCTGACTTCAGATCCTTGAGTCGGGCTAGAAGGAAGTGTGATAATCAATCCTGAACCAAGAACCGTGCATCTCTCTTTATTTGTAAGAGTTTTACTTGTGGTTGTAGTTGTATAAGTGAACGACCCTGCCGCTAGTGCAAGTACGATTGCTGCGTTACCAGACGCTAATGCTGTTGCACTCTGTGTAAGTGCTTGATTTGCTGTGCTTTGGGCAATACTCGCATCATATAAAGCCGCATTACCTGACGCGAGTGCAGGTACGGCAATGCTGAGACTACTATTGCCCGACGCAAGAGCCGTCAGACCGATACTAATCCCTGCATTACCCGAAGCTAAAGCAGTACTAGCGCTCGACTGAGCCGAAACACCGGAAGCTAACGCTCGGTCAGCTACATCTAAAGCAGCGACACCAGAAGCAAAAGCTACACCGTCTAAACCAATAGAAGAATCATCCCCGGTACCGACGAAGATAATCCCGCTTGGGTTAGGTGCTAACCGAACGTCTACGCGCCTGTCTTCACTGACGTTACCGCCACCGATTAAACCGCTACCAGCGGTCAAATTACCAGCGGCGACTCCGACAACCGAGTCACCATCAGGTAACTCAGAAGTAGTACCGGAAACAATTACTAGCGGTCGCCGCGCGGTCATGCTTAACTACCTCTCGCTTAAGTATAACTCAGGGAACAAGAATGATGGGACTGTTGATCTCTAACTCTAATTGAGTAGTACTCACAGCAGTGCCCATGACCACGAGGGCTCCGTAACCATTGGTAGCTTCGACAGTACCTGACGCGTTCGTCAGAGAGGTCACCTCACCCTTATAACGGGAAAGATAATACAGCTCACCGGGTGTGAGTGTAGATTCAGCTGTAATATTAGCTGCGCTTACAGTCGCAAGACTATCGAGGACAACAGTAACTGCAGCGTTCTGGAAAGCCGCCGCTTGCGTCAAACCAATAGTCTCGTGCTCGGCATTCGAAGCACCGGAGAAAGCAGTGGCTGGTACTGCCCACACGCCGCTCACAAAAACAGCTTCACCTTGGATCAGATCCTCAGAAGCCGTCAAAGAAGTCGTGCGCGCTGGGGTAGCGGAAGAAACACCGGCTCCGTTAACAAGCCAAACGCTGGTGCCGCCGGAGTCGAACGACGTATATTGCCGATTAAATAGGGCTCTATCCGTCATGTCCGTGCTTACAGAAGACCTCTGTTTATCTTAGATGATAAATATTTTAAAGCCCAGAGGCGCTAATAAAAGTAGGAAGGCCTCGCTCAATCTCGATCCCTGATGAGCTAATCGCGCGACCTACAGGAGTCAAGTAGGCGCCATCGTAACCACCAGAAACAACTGCGTTAATCCAGTTGGGGTAGTTGGCGATTTCACCTGAGGCGACAGCGACATACTGCATGTCTCCAGGAGACAGCCCACTAAAGGTCGCAACAAAAGCGTCGGACTCGATCTTTACAAAACCGCCGGCTGCTGCGGAATTAAGAGCCACGCCGACTGTTGTCGCTTGTGCCTGTGTCAGAGCACTAGCTTTAAATACGAGTCCGACAGAATTTACAAAAACAAAATCGTTAGCCGACACGCTATCGCCGGTAACAAGATAAAAACTCGCCACTCTTACACGTGTCGACTGCTAAGAGAATTCTACTTCCCTTGTCCGCGATAAGGCTTCTTACCACGTCGCTCAGGTCTGGAGTTAACGCCATGCCCGATAGAGGTAGTTTTCGGCTTGGACTCGATTTTATTGAGTACGCCTTTGGGTTTAGACATCAATCGAACGTAATGCGGTACGAGTATAGGCTAGATATTGCTTCCGTCAAGATACATTATTCATAGTCAGGATAATAGAAGGGATATCAGGATGAGGGGGTGTCATGGCGCCACTAACGGCTACTGCTCTTACATCTGTATCGTCAGTGTGCCAGTATATCTCTGCATACTCGTTGGTGTTCATAGAAAGAAAGAAGTTCCAAGCGGCCACTTGACGCTCAGATGAACCTTCTACCACGATCGTCGTTGCGCTCCAGGGGACATCGACATTATTTTTCCTGAGCCAGATATCAACATCTTCTTTATTAGCGCTTGATTTCTCAAGTTGCACTGAGAACTGGATATCGTAGACACCAGAGTTAGCTACCTGTAGCATCGTCCCGGATACAACTGATATCCCACGGGAATCGGCTGTGTTGTCGTAGCTAAAAGCGTTGCCACTGACGGCGGAATTAACTTGAGTAGTTGTGTCGAAAGCATTTAAGAAATATGTCTGATATACAGCTCCACTAGGTCCGGCGGCGCCCGTAGCACCTGCGACACCGGTAGGCCCCGTAGATCCTGCAGGTCCTGTAGGCCCTAGAGGTCCCGTAGCGCCCACATACCCGGAGACTGCAACAGTAGAAGCGATACCACTCACTGCCGCGATGAATCCCGGAAGTTGCTCTAACGAATTTTGAACACCACTAAGGCTTATTTGTTTAGGTTGTGCAAGAGCTTGCTGCTCGTTGAGGTCTAAAACTAAGAATATATCCTCTTGCGTAACTTGACGAGTATCGTTTAAATCTACAAGAGATTGTGATAAACGATTAAAATCCAGAGCTTTATTTAAGTTCTTGCGAGCCATGGCTGCTCAGTAAGCGTTTACCTTATATAACTGTATCAAGGCCGAAGCGTGTACCAACCAGAGTCGGATAAGTCAAAGAGATCACTAAAAATACGATCGTACCTTTTACCGCAAGTCTCCAGGCTGTAGCGATCTCGGCTAATTTTTGCGATCTCTTTACGGTCTAGATCGCCCACCTTATCTAGAGCGTCAACCCAATCACCGAGTGTGTGGCATCGGTACCCGGTAACCCCTTCGACAACAGTTTCCGTAAATGCCCCGTAATCAACGGAAATTAAAGGAGTTCCGCAGAGCATGGCTTCCACGCCGCTGCCTCCAAAAGGTTCCGTAAAAACTGTAGGCATCAGTGCGGCTCTGGCATTCCGTAAAAAGGCTGAGCGCTCTTTACCGGAAATAGGCCCCAAATAAGTTATATTTTTGTGCTCCCAAGGAGAGGGATCACCCTGCCCGCACAGCAATATGGGCCATTTAGTGTGATTGGCTAACTCCTTAATGGTATCAAGTCCTTTCATGGAGCATATGCGACCTAAAAAGGCTAGATAAGTGCCTGGTTCATAAGACGGTTCCCACTCATCGATGTCAAAATAATTCGGCACAACCCACTCGTAATTAACACCGTTGCGCCCCTCCTTTCCTTGGTGGTAGTGCATCCATGCGTAGCTTTCATAGACGTGAAAAGCGTTTGGCATGGTCGTCGGGTAACCGATACCGGTTTCTACGTGACTATGCCCAGAAAACAGCTCAACTAAGCGACTATGAGCATGTCCGAAGGGGTGACAAATTATGTCTCCCTCCTGCAAACGACTTTGGAGGCGAGGGATTAACTTGGTTTCGAAAAGCTGGTGGCCCTCACTCCCGACCACGGCTACATCGCCATAAAAATCAGACTTACGCCGAGAACCGTAAAGATCGTCAAATTCTTTCTTACTAAGAATTTCTACGTGCTCTGAGGCTTCTGATTCGCTACCAACGTTACTATATTCGACTACGTTATAACCCTGAGCCCTCATCATCTTGGAAAAGCGTAAAACTTTCCCAGTAAAAGCACAGTGACTGTAAGCTTGTGTGGCTCTAGTATGAAATAAACCTATTAAATGAAGTGTAGGCTTGCCCAAGAGAGCTAAGTGTAATCTCGAGACTGAGTATAACCTTTAGAGCAAGCGCCAACCATAAGTCGCACCTGTATAAATAAACTCCGCAACACTATAGGCCCTATCAATCGTCATGTTCTCTGCAGCTCCCATAATGTTTTGTCCATTCCTGCCGATAACAGTATTAGTGAAATTATTCACGGACACGGCAGCTTGCCACCCGCTCGAGGGAGAGGAGGGCAGCGAAATAGTCAGAGAAGCTGCTGTAACGATACAGTATTCATCTTTAGCCAGAGTTTTGCTGCCGCTGGTAGTAGTAACGGAGTAACTTCCAGCTGAACCAGCAGGACCGGTGGCTCCGGTGACACCGGTATTGCCCTGAGGGCCGGTAGCACCAGTAACACCAACGGGTCCGGTTGCACCAGTGACTCCAACAGGTCCAGTCGGCCCTGTCTCGCCAACAGGCCCAGTTGCGCCTGTAACACCTACAGGTCCAGTAGGACCGGTCTCACCGACAGGACCAGTAGCTCCGGTAACGCCCACGGGGCCGGTAGGTCCAGTCTCACCAACAGGTCCAGTAGCTCCGGTAACACCAACGGGTCCTGTAGCCCCCGTGACGCCTACGGGGCCAGTCGGACCAGTTTCACCAACAGGACCTGTTGCACCTGTCACACCAACAGGACCGGTAGGCCCAGTTTCCCCGGTCGGACCTGTTGCACCAGTTACACCAACAGGACCTGTTGCACCTGACACACCAATAGGACCGGTCGCACCTGTTGCGCCGCCAGGATCACCCTGAGGACCAGTTGCACCAGTTACACCAACTGGTCCAGTAGGGCCGGTAGGACCACTAGGTCCAGTAGCGCCATCTACACCAATAACACCAGAAGCGCCGGTCGCGCCAACCGGACCAGTAGCGCCAGTAGGGCCACCGGGATCACCCTGGGGGCCGGTTGCCCCACTCACGCCGATGGGTCCTGTAGCACCAGTAGGACCACTTGGACCAGTAGGACCGGTTACACCGATAGGACCAGTGGGACCGGTCGCACCACCAGGATCACCTTGTGGTCCGGTAGGGCCTGTGATGCCACGCGGACCAGTGGCTCCAATAGGGCCGGTTACACCAGTCGGTCCAGTCTCGCCGGCTGGGCCGGTAGCTCCGGTTGGACCTTCAACGCCAGTAGGACCAGTCGGACCGCCCGCCGGACCAGTAGGACCCTCGGGACCTGTAGCACCAGTTACGCCAACTCCGGTAGGACCAGTTGCACCGGCAGGACCTGTCGCACCAGTTGCTCCAGAAGGACCTCCAGATGGACCCGTCGCGCCAGCTGGACCAGTTGCGCCTGTCGCGCCCTCGCCCGCAATATTAACAATCGAACCCGCAATATTTTTAGTCTGCAGCCTTGAATTAGTGACGTCGATTACGACTTCACCTAACTCGACGTCATTCGGATCGAAGACACCAGAGGGACTTGTTTTTAGGTAGACCTTGTTAGCCATCTTTAAATAGTCCCTCCACTTATTGTAATGTCAGCCCACTGAGAACCAGTCCAAACCTTAATTTGCTCAGTGCTGCTATCGAACCAGCCAGCGCCAGGAGCAGAAGGAGGCGGTGCGGCAGGACCGTAAGCAAAGCTCCGAGTAGATCCAGTTTCGTACCAGCCGCTAGTCGTTGCGTCATAGACAAACAAGTTGCCCATGAGGCTGTTAAACCACAGGCTTCCGTCACGGGGCGGAGCATTCAGACCTGCGCCAGACGGAGGAACCTCGCTCTTAAGGACGATTGCCTCAGCATTAGTCTGCGTCCACTCTCCGCTAGCACCCGCGTAAACAAACAGACGTCCTTCGTTGGTGTCGAACCAGAGAGCGCCGGTAGTCTCAGGCGGAGCGTTGTCTTGAACGTATACAGCAGACTGAACTCCGCTAATCGTGGCTAGCGAATTAATCTCAAGTCGGCCACCACTTAAGTAATCAAAGTCAATATAGGTACCAGCAACAAGAGCGCCAGAAACGACGACGCCGTAATCAACCTGAATAATGTCGTACGCGCCACTCGGCGTTAGATAAATACCTGAGCCTGCGACAACGCTCGAACCACCGCCACCACCTTGGATCCCGCTCATCGAAGCGTTGAGGTCCTCTAGTGCTCGGACGACGCCTTCGAAGTTATAGGGGTAACCGTAAGGGCAGCGAGTGTATGTAGTAGTTCCCACGACGCCGCTTACAGTTAGGAGAAGTTCGTCAATTACTTGGACAATACCCTCAAAGTTCTCAGTATGGAGAGCACGAGGGCGAGCACCATGTAAAGGGCAGGGGGGAATATTGATCTCTGGCATTGGCTAGCAAAACCCCTCCCGTATTCTCCAGTTTAACTGAGGCAGATCAAATTCTACGCCTTTACACCATTCAGAGAAATTTTAAAAACGAGTTCACCGTCTCTCTCGTGTACAGCGAAACTTTCAGCTAACTTCCAGGCCGGAATACCGAGCACAGTAGCTCTGCGCCGCAAGTCTTCCCAAGTAATTTCTTCTACTGGCTGGACGGTAGTCTTCGACACAGTGCTCCTCCAGGTTTTATAAAGTCTATACCTTACTTAGAAATTATGTAAACCACGGGCTAGCCGTCACCCTGTGATCAGCGTTTGAAAAAATTCGCTCCAAAGACTTTTTCTAAAATCACGCCTTATCAACCAAACTGTTCATAGTCAGCGAAAGATAAGTTATTTGAGTCGTATTTAGATAAACGTATAGAGTTAGAGTCTTAGAAAACTACTAGGAAAACATTAAGGAGACGTCTTAAAAAACATAAAAACTCCAGTCTCAGCCCAGTCTCGTATTGGATTCCCTTTTAAAAGAAAGTATTATTTCTAAGGGGTTCTGCGCCTACTGCTCTTACGTGAGTTCTGTGCGCTCTGAAAACTCCATGCTTTCTTTATGTGTTCTGACGCACTTGCGGTGCTATGCTGCGCCCAGAATGCGACACTTGGCATCGCTATGAACCTACGGGCAGTAGCTTTACTAGGCGTACTCGACCTAGACGACCGGGACTTGGCTGAGCCCACCGGGGCTCCCGAGACGGTCGAGAGATTCGGACACTGGCACGTCGAGCACCACTCAGAGGTCTCTACGTGGAAGTGCCTGTGCGGTCGCTCCGAGCCCCTCATGATCCCTGCGTCCTTCCGCAACCGGGTTCGGCTTCCTCATGATCTGGTGCAAGCCTGCGAGGTGTGTCGCAATGAGCTCGCTGCCTGTTCCAGCCGCGCAGCCCGCCTCCATGCCTGGCTGGAGAGGAACCGGCCTTTGATCGATAGGACAGAGCACCTGGAGTACCCCGAGGACAAGGGCTTTACCTACAGTGAGGACGATGGGCAGTCCACGCGGACTCGGCGCTTCGTCTACGAAGCCTTCTTTAAGACAAAACTAAGATCAGGTGACTTCGTGCGTTCCAGGTGCTCTAATCCATTCTGTATCAACCCATACCACTTATGTACCACCTCGACCCCGAATCAAAAAATGACACCGCAGATCGAGAAGCTCATCCATCACCTCCTAGAACTAGGTATCTCGGCCAAGGTCACGCAGAAGGTTTTACAGGAGAAGCACGGAATGAAATTATCACTTTCTACAATCCAAGGAATCAGGGCCGGATCCAGGCAATTACTCGCCACAGCGGTTTGATACTCGATCTACAGCAGATTATGCCTGCTAGTATTTCCGAGATTGCCGAAGTAGTCGGACAATCGACAAGCACCGTCCGCAATCACTTGAGGAAGCTGATCCAGCTAAACCTCGTCATCAAAACCTCTTTTGAGCAACACTCTCTTTATTGTCTAAATGGTTGTTACAACGTACACATCGCCCGCATACTCGCAGACGTCTTCAAGTGAACTGAAGCGCCCGTGCCTTTGGGAAGAAGAATTTAAGATTGAAAATCTTCCTGGCTGGATTTACACAGACAACCAGCCTCCTTCTAGTTACAAGGAGTGTGAAGCCAAAATCAGCTCGCTTGAGTACACGATCAAAGACATCGAGTTACAGATAGAGATCCGTGAGCTCGAACTTAAGACTGGTTCGAGTCGCCACAGCAGCGCCTTCGACTATGAGAAATGGAAAGTGGGCGCACTGAAGGCGAAACAGACACATTACTACCTACTTAACGCATATAGTTACTGGATGATCAAGAACACTCCTACAGTGGTTGACACCGCCTCAAAGCTTGATAAGCTGATCGCGTTACTCATTGAGGATCCCTCCGACTTCGAGACAAAAGCCTCAGCACTCCTACAATAAACAAGTTATTACGTAACAAAGGCCGTAATAACACGAGGGGTGCTGTGTTCGTTTTAGCCTTTTCCGACCAGCAGTAATTCGCTCTGACTGCCCGGCGCCGGGTGATCAAGAGGAGCCCCTCATCTATTTAAATGGATCAAACTCTCAAAGAAATCAAAAGCATTCGAGAAGCTCTCTCAAGCATCGACATCTCTCTTCAGCTCTTAGTCGCTCAAAAAGAAGGTAGAGTTACAAGTGCTTTCGTCAGCAAGAAAGCAATCAGTGAACGACTAAATATTCCCTCGGTAGCAATCGACAAGCTAATTCACCAAGGAATCGCTTCCAAAGGTGAGTCTGGCCTTGTGGAGGGAAAACACTATTGCAAAGCAGACCCTGCTGAGCGAAACTCATCTAAGTTCTTGTACGATCCCCACGCGGTTATGAACGCCGCATGGAAAAACTTCACTTATGTCTAGTCTCTCCCGAGGCGCTAACGCGCTGATCAAAAATCTTTTCGGCGGCAACGAAACCGAACGCATGATTAGTGCCGGTGTCGTCCGTACGATCCTCTCAGACATCACGCGTCTCTATTTTGAGAATCGTGCGGCGCGAGGGGAAGGCATCCTGATCTTCAATCCAGAAGAACCAGAAAACTCAAAGTACCTCACGAAAAGAGACTTAGAAAACGATCTTGCGGTTGCGCAAGAAGGCATGGATGAAAAGTCAGAAGCTTTATTTGCGAAAGTGATTCAAGTGATTGAAAAGGAGTCAGAGGCTGATCTTGCGTTAGTTGCTATGGTCCAAGCTAACGAAATTGCTATCCACCTAATCGACCCTGTCGAGGCGAACAAAAAAGTTGATGAGCTTTCCAACAGTCTCATTCTCTGAGGAAGACTTTATATCTCCTCCAGAGTTAGTAGCCACCACGGCTGCTTTCTTTGGAGGATCTATAGAACTAGATCCAGCATCCAGCGAGGAAGCTAACTCAGTCGTACAAGCTGATCGTTTTTTTAGTTGGCGGGAGAACGGGTTAATACAACCGTGGAAAGCTAAATCTGTTTATTTGTTTCCTCCTAGAAGCGTTCTGAACGGTAGCGATCAGCCGGAGAACAAGACTTTATTTTCTAAGAAACTTCGATTCAAGAAATCGGCTCAGCGAGTATGGCTTGAACTTGCTTACAACAAGTGGCTTCGTAACGAATTTGAAGAGGCCATAATTTTTTTAACCAGCTCCGAAGTGGCTCTGCTGGTTACTCAAAAGATAAACTTTGACTATCCGTTATGCGTCTTGTCCTCTAGACCAAAACTATTAAAAGAGAAGACTTTAAAACCAGTGCAAGCTAAAGTCTTTGGTTTTGTTTATTACCTACCACCTAGAACTAACTACGAAGAATCAATTAGAAATTTCTATAACTCTTATAGTACCCTGGGGCGGGTGTTTGTTTGATGGGATCCTGTGTATCCCACGAGTCGTCCGGCCCGTAGTTATCGTCTAAACCAAAACCAAGCCCTGTGGGACGTTCCCGTTGGAGGCTTCGACGTGCTTCTTGTTGATTTTGTCTAATTCTGTCCTTCAAACTGACATTAAAAATCTCTCCGGCCAGACGATGAGACCGAGGCTCACGATCTGGTGAGTGATAACGACGCTCTACAAAACTCGCAGCTCGTCTCTCTAATGGAGATCGAGATAGCTCAGACATTAGCCCAAGCCGCCGTAGTTCATTAAGCCAGCGACATCTCCACTAGCATTGTAGTAACGGCCAATAGCATCAGCAGTATTCTGCGATCCATAAATAAATTGCCGCGTCTGCGGGTCACCATAGTCATACATTGCTTTATATTTTCCTTTAATCGCGTTGCTTGTAGGGTCTACCCAATCCGCAACATCGCGG
>Ga0099848_1001169_pt1 | contig 12214 bp, 26 predicted proteins | sample CB_VirMetaG_3_FD_78179 | JGI IMG/M metagenome (GOLD analysis project Ga0099848, IMG submission 78179) | Freshwater to marine saline gradient viral communities from Chesapeake Bay - CB_1508_1S Viral MetaG | ecosystem: Environmental > Aquatic > Marine > Coastal | place: USA: Chesapeake Bay... | reverse complement strand
CTTTTTGTAATTGAACCAACCGTCCAAGGTGATATTAATACGGATGCAGGCCGGGAAATCACAGCAACACGATCCAAGAAACACCAGCTAGGTGGTTTTTACGGGACGTACGCGATACCAAATGCGCTACATTTGAACGACCGACGAACCGGCCTGCACGACATCACCCGTTTTCGCATCGCGCACACCGTGACGCTCAAGGTCACGCAGCACATCCAGCAGTGTCATCCGCATCTCTGCGACAGTGTCGGCTTCGAGCGGCACAGCTTTGTGCGTCCAGCTTTGTTGGCCGTCATGCATGGTATAGTACTCATGTATAGCCAAGTACGTCTCCCCGTCATCTGCCGTGTGCTGCATGATTTGGTATCTCCATCGGCTCATATCTTCACCCCCTGTGATTTCCTTGATTATGGCCCGGAGCGCAAACTTGCGCTCACCCTCCCAGTGTTTGAACGCCGCCCACAGTTCGTCTGCGATCTGGCGGCGGTCCGTCACTTGGCTCATCCTTTTCTTTTTTCGATTCGCTTGAGTGTCTGCAATATTCACCAGCAGAAGCTCCACACTTTCGGCATGACTTATTGAGCGGCCTCGTGTTGCTCATCACTTCCTCCCCGCTGTTCGTGCCGAGTATCCCTTCTTGGTTTTCTTCACGAACCACAGACTGCCGTTGTCGAACTCAAGTATGGCAACATCATCCCCGCTTTCAGACAGGTTTTTGATCGCCCTCATTCCCAAGACAATGTCAGTCGGATCGTCGCACTCGATGATGTATCTAGTCATCACTCTCCCCCTTTGCGGATGGCGGTGATGACGTCTCGGATAGCCCCACTGTGGCCGTGTCCTGCAAGGTCTGGAGCATCGGAGCAGTAGTCCTCAACAGCATCCGCCGCCTCTCTCAGCGCCGCTGCGACCGCTGCCTGCACCAGATCGTCTTGCTGGGCCAGCTTGGCTTCTGCGTCTAAGGCACGACCTTCCCAATGAAACATATACTCAGTTACACGATTGTTGTGAGCAGCCACCTCAATGATGCCAGAAGTTTTAAGCAGATGGTTTTCAGCTTCCAGTTCCTCGATGCGGTCGCCTTTGACGTATCGAACACCACCGACATAGATCGCATAGTCGTCACTCATCATTGCCTCCTGTCAGTTCTGCGAGGGTGGTGCGAGCCAACTGCTCCGCTCGGTTACGGGTGTATTCCCAAGACGATGGTTTATCTGGGTCACGCAGGAGAAAGTAATTTAGCGCCAAGTGTGCCTTCGCCAGCTTGGCTTCCAGTTCCTCCGCATACGCTTCGGCCTCTTTGGCGTCCCGCTGTGCAGCTTCCAGCCGCTCTTCGAGCGCCGCGCACATCGAAAATTTGACCTCTCCCCACTTAGCCATCGGTCTTACCCTTCCCGACCCTAATCAGCGTGGCATCCGACCCGCAGCGGGGGCAGTGCAGCTTGACCATGATCTGTGCTGCGGCTCTCATCTCCATCGGCAGGCGCAGCGCCACCCACGCATGGCTACAGGTCTTGCAGTTGGCCCACATGTCTCGGCGGTCCTCGGTCATTTCTATTTCTCCAATTGCTTTAGCCTAAATAGCTCTTCATCAATGTCCCTGAGGTCACGATTAACTTGGGCAATCAATGAGCGGGCATACTCATCATCAAGATGCCACACCTGTTCGTAGTCGTAGATCAGATCACGCAGGATAATTAGGCGGGGATCAGACAGATCGGTCATTGTGTCCTCACTGTTGTGAACGCGACGAGATTGATGGACCACCAGCGGTTTTCCTCTGCCTCGTCGAACCCCACGGCTGCGACGGCATCCTCTTCGTCGCAGCGTTCTCCGTCGGGTCCAATGAAGTCGGTAAGCCTGATAACACGGTCCTTGTTGGTCAGTGCCACGCCCGCATCGCGGTTGACGGCGATCACCTCTTCGTAATCCTCAGTCATCACTTCTTCTCCTGCAACATGCGCGTCACGTGCGCGTTCAACGTGTCGAGGAAGTCATAGGCCAGCCGTGCATCGCCCTGAGCTGATGCCACGATCTGCTTGGCCAGAACCTCGCTGCTCATGGTTGTTGCCGCCCGTCTCCGGGCGGCTTCTTGCACTGCATCGTATGGATTGTCGGTCATCCCACGCTCTCCTCGACCCCACGCATGGCCTGCACCACACCCTCAATGTTCGACATGTTGAGACCTATGGCTTCGGCACATCCGCGATAGCGGTTCAACCAAGCTGCAAGTGCAATTGCACCTTGCTTGCGCAGCTCTGCCTGATCGATCTCGGATCGCGGATCGAATGGCGCATAGCCGCCACCATCCTTACGGCCAGACATGTGAGACACATAGGCAGGGTACTCACGCACCACGATCTTGGTGGTGGATGTTTCTGTCTCGCTCACCACAATGCGCAGGCCACTGGCCATACGGCGGGCGAGATCGATGCGGTACTGCCGTGCAGCCTCGCCGTCATCCATCCCATAGAACCACTCGTATGCCTCGTGATTGGGCTGGTCCTTCAGCCAGTCCACGAACTCACCCGGCACAAACATATTGCGCCCGGTCTTCTGCAAGTACTCGTCAACAATACGCTGACGTTCCTTCTTCGGAAATCCTGACATCTCTTTCCCCTTCTTTGTTGGTGGTCAGGGGGACAATCCCCCTGACCGATCTTTGTGCAAACCGTTGCTTACCAAGCTCTGACATGCCTGAACTCAACGGACCCAGCCGATCACGCCGTGACCGCCTAACCTTGCTCCGCTCAGCCGGGACCAACCATGCCCCACCTCGACCGCCACTCCGCAACTAACCTTGCCGAGACAAACCCTGACCGCCGAGCCTAACCCCGCCCAACCTAAACTTGCACTACCAAGCCGAACCACGACCGCCCAGCCCCGCCTCGCCGTTCCATGCCTCACCATGACCGCCTCGCCCAAACCGACCCGACCAGACCTAACCTTGACCGCCTCACCGCGACTCACCCGGACTCGCCGCACCGGGCCTTACCTTGACCGCCCAGCCACGCCCTGCCTGACCTCACCGCACCTAGACCGACATGCCTCGCCCCGCCCCGCCGCGCCGTGCCTGACCACGACCGCCTTGCCCACAGAGGGGCGAGTTGCCCCGCCCCCCGCATTCTTTTCCTAACAGCATGGCCCTCTTCGTATTTACCAAGACCGCCATACCCTGCCCCAGCTTACCCCGCCGTGGCGTACCGAGCCATGACCGCCCCGACAGACCATTGGTTACCCGAACACAGCACACCTCACCTAGACCGTCTCGCCATGCCTCAAGCTGACGAGCCAGACCCAGCCCCACCACGACCGCCTAGCCTAACCGTACCAAGCCCAGCCGCACCGCGACCGCCATGCCGAAGCTCAACACACCAAGCCATGCCGTACGTCGCCTAACCTTGACCGACAAACCATAGCACACCCCGTCTTGGCATACCCCGCCTTGACCGCCATACCTAGCCACGCCAGACCTCGCCGTGCCGTGCCTCGCCACAGCTCACCTTACCCCGCCGTGACCGCCTTACCGTGACCCGCCTAACCTCAACCGACCACACCCAGCCATGACCGCCCGACCTCGCCGCGCCCCGCCGAACCCCGCCGCTCCACGCCGGACCTTACCACGACCGCCACGCCCCACCTCGCCCGACCGGGCCATACCCAACCCTACCTAGCCCACAGAGGGCGGGCATAACCCGTCCCCGCATTTTTCATATCTGGTCACGGTAAGTCTTCTTATGCAGCGCGGCGCATAACCTCGCTGCGGTAGAACTCTAGAAGCTCCTCAGTCTCACTGTCGGCTGCTGTCGGGTTGTCGAATGCAGCCTGCTGCACATCGCGACCCTCCTTCATCAGCTCTTCCCACAGCGGAGATGTCTCATCGCTGCCCATCACAGAGAAGCAGCCGTTCGATCCCTTGCCCTTCTCCTGCCGGAAGTCACCGATCCCAACGATCGTTCCAGCATTGGTCAGGATCGACGCAATAGAATGCGCGTTGAGTGTCGGCATCACATAGGCCACCGATATCTCAGCGCACCACCGGGGCAGGTATGCCCGTGTCCGAATGTCGGGCGTCTTGTTGATGTCAGCCGACCGAACCACATCCATCTTGAGATATGGCGTACCCCAGATTTGAATGTTAGCTTCCGGCAGGAAGATCAGACGCTGCACATCCACCTTGCTGATGCCAGCAGTTGCCAGTGCGGCAGTTGCCATCGCGCCCTTCACGCCCGGTGCCGGGAAGCAAAGCAGTGTGTCGCCGTGGTTCTTCCGATACAGGCTATCGCGGAATTCCTGCAATGGATGGTGCTTGATATTGGCGCGCTCCGCCTTGGTCTTGCGACCACCACCAACCAGCAAGTCGCGCTTCGCCTTCACGCTCATGCTGTTGAAGTACATCGGTGTCGTGCCGACGATCCGCATCGTCAGACGCCCCTGCTTCAGGCGCTCGATGTACAGTTCAGTCATCTCTTTTTTTGCTACAGCCATTTCCTTCACCTTTCATGGATGCTGTTTCAATTTGCGCTATCGCGCCTCTCCTTCACCGGGGAACTCCCCATCACCACTTACCACTGCCTCCATTGGCATGAAGGCAACCATCCCAGTGATACGCTCACCCTTGGATGGCTCGTACTGTTTGAGTGCTTCGTCGGCAGTCTTGCACCGAACCTCCACCCACTTGGTCGTCTTCACCTCGACCTCTATCCACACAGTCAATAAGTTCATTTGCACTTTTCCTGCTTCGGATAGATCGTAATGAACCCATCATCCTCGATGGGTAATTCTTGTTTGCCGCAGTCAGGGCATGGCCGGGGGATCGCTTCGTACTGATCCCCTACCAGCACTGGCTCAAAGCGGATGCCCTTACCCTTGCAGGTCTGGCATGTCATCGACATCGTCCTCATCGAGAGAGGGGAAGAGATCGTTTGTTGTCAGCCCCCAGATCACATGGCTGGCCTGCTTCTGCCCCGCCTTTGCATACAGGTTGGCGCGGGCGACCAGACCCTCCTCGTGCATCTCACATAGCCTGTCGAAGACAGTGTATGTGCGGGCCACCCCGATCTTCTTGGCCAGAGCAGCGGCGCGATAGGGGCCATCCTTCAGTGCCTCAAGGATCAGTTCCTGCGTGGTTGGCTTCGGCACCTCGATGATCTGTTCCTGCGCTGATGCCTCTTGCATTGCCCGGATCGTGGCCTCGTCTGCCTTCACGATGTGGATGGCAAACAGTTCAGCCGGACGCAGCACACCGAGATCGGGTGTCCAGCTTTCATACAAGCGGTTGGGTACAGTGGTCGCAATCACCTGATCGCCCCGTTCCAATGTCAGCCTTTCGACAACCGCAACGGGAATGAAGATGTCCCGATTGCTGTCAGCTTCACGGGCAAAAGCAGCGCCGCCCTTTGTGAAGTTGGTGATGGTTGCCTCAACATAATTTGGCTTTGGCCGGTTGCTGATTAGGTTCATGTCGTACTGCATCGCAGGTTCCTTTTTGTCTGTAGTTTGAGAATCTGTTCTAACACCTGATACTTTACTTGTCAAGTGGGTAACAAGTTCGTTGAAGCTTTTCATGTCACACCCCCATCTGCTTCATGACCTCTGCCTTGACCCGGCGCTTGCACAGGGACACGGCTTTGGTGATGTCTTCACCGAACGCTGGCTCGATGAAGTCGGTCAGTGTGCTGCGCGCAACATACCCAACAGCACATCCGTACACAGTCTTGCTGCTATCGGGCAGCACCACAACTTTGAACGCTCGGATGTCGTCATTCGCCAGCCAGTCAGCCTTGATCTCGCGGGCGTGGCACACAAGCAGGTTGCCTGAGTGGTGGCTTCGGTTTTCAATTGTTGGGCTGTACCTAAACCGCGTCGAACCCTTGGCGATAGCAATGCCCTTCCGCTCGACAAGTTCATAAAAATATTTTGGAAAGACAAAATCCTTGTCCCACTCGCGCTGCATCATCTTATCAAGCTGCTCTGCAAAATCCTCGACCGACATCATCTTGCGACCGAAACCCGGCACATCCCTGCTGTAGAACCTGTTGTGCCTGATCACCCTGTCTTCCCATGCGTACGTTATTTCTGGCGCAATCTTTGGCGTCAGGCCAAGAGATTTCCTGTCGGTTTCGAGCGCGTAGATTGAGCGGCGCAGAAGCTGCGCCATCTCCCTCATGCTACCGCTTTGATACCTCCAAGGATCGACATTCGGTAGATCACCGATGCCCATTTCGCATTGCAGCATGCGCGCAATCTTCTTGGCGCGGTAGTACTGCGTCACACCCTCGCGCAGCTTCTCGCGCTTGTTGTGCCATTGCTCTTCTCTCGTGTGTGCCATGTGCTTTTCCTAAGTTAAGTATGTGGTCTGCCCGAACGGGGCAGGCTTCGCATCGATATCGCAAGACACCCATGTCACGGGGTAGTCGGGGCCGTGCTTGGGGTAGTCCCAGATTTCCATGTCAGTCAGGTAGATCATGTGATCGACGGGCATGTTCTCTTTCTTGATCAGGTCGAACACGGGCTGGCAGTTGGTGCCGCCACGACCACCCACCTTGACTGTGGTGATCTCCTCACCCCGGTCATAGCGCGTGACGTTCTTGATCTGCGTATCACAGGTGATCACCGTGACGCTCTCGGGCATCAGGTCATCAGCCAGTGCGTTCATGATGTACAAGAACTTCGAAAGTTCATTTGCACTTACAGAACCAGAGGTGTCGATGCCGACGATCAGGTTGCCCACGCTGTCCTTGCGGACAGATGGTGTGATCACGCCCGTCTCCCAGTACGACCTGCGGTGAGGCCGTGCAAAGGTCAGGTCTTCCGGCTGGTCGCCACCAATGCTGCGCTTCAGCACATCATACAGATCGACACTGGCCTTCTCCATGCGGGCGATGAGGGACTTCACCTCATCCGGCAGGTGGCCACGCGCACGGGCAGATGCTGCGGCGACCGCGATCTTCTGATCGATGGACGCCTCGACCTGCTTCATGTCAGCCTCAGAGCCACTGGGTGGCTCAAAGGTACCCCATTGGGGCATGACGTTGACCTGTACTGCGTTCTCAAGCAGCTGCTCATAGACCTTCTCGGCGTTCATGCCATTGAAGATCGGGTTGATCAGCGCACCATCAGGCAGGGGCAGGCCCATGCCAATGACATGCTGGTTGATGACGTAGTCGGTGGCGATATTCCACAGCATGTGCTGGCGTGAACCCAACCGCAGCATGTGCTTGTACACGATGTGCATCGCCTCATGCAGCAGCACACCCTTCACCTCATCAGGTGTCAGGCTGTCGGTGAAATCCCAGTTCCAGTCCACGCTGGTGCCATCCGTACACATGGTGGGGATGGCATCGTTGCGCCGCACACCGACGCTCAAGAGGATGGACCCGTAGAAGCAGGTCTCCTTCTTGAACGCCAGTTGCGTGATGGCGCGGCTCACTTTGGTTTGCGCATCCATCGCTTCGATCCTCACGACAGGGCCAGCATTGCGCCTTCAGCAAGTATCCACTTGCGGACGACATCGACGCTGGCGATTGACTTGTCCCGCGAGAAGGCATCCTTCATCGCGAAGGCCACGAATTCCTTCTGCGGCAAGCGCGTCAGGTATTTGAGGCAGTTGCCAGCATTGGCCTTGGTCATGCGGCTGGCGATAGCTGAAGCCACGGCGAACATGATCGCCGGATCGGTCGGCACCTCTGCATCGTCGGGCTTGGCGATCAGCTTGTCGATATCGGGTGCCACATCAAACAGCTTGAGGAACCCCATGAAATCGGCACTTGCTGCGCGACCCACCTGCCCAGCGACAGCCTCGGTCATGCACACATCATCGAGTTCCCATTCGAGGATCGATGACACGCGCTCCCAAGAGCGGGGCGAAGGGCATGCGTTCTCTTGGGTATCGAACTTATGCAACCACTCAGGGCGGAAGCGCAGGTATGCGCGCACCTTGTCGGACACACCGACCTTCGAGAAATATGCGATGCTGTCTTCGAGGTCGGCCTCGACTTCGAGGAACATCAGGCGGTCGCGCAGATGCGTGGGCATGGTGTTGGTGCCAGCGCGGTCAGATGTGCGGTTGCCAGCGGCCATCACCACCCACCCATGCGGCAGCTTGTGCGGCCCCACGCGGCGCTCGTTGACCAGCTGTGCAGCGATGTTCTGATTGGTGACGGGTGCTTGCGGCAGTTCGTCAAGGAAGATGATGCCCTTGCCAGTGAGCGGCATCCAGTCGGGGCGCACCCGCACCATCTGCGACTTGTCATCATTGGGCAGGGTCCAGCCCGCGATCTCGCTGTAGTCGTACTGGGCGAGAGACAGGATCACGACAGGCACATCCAGATCGGCACCGATCTCGATGGCGGTCGAGGTTTTGCCCAGACCTGCACCAGAGATGAGGTAAGGCACGACATACTGCGCGTCACGCGCTGTCTTGGGGAGCGCCATTGCGCCCTTGATTGCGAAGGTGGCGATTGCTTTTGCTTGGCTCAGTTTCATTGGGTGGTCTCCTTGTTTAGAATTGAAGGTGTATCATCATGTTACATGGGATGTCAACACCCCATGTAACCCATTGATTTCATTGGTTTAGTTGAAGGTACGGCTTTCGTGCATCATCTTCGATAGGACCATCGATGCTGCCGCGTTGAGGTGCATAACCGCATGCACATCCTTGCCCTCGCTGAAGGCAGAGGCAATGGTGGCCAGCACCGCAGCGACAGCCGCGTTGCTCATGTCATCAGGCAGCGCGCCAAGGACATCATCCAGTATTTTATTGTCCATGGTCATCTCCCCAAGAAATAAGTGATGGCATGTGCCGCCGCGATCACACCGACAAAGGACGCCAATGTGATGGCGACATTCTCGATGGTCAGGTGCCGTGCGCATATATCGATCCAGCTTTCTTGCTCGATGCGCTCCCGCTCCTTCTCCTGCCGCCACCGATAGATCGATGACTTGCCCACCTTGTGCTTGGCGGCTGCGGTCAGCACACCATAGGTGTCGGCATCGCGCAGGACTTGGTCGCGGAATTCCTTGGTGTATCCGTATTCTTCATTCATGGCTTTCTCCTTTCAGCTCTGCGATCTTCCGCTTGGCGATGTCTATATACATCATGTTGATACCGATCTCCTCACCCACCCATGCTGGGCGGACGCCTGTGCCATAGCGGCGCTTGTATTCTGCGTTGCTCTCTTCGAGGCACTGGATGCGATCCTCGAACGCTTTAATTTCCTCTTCCATGTCTCCCTCCGAAAAGTTCAATTGCACTTTATCAGACCAGCATCGATCAGGTGCTGCGCGATGCGCCCAAAGCTGCCTTGCAGCTGCCAGATGGCACCAGTGTCCACCAGATATTGGTAGGCGTCGAGCGTTGCGTCATCGTCGGCCTCGACCATGCCCTCGGCAATGGCCACGGCTGTGTACATATCCATCTCAGTTTCCATTTGCTTTTGCCTCTCTCAGTGCGCGGTGTGCCGCGTAAAACTCTGCATCGCTGATCAGCCCCCGCAGGTAGCGGTGACGGGCCAGTTCGAATTGATCCTCAAGGGATCGAAGGTGCGCTGATTGTTTCATTTCTCTCTCCTCTTCATGCGGTGGGGCATGGGATGCCGCCCCCGTGGGGGCGGTCACCGATACATCAATTCCATTGCAGGCCCTTCGATGGACCGGATACGCCGCGCCTTCCCAGCATAAGGCTGTATAAACTGGCCTTCCGCTTTGCCATCGCGTGGGCTTTTTCTCGTGTGGTGATCACGCGGATACCGATCTTGTCCCTGTAGATCGCCATCCCGTCTGATGTGTGATCCACGAAGATAAACGACCTTTTTGTACTCCAGTCGCGGACTGGATATTCGAATGTTTCTTCTATTTGCATAGCCAGTTTCCTTGTTGAGGGTGGGGGCCGAGGCCCCCGTTGATCATTCGCCCAAGCCAGCCGCCACAAAGGCGCGGACAGCTTCGTTCTCGGCCTCGACATCGTCAGCCGCTGCGTTGGCTGCGACCTTGGCTGCGGCACGGGCGGCGCGCAGTTCGCGCATCGCGTCTTCCAGTTCTTCGAGGGCCGCGTCGATCTGCTCGTCGGTCAGCTTCGAGGGGTGGAAATCATCCGTTGCCACCTCGTTTCCGCCATCCGTGAAGCGGGTCTTGAACTTGCCCACCAGCTTCTCGGCAAAGGCGCGGACATCCGACACCTCGCGGCTGTTGAAGCATGCTTTCTTGAGGGCGTTCTCGCTGTCGATGTTCTCGGTCGAGAGGATTTCCTCGACCAGCTCCGGGGTGGCTTGCGACGGGATGTCGAACACCCGCAGGGCGGCGGTGCTGTTCTCGACATAGCGCTTGGTGCATGCCTTGCTGACGCCCGCCTCAAGCAGGGTGTCGCGAAGGTCGGTCGAGACAGAGCGGGGCAGCTTGCCCTTCGATGTCAGGGGGACAGATGCGAGGGCCGAGATGATGTCAGCATAAGCTTCGATCTTCACGGCATTGGCAGCGGCGCGGCTTTCCTTGGCCGACCCGGTCAGGCCTTCAATCTGTGCCTCACGCGAAGCGACGGACAGTGCGGTATCGAGGAACTTTTTCATGGTGTGTATCTCCAAGTTGAGGTTGATTAGTGCATTTGCACTTTTGGCATGATGCCATCGATACGCCCCTGCGGGGGCGCATCCAGAGCGTCATGGTCAGCAATATCCAAAGCGTTCATCTTCGATTTGGCGCTGTTCCATCCCGTCGATCAGCCATGCCTCGGTGCCGTATGGGATGTGAACGTGCCACAGGTTCAGGTCGATCTCGCCGCGTTCGCGAACCCGATCCGACAGGTCGATTGCCCTCTGAAGGGGCAGGGCGACACCGATCAGGTAGAAGACGCGACCCTGACCATCGCGGGCGGTGACGCCGAAATTTTCGGCATCTTCGTCATACCAGACGTTCACGCCGTTGATTTTCCATTTCATGGTTTCTCTCTCCAGTTGAGGTGGGGGGCCGCAGCCCCCCGGTTGATTAGGCTGCCTTGCGGCGGCTGATGATGTCGGCTGCCGCCTTGCGGGCGAGGTCGAACATCTGTTGCTGTTCGGGGGTGAAGAAGATCATCTGGCCAATGCTGACCTTGTACGGGTTCAGTTCCATCATGACGCCCTGCCAGTAGGCTGCGGCCAGCGTCCCCATGGGCGGGCAGGTTTTCTTCATTTGGCCCTTGCGGGGGCCGCTCTGTGCGATGGCCTGTGCGTGTGCTTCATTGATCTGTGCTTCAGTGATCATGGTTTCTCTCCTCAGTTGAACCACCAGAACGGCCCCTCAAGGGCCGCTCAAATTGTTCAGCTTTCTGGGGGTCGCGCTGGTGTCTCTCGATCATGTCCCGGTGCATCGCTGCGGCGTTGATGGTGTACTGATTGCCAGCCCGTGGCCCCCTCATGTGCTGGGTTTTGCCTCGTGTGAGCGTCTCGGTCTGGCGGTCATCCGCGCTTACGACTTGGGCCTTCTGGCTCGTGCGCAACCCACCGGGCGGCGCTATGTTGGGGTGGTGGGCGGCTGGGCCTTGTTGCGCGCTGGGCGCTGACCGGGCGGCGTCACCGGGGAAATCAAAACACTGTCACTGGCACTACGTGTACCGTGGGTGTTTCATACCTGTCAATCCCCCCATTTGCACTTTTTAGAAAAAAAATTCTGGGAGGTGCCGAAAGCCCTGTGGGGCTTGGTGCAATTGCACTTTTGGCTTATGTTGGGTGACAGGCAGTAACCGACCGCCGCACCAAGCGGCGCACCATGTTAGGATAGGTTCTATGACCATCGACCGCGAAAACCCTGAGAGACCCGCTTCCGGCACCCCAAAGATGTCAGTGATCCAAGGGGGGAGAGGAAAGACAGCTAAGGGGAAGACAAAGCAGAGATCAGCAACCGACATCACAACAGGGCTGACTGAAAAGCAGGAGCGTTTCGCACAAGAGATCATGGCAGGTGCCAATTACACCGCCGCCTACAGGGCGGCGTTCAATGCGTCAGGGATGACAGATGGCTCAGTGTGGGTGGAAGCGCACAGGCTCGCTGCATCCCCTAAGGTGACCCTGAGGCTGGATCAGCTAAGGGCTGCAAAAGAGGCCGAGAGGCGCATGCAAGCGCTCTCTCTGTCTGATTTCGTTCTCGACGGATGGAAGCAGCTGGCCAAGCAGAAGATCACCCACGATGACGGGACCATCGAAGAAATCCCCCCGGCTGTCCGCACCCGCAACCTCGAACT
>Ga0099848_1001168_pt1 | contig 12225 bp, 21 predicted proteins | sample CB_VirMetaG_3_FD_78179 | JGI IMG/M metagenome (GOLD analysis project Ga0099848, IMG submission 78179) | Freshwater to marine saline gradient viral communities from Chesapeake Bay - CB_1508_1S Viral MetaG | ecosystem: Environmental > Aquatic > Marine > Coastal | place: USA: Chesapeake Bay... | reverse complement strand
TTGCCCTTCACAAATTTAATTATATTAAAATTCTCAATAATAAATCTCGATTTCGGTCAAGATGTCAACCTGTTTTGTGTTTCCTCGCGTTTCACCTTTTATCGTCATAAAATACACGCCTGTCGGAAGATAATTGCCTCTGAAATCTTTGCCATACCAATCATCATTTGGCAAATCAGAAAACCAAATCGTTCCTCCCAAAGAATCATAGATATTCACGTCCCAATACTCCCAACAATCTTCAAAGGTGACGATTGTGTAGGAATACTTATGCTCATTTAGTGGATTGTACTTTGATTTCCAATGAATTGATGGGTCTTCGCACGATTTCTTGAACTCTGTATCATAAAAGCAAACACCTCCTGAAATCGTACAGGTATGGCAGTAGTTGAGCGCGTAAGGGTCTTTGCAACCTGCTTTTTCTTGGGCGTTAATGATTTCTTGAACGGGGTTTTCGCCTACCCCAAGAAGTAGGATGAAAAAGGTTATCGTCGTAGTTAGGACTTGTCGCATAGCAATACATTTTGGTTATCATTTAATATGGCAAAAATACGACAACACAAAAAGGGGCACGTAGCCCCTAAAATGTGTTCCGTAAAAGCGTCGATTACTTCGCGCCCTTACTCTTACCCATTGTCCAAGCGTATCCCGCAACAAAGATGGTCAAGCCGAGGCTTACCAATGCGACTGCGGTCTTTACGAGACCTGAACCCATTCCTGCTTTTGCCATGATTCTTATTTTTTTCGGTTTAATGTCCTATCCTGCTGAATAGCATTCAAGACGGCTTCATTTCTGTCCTGCAAGATAAGGGAAATAAGTAAATTTTTTTCGTCATTTGTGAGTGACGAAGAGGCCTTGATAAATTCAATGCTATTTATGAATGGGTCGCTCAATCGACCAATTCGGGGAACTTTTCCTTGACCTTGAAACTTGGACACGCTTTCGTATTTGTAAAATCATTATGCCCGTACAACTTCAAGTCCCCAAAGACCATCCGTAAGGACGCGACAAGTTTACGCAAAGAAGCCTCTTGAACATCGGTCATAGTATCCTTTGCCTTCATGTCTTTATCAACACCTCCGACGTAACAAATGCCAATAGAATCAGCATTTTCTCCCTTCACGTGAGCACCCGAACGCTGAACATCACGACCTAACTCAATCGTTCCGTGTTCATCGTTTCTTATGATATAGTGGTATCCCACATCCGACCACCCCCTGCCTTTGGGCTTGGGGTCGGTATGCCATTTTCTTATTGTCTCAACGCTATAATCCTTTCCCTCCTGCGTTGCGCTACAATGAACGACAATCTTCTTTAACTCACGCATGATTATTTGGACTTGATGCCGTGTTCTGCTAAAATCAACTTGATGTCGTTTACGGCATCGAGAAGGCTTTGAAGCATCTTTTTCACCTCGGTTTCGCTACGTTCAAGAACCATCACACGGCTCTTGACCTTCAACATATCGTTGTTTAGCTTAAAATAGACGCCCACGAGTCCCGTCAATAATACTATCCACTCGTAGCTTGATAAGGCTTCTAACATTTTCGTTCAATTTCAAGCAAAAATATAACCCAAAAAAATGGAATTATGTTGAAAATTATGATTTAATACCCCAAAAAGCGAGAATCTTCTTTTTTTCCGTCTCGCCATAGACAACTTCACCTAACATGATAAGGAAAAATGTCCACGCGAAAATTTCGGAAAGCGTTTGTCCCATGCTATCGGGAATCTGATAAGATACCTGCATCGTGCCCGATTTAGGGTGTCCCCGTGGGACTTCGTGATTTACACCAAGCCCAATAGTGTTATCAACATCTGCCGTATTGATTCCGTTTATACTACTCATATTTCAACCCAATTTTTGTCGGGCGACCAATAAATATAACCGCTCGCAGGAGTTAAGACATATCCCACAACTCTTACAACCTCTCCTGCTGATGATGGTGCAGTAGCCGTTACCCTTCCTGATGTGGTAGATAGATACAATACATCGCCTTTGGTAGCCGAAGAAAAGTCATTGTTAGGCACTTTGACCGCACCCTCTAAAAGCATCTCTGATGGTGAACCCGAATCCGTGCCCACGGCCAACAATCCCGAAGCCGTAGCTACCGCAGAGGCATTAGCCACTACCATACTTGCGCTACCTAAATAGTAAATTGTTCCGCCCGTAACTGACCCCGAAGTAAAAAGTCCTCTTGCAAGGCGAGAGCCGTCAAGGAAGTTTCCATTTACGGGTGAGCCTGTGAAGCGCATATTGACATATACTTGCTCTGCCCTCATCTCTCCGTCAACATCTAACGTTGTCCCGTCAAATGTCAAGGTAGATTCCGCATTCAAAGTGTCTGATGTGCCCGTACAGGTAATTAGACGATTGTTGGCTTGGTTGTTTATAGTGATGCTACCGCCACCTCCGCCACCGCCTGAACCGCTGAATATACCAAATGATTTGCTCTGATTTGCCATCGTAAGGATAAGTATTATTTATTTATCACAAAAAAGACGTTTTTGCTCCAAAGTTGATTCCTTACAATTAGACGAAACTCCAATCAATTGATGGTCTCCAATAGATAGTCCTGTTTGTTGCGTCAATAACGTGACCCACTCTTCTGACGAAATCACCACTTGTACTCGGGGCGGTGCTTGTAACCGCACCCGCAGTTGTGCTCATGTACACGGGCGTACCTTTTTTAGCAGTATTGGGCAAAAGGGCGGTGGTGGTCGTAGATGAGAGCCTAACAACTCCCTCCAAAAGAAGCTCATCTCCACTTCCTGCGTCCGTAACAATAAAAATCATACCCTGACGAGCGGCGGCGGTAGAAGACGCTCCTACATTTGATGGGGCAGTCGCTCCAAGGCTTACGACATTACCTGCCGTCCCAGCAGGGGCAGTTCCATAGAGGTCAGTAATAAGCCTCGCGCCCGCGTTGACTTCACCCGCATTTGATGGGGCACTACCAACGTTTGCTATCATACTGCCATTTGTAAGCACCTGCTTCCAACTTGCCATTTTTACCCTTCAGATTGTTCTAATTTTTGAAGTCGCTCAAACTCCTTATCGAGTTTTACTATCAATTTTGCGATTGTGGGCGCATCCATTGCCTTGATGGTAATTGTCTTCATCGCTTCCTTGATGAAGTACACCTCTCCTATATCTACCTTCATTGTGCTTGATTTTGAAGTTTGTCAACTATCGAACTTAAAATAATGACATCCCTCCCATCAAATGTGGAGGAAGCAATGTATCGGAGTAGAAAATCTATTTCGTTTTTAGTGAGTTCGATTTTCTGTTGCTGATTTTTTATGATTGGCATCAAATGTAGACATAGAGATTTGAGTTTGTGGTATCAGAGAAAAATAAACCCTCACCTGCATCGGGAGTGCCCGAAGGTGCGGCAGTTCCAAACTCCATCAATGACACGGGGTAATCCGTATTAGAAGTGGCTTTGTAGTTGGATAATGTCCATCCCGACAAAGCTCCTGAATTGCTCCACGTGAGTTCAGGCCATTCCGCTTCAGTAGCAGAAGCCTCCAACTGAATGCCACCTCCGTTTGCCGTGGTGGTAGTGGGAGTAGTTACATCTGCAAGCCTGATGTTTTTGTCCTCCACATTCAAATTCTGCGTGTGGATTGTAGTCGTAGTACCATTCACCGTTAAATCCCCAGTAACAACAAGGTCGTTACCGATTGTCACATCGTTAGGCAAACCGATTGTGACTGCGGCAGTTTCAGAGCCTGAACCACTTACTTCAATCTCGTTAGCCGTACCCGCGATAGTGGCAACGTAATTACCCGTGGTGCTTGTACCAAGAGTTACCGCGTTGTTCTGAACAGAATTGACTCTGAAAGATGAACCTGATACCGAAATGTCGCCACTAACACTGATGTTATCCCATTCACTACCATCATATTGCAATAATTGACCTGACGTTGGAGAAGAGATGTTAACGTCTGAAAGCCCTGATAGAGTTCCACTTGCCGCGTTAATCCACGAAAAAGACCCGTCACCATCAGAAGAAAGAATCTGTCCGCTCGTTCCGTTACCTGCAACGTTAAGTTCAGTAGCCCCAACAACATTACTCGCGATGTTAGCGGAAAGAGCAACGTTGCCCGTCCCGTCAAAACCTACCGAGGACGCAGTAACGTCTCCCGTTATGCTGAAGTTTCTTGACGTTTCAAGTGCCGTCGCAGTACCCGCGTTTCCTGAAGTGTCTTGATTTCCCGTCGTGTTTACCCCGGGAAGGTTAATGTTTGCCGTACCATCAAAAGAAACACCACCAATTGTCCGTGCCGTTTCAAGAGCGGTAGCCGTTGCCGCATTGCCCGAAGTGTCTTGAGCAATAGTGTCAGTAGATGATTCTACTACAATTTTTTTCCAAGTTGCCATTTTAGTTTGTTATTTTTTTTTTTTGATTATTTTATGAAACCCCAAAGAATAGGTTGTCATTGTCGTCAGCGTACATTCCACCCTCAAAAGGCGTTGGTGGAGATGCAAATCTCTTAAAATTTATTGTTCCATCCAAATTTATGCTTCCTGTTCCGTTAGGTGTCAGCCTAATACCACCATTGGTTGCGCTTGTAAACAGGTCAAATGTTTGTACATCAAGGTCGCCTCCAAGTTGAGGTGACGTGTCATCTACCAAATGGAACGTACCTGACCCCCCTCCTCCCGAGCCACTCACAAAACCAAATGATTGAAGCGATTGATTCGACATTATTGTGCTAATAAAAATCCACCACCCAAACCTACAACGAACCAAAAGCGACCTCTTTCATAGAACCTCTTATCTTCTTCTATGGTGTAGTTCTGTAAGCCCGTTACGTTGAGGTAAGGGTTGGTGTTATTTACCTCCACAAAATACGTCTTTTTTGACAAGAAATTTTTACGCTCCCACCGATGGGAGAAGGTGATGTCGTTCTTAAATGAGACCTTTTCGATAAGCGTTTCGGTTGCCCCCACCCTTGCCGAAATAAAAAAGTATTCGTCATCTTTGACAAATCGGTACACAGGCAGGGTGTCTAAATCAACAAACATCGTGTCTACAATGGTCGTGGGTACATACACGCTATCGACTCGCGTCTCGGTATAGACCTTGGTCTCGCTTTTTGTGTTTTTCAGTTGCGTGAAGTCCGAGAGTAGGCTTTCGTAGTCCTTTTTTGCATCAATCAACATGACGGCTTGCGTGGCAGTCGTGCGACCCAACTCATCGACCTGCAACTCAAAGTTTTCTTTTTGGTCTTGTAGGGTCATAATCGTTGACAAAGCCTCATCTTTTTCTTTCGCGCTTCGAAACTTCTCCGTCCCGTAGAGAAAAAACAAAATGATACATAGCGCGGTCGATATGTTTTTGAAGGTGTACCTCTCTCTATCTTGATTTGTCATAGTAAGTCGTTGTCTTGTGTGTACGCCTTTTTAACTTCTCTGCTTCGTACCACGCCTTTTGCGGTGGTAGAACCCGACTTTTTACGAGCGAAGGCATGAAGCCTCGCCAAACCCCATGCTTGTCTTGAATTGGGCTTCCCGCCTGTAATCGTAGGTCGGTGCGTTGCGCTATATGCACCCATACCTCTTCTCACCACCTTTTTGGCGGTAGGAAGAGTGATTTTTTTGCTTGGGTTGGCTTTGTTGTACTCGTTAAGGAATGAGCGAATTTTTTTGACCAAAGCGTCACTAAAAGTGATAGGTTTGGACGTGCTTTTAGAGGCACTACCTACGGGGTTCTTTTTGCTACCTCGTATGCGCTCCTTTTTGGGTGCGGGGGTCTGCGCTACACCCTTACGTCCTGCTCTCTTATTCGCCATGACTTAAAACAAAGAAACCCCTTCACTTGAAGAGGCTTCTCTCAAAATGTTCTATGATATTACTTAATCTTCGTGATGATGAACGCGAGTGCGCCCAAAATCAAGAGATTGTGAACATTCTGACCTCCCAAGAACGTGTTGGGGTCTTTGATGTCGAGAAATCCTTGCATCTTCTTCTTTTTTAGGGGTTATTTTTTTGCTTTGAGCGATGACTTCATGCCATCAGATAGGTGTTCGCCTACGTTACCAACTGCGTAGATTCCGAAAATCCACATCACCAAGGTAGACCAACCATCAAAATCAGTTTTGTCACTCGTCAAGAACAACAGGGTCGAGATAACGAAGAGCAAAAGCCCAAAAAAGAGTTTTCTGCCTCCGAACCAAGCATAGATATTTTCCATGATTATTTTTTGTAAGTTTTTTTAGCCTTCTTCATCGCTTCTTTAAGCGAAAGCGAAGGGTTTGCATTTCTCACTTTGTTCAAGTGATTCATCCAAGGTTGTAATCTTTTTGGTACTGCCATCACAAGAAAGGTGTTAAGATATTCGCGGCCTTGGTTGCTTTATCACGCCCGTTTCCTGTGGCGTTCGTGAAGCCACCTGCGGGTGTTCTGAAACGTGTTCGTGCGCCCGTAGCATTCATCATGCCACCCGTAGAACGGGCGACTGCCTTCTTACGGGCTTGGCGACGAGCGGCTTGTGCCCTTGAAGCACGTGCTGACGCTCTTCTATTCGTTTGTTGTCTCATCGTAATTGTTTTTGCTAAAATAATAAATAATTACCACAAAAGTTTATCCGCGTAAAAACCCGCAGTCCCTTTTCGGTCTTTGTCTTTTTTGTGACGAATCTTGTATAGCCTCCGTCGCTTGTTTGCCGTCCCCTTTGGCACTTTGCCCTTGCTCTCCAACTCCATCCATGTCGGATAATCGTTGTACCCTATTGCGCCAACACTTGCAACCTTCTCCCCCTTTTTGAATACATCTATCTTTTTTCCCTTTACACGCGACGGCTTCACCTCTACTCCGAGAGTTTTGGCTCGCTTTTTCGTGTATGGCTTGATTCGGTATCCCATCAACTTTCATTGGGCATCATTAAGCTACGGGCATAGATACTCCTGCTCCTTTGCGCTTGTTCAACACCACAACCAAGCCTATGACGGCTACCGCGCCTACGATAGCCCAAACGGGAATGTTGCCCATACCCGCAGTTTTAGGTTCTTGCTCATAAGGCATATTCTGCTGACCCTGCATATAAAGGTTTTGCAACATCGACATCTCACTACGCAACGCATCAATCTCGGCATTAGAAGTAGCCGTAGTTGGCGCAGGTCTATTGGCGAGAATATCGGTCAATTCTGCTATTCGGTCAGTTATGCTATCCAAAGAAAGGTTGCCCAAAGGTCTATTGCACGTAGGCTTTGAATAATAGGGGTAAGAGGGCGGGCAGTAGCTTGTAGCTGACTGAACTGACATTGGATTAGGGCATGGCGACCAACAAATCGGCCCATACGAATTTGAACCACCTCCGCCAACGGGCGAAGTGCCCCCCATTGGTGGCTTATCGTCGTTACCACTACCGCTACCTACATAAACCACCTCGTTGCCCTGACTATCCGTACCCCAAGCGGTTTCGGGTCTGTCATCAGCGTACTCACAAATACCACAAAGTCCGTTGCTATTCGTTGCTGACGGGTCGTAGTTGACCGCAACATCGTCCATACAACCGCAAATCTCGTTGGTATTCGTCTCGTTGAAATTTGCAGGGTTGAAGTTGGCTTTACAAGTCGTGTACTTCCCCCTTAATTCATTGTAGTATTGCGATGCCATTTGACGGCAGTAGCGTCCTACACGCTCCTTTTCGGAGTTGGTGAAATTGTTGCCATAGGTACTCCAAACATTGACACACCTATTCATCATTTCATTGAGATTCGATGAAGATATGCCACTACCTGTGCCTCCGAGGTCAACTATTCTTTTGAGGCTTTCAAGTGCCGTCTTAACTACGGGATGACAACAATCGCCATTGTCAATCGCGTTGAGTGCAGAATAGTTGCTACACTTTGAACGAACATTCTGCGGGGCATCGCTTACTTTGAAACAAGTTGACTTGCGAATACCATCACGAACGTCTTGTCTTTTGTCTCCGTTCGAAATAGCCGTACCCGAAGAGTTGACACTTACCATTTGTGGCAAGGAGTCAAATGTGCAGAATTGGGATTGATACGGAAGTGCCATAGTTTACTTTTTTGTTGCAATAAAGGTGAGGAGACCAACGACGGCTACGCCACCTATAATAGCCCATGTAGGCACACCGCTACCGACACCTGCTTGGGATGCTTTTTGTGATTCAAACATGGCTTGTTGTTGTGCCATAAATTGTTGTTGCATCAACGCAATTTGTTGTTGCAACCCTTGCAAAGCACCACTATCCAAGGCGGGTTGTTGTGGTTGGCTTTGTGCGCTCAATAACTGACCCTGCAAGAGTGCCAATTGGTTTTCAAGTGCTTGCACTTGTGCCGAACCTTGATTTGAACTTTGCGCGAGCGAAAGTTGCTCCTGTTGCGCTTGGATAAGAGCCATCAAAGCCGCGATTTCTTGGCTATTGTCTTGGGAAGGTTGACTTTGCAAAACCATAAGTTGGTCGAGCAAAGCCTGTTGCTCCTCAATCGTGCCAAGCAACGCATCAATTTCTGCACTATTGTCGGGTGCAGAACTTCCAAACGCTCCGCAACTTGGTTTCTCGGTGTAGGGATATGTCGCGGGGCATGAACTACCTAAAATGCTTACAGGAACACTATTAGGGCATCCTGACCAACAAATTCGTGACGTAGTAAAGCCCCCTGCTCCGATTGGTGTATCTGAACTCGAAGATGAACCCCCGCCCGATGGTGAAGATGGTATCGTTGGGGTATTGTCAGGCTTGCCATCATCAAAACCACCTGCATCAACCACCTCGTTTTCCCAATCAAGCAAGTCGGATATAGGCTCAAAGCACGTTGGCTTTATCGTATTGGGATACCCGCTTGGGCAATTGCCATAGGTACTTACCGCAGTTGTGTTAGGGCAGTTAGACCAACAAACGGAAGGCGTACAATTAGGCTTGGAGTTCAGCGGATATGCCGTCGGACAACCCGTTGAAAAAATTGAAATCGAAGTAGTATTTGGACATTGACTCCAACAAGTTCTATTTGAAGGTTGTAAACCCATTACTTCTTATTCAAGATTAGTGCGAAAGATGTCGTTAAAATTGCTATAAAAATAAGCAAATAAATTATTTTTTGTCGCCCTTCCTGCGCTACGATGGCTTGTTTCTTGACTTGTATGTCCCTTTCATTAGCAAGAACATTTTCCAAAAATTCTTGTGACATTTTTTGGCGATTTTCAACTATCGCCTTGTCGTATTCGATTTGTTGAAGAGTCAAGCCACTTATGGCACTTTCACGCTCCTCTTGGCTCACCCGAACGGCTTGCACAACACCCGCAGTAGCCCCTATTCCCGAAAGGATAAGACCCACAAGAAGTAAGGGCGCGATGTTGAGGTACTCCGTCTGACCCAATATCACCTTCATAGCGCGGTCTTGGTCTCTCTCGTCGTAAATCATTTCAGACAACACATGAGCGATTCCTGCATTGTCAATGTCTTGGGGCACTAACCTATTTGTGCGGGTACGCAAAAAATGCACGAGTTCTTCGCGCTGATGAACAATCCGTAGTGCTACGAGTTCAGCTAACTTGTCTTGAAGAACTTTTTTTGGTTGCATAGTATGCGATTCCTAAAAATGCGATGACGCCAAAGAGTAAAATAAGGTTTTTTTCCGTTGTTTTTTCGGGCGAATCTTGTTGCGCTTGCAGGAGGTTAAAAGCGAATTGTTGCTTCGCTTTTTGACGCGCTAATTCAGTTTGATACTCCAACTGACGCTCCGAAAGTTCACTTTGTGCCGTCAAAACTGCCCTTTGGTTCTCGGCTTGCTTTGCTTGAACAAAGAGTTTAGCACCGACTTCGGCAATTTTGATAACGTATGTCCAAGGGTTTGCGCCTTCCGCCACCTCTCCCCCCGAAGCAACTGCTCCACCTACGTCTGCCAAAGGCGGTGGTGGGCCTGATTGGTTGCGGTAGTTACTGAAAATAAGTTCGGAAATACCTTGAAGGAATTGTTGGTCAAAAATATGCTCTGAAACGGCATAGTTAACCTCCATAGTTGTAGCAAAGCGAGGCAGAGAGGCGTAGCCACCTTCATTAAGGAATCGAATAACTTTTTGCTTGTCCTTAACGATGAAATCAGCCAATATCTTGACTGAATTATCCACGCCTTCTTAAAAAGTAAGCCATAGCAAGAGCCACGGCAGTCACACCAAACACTACAAATAAAGTCCTGTCGTCAAAGGTGCGCGTATCCAAAGATTTATCGTCGTCCCTTATTGCAGAAATTGCATCGAGTTGCTTCTTTTCGATGTCTATTTGCTCTAATTCTCTACAACGCTTGAAGATGTATATCTCGTCGAGAACCTTTCGTTGAGCCGAGAGCGCAGACAATTTAGCCTCTGCCATCTTACGCTCCGAACCCCTCTTTACAAGAACCTCATTGGATAGAAGCGTTTTTTCAGCATTCATAAGCGCATTGGTATCGACAAGACCCTTGCAATCAATACTTGAAGGCAAAGGGAATTGTGACTCAATGATGGCTTCCGCTTGACGCTCTCTTTGCGTTCTTGTCATGATTAAATATCTCCTGATGTGATTTCACCACCCGACTCCATCGACATAGGCGGTGGGGTACTGCCCATTGGCGTGTGACCTCCTCCGCCAAACTTGAAGCTGAACTTATCCTTCAAAAAAAGTCGGTAGCCCGCATAGAGGGCAACGCCCACCAAAAGACCTGTTTTGATTTTTTTATGGTGCTTCTTCCAAAATTCTTTGGCACTACGTGTCTTTTGTGGTGCTTCGTTTTCAAGTTTATCGAGGCGGTCAGCAAGATTTTGTTGTTCTTCTTGAATTTCCTTTACAACACTTGATGAGGGTGTTTCTTCTGAATTTCCTGACACTTTTTTGTATGATTTTTTTGGCCCCGTTGTCGGTGCGAATGCAAGCGGGGCTTGCTGAACGTATGATTCATTCAAAACACGTTGAGGAAAGTCGTTAGACCCCCCAACCATGATGTCGTATTGGTCGTCTGCGAAACTCATTTTATCCTTGATTTACACTTGAAAGCCACGCTTTGTGCTTTACGAGCGTCTGCGTGTCATATCTGCCATTTGGAGTCATATCCAAGTATTCTTGAAACTCCCAAACTCCCTTTCCGCACTTATTTATATTGACCGAAGGGTTGAACTCATCAACGTCTTGTTGCTTGTTGAACTTTTGGTTGCAACCAACATTCGCACTTATTCTCCCTATGTTTTCAAGAGCCTCTGCGTAGTCACCTTGATTCGAAGCGTTGACGCTTCCATCAAATAGCCCACCAAGTAATCCTGCTATTTCACCTGTAAGTGGTTCAGTTCTTTTCGGTGCGTCAGGATTAGGAACAAACATCGTTCGTGAAATAACCTTGAACTGCGATTCATCAGCATCAGGGTATCCTGCATCTTTTCTTGCATTTCGAACCAAATACAATACGACCATACCTGCGCCAATCACAAGGGTGCTGACTGCAAAAATCAGCAATCCCGTGCGCTTGGGCGATGCGGTAATGTATGGCGATGCTAAATTAGGATTCATTTTTTTTATCGTGAACTTTTATTCCTATTGCCTATTGGACTCGTAGGACTTCCGCCTCCGTCCATAGAGCAAGAGTCAGCCGTGAACGTACATGAGCCATCGTCTACTTCCGCTTGTGGGTTGTAGTTGGTAGCCTGTGCGTATGTACAACCATAGGTAATGTTTTCAGGCTCAAAAGCCGTTGGAACAAATACGCATGAGCCGTCTTCGACTTCTGCCGACGGGTCGTAGTTCTGCGCCCCTTGAATCGTACATCCAAACTTGCTATCGAACGTGCAAGACCCGTTGTCCATTGTAGCCGATGGGTTGTAATTATCGGCTTCGGGGTTCATACACCCTGCGATATATGCGGTGTCGGGGTTGACTCCTTCGAGGTTGTAGATAATCTCATCGAACAAGCACGAGCCATCGTCAGCAATCGCTTGTGCGTTGTAGTTGCTCGCGTCGGGATTCGTACATCCGATTACTTGTTCAAATACACAAGAGCCATCGTCGATTACCGCACTTGGATTGTAGTTGTCTGCGCGGTCATCCGTACATCCGACAACGTAGGCGGTATCGGGATTAACACCCTGAATTTCATAAATAGCTTCACCAAATTGACAAGACCCGTCATCTGCAATCGCATTTGGATTGTAGTTATTGGCTTGGGGGTTCGTGCATCCAATTACCGAAGTAAAGGTGCAAGAGCCATCGTCGATTGTCGCG
>Ga0099848_1001166_pt1 | contig 12234 bp, 14 predicted proteins | sample CB_VirMetaG_3_FD_78179 | JGI IMG/M metagenome (GOLD analysis project Ga0099848, IMG submission 78179) | Freshwater to marine saline gradient viral communities from Chesapeake Bay - CB_1508_1S Viral MetaG | ecosystem: Environmental > Aquatic > Marine > Coastal | place: USA: Chesapeake Bay... | reverse complement strand
TGGCAGGAGGATTGGGACTTCGAGGACCTTAAGTGGTGCGATATAGTATGGACCAATAACATCTCCAACTTCGGAGGACCTTATACTCTCAGACTTATAGGTAAGGCGAAGGAGTTCGGTAAGTTTGTTCATTACGACACCGACGATCTTTTAACTGACCTCTATCCTACACACCACCTATACGATGTGTATAAGGATAAAGGTCTTACCGAAATTACCGAAGCATGTTATGCTAATGCTGACCTTACAACTGTGACTCAAAGAAAGTTCGCAGAAAGGATCAAGCATATGTGTGGAGGAGTTCTGGCAGTAGTTAAGAATGCGATTGATTATCAGCTACCCTGCTGGAACGCTCCCAAAGCTCCTGTAGCACCCTTCCTTCGCGTAGGCTGGGCAGGAGGCATCCACCACCGCCCTGATGTTAGACGCATAGCAGGTGTCCCCGGATTCGTCAATAAGCGCGTGGGCGCTCGTAAGGTCCACTGGGGCTTCTACGGAGCGCCACCGCCGCCAAAGGAAGGAGAACAGGAGGGCTGGCAGCATAAGGTCTGGCATGAGTATAGAAATGTTCTTACAGCAGGCATGAGAGATCGCAACTGGAACATTTATACAGCGTTCGCACCAGACAATTATGGCGGCATCTTCGCACAGATGGATCTAGCGATAGCCCCTCTAGAGATGAACAACTTTAATGATTCAAAGTCTGACATCAAGGTAGCGGAGTGTGGGCGATACAAAGTTCCTCTTGTGGCTGCTGATGTTGGGTGCTATGATGAGACAATTGAGAACGGTAAGACTGGCTATTTAATTCCCCCCGACGCTCCTCGAAGTGAATGGACTAAAGTTTTGTCTAAACTTATAAATAATCCCAAGCATGTGCGTGAGATGGGAGAGAACCTTCACGCAGTTACAGAGGAGTATTTTGATCTAAACAAGATAGGGCACCTCAGACTGGACCTGTATCAACAGGCAATAGGGTTCGCAGCAGCTAAACGCAAAGATGATCTAAAGATAAATAAGGAGTGGGAATATGCTTGAGACAACATGTGTAATAAAAACTCTTGGTAGGCCCACACTGGAAAATGCCATCCGATCTGCCAAAAGAGAAAAACTTAAGCCATTAATTATTTCTGATGGTGTCCCTTTATCTAAGAAAAGATGTTTAGGATGTAACCATGTTGTCTTAGGAAAAAAGTGGGGATTCTATGGAGGTATGGCTGCAAATGTTGCGGCTGCTTTAGCAAAAACTCCTTACATTACATTTCTAGACGATGATGATGAGTTTATTGAGGGCGCTGGTGACATCATTAGAAACAAAATAAATAACGATCCAACCGTTGATATTTGGATCGGTGGGTTACTTTTTGATTATGAGATAGATTTGATAAGAGATGGGCAGCCCTTTCTAAGGTCTAATAAGCTTTCTATTTACCCAGAGCTAGGAGTTTCCGTAGGCAATTGCTCAATGCCTACTTACAAGACCGAGATATTTAGTAAGATACCTTTTAGAGATATAATGCCTAAAGAGAATGTGCATCTTACTGATTTAGCTCATGTATTAGAGTGTCAAAGAGCAGGTTACAAGGTAGACTGGTTTCAAGAAGTTTTATATCATGTCAGACCTAAATTGCATGGAGTGAATGGTGGAGGAAAATGAGTAAAATAGCAGTGGTATTGCCTACTAGAAATAGGCCCGAAAGATTAGAAAAGTTCATATCGTCAGCGTTTGAGAAATGCAACGACATCGAAAACATTAGATTCTATCTCTACATTGATTTAGATGATGAGATTACTGTACCTAAAGTTCAGGAATTAAACGAGCGATACGGTAAGCGCATAGGTTTTATCGTAGGTCCTAGAACTATGATGTCACAAACAGCAAATGCCTTGTTACCTTATATCCAAAAAGAGGAGATATTCTACTTAGGTGCCGACGACCTAATTATTAGGACACCTGATTGGGACAAGTTGATTATTGAATTTTTCGACCAGCACCACGATAAGATTGTCCTAGGTTACGGACATGATGGACTACAGCCTGAACTAGCCACTCACCCAATTCTGCATAGACGGTGGGTGGAGTGTGTAGGGTATCTAACTCCCCCATATTTTGAATCTGATTTCGCTGACACTTGGATAAATCATTTGGCGGCATTATGTGGAAACAGAAAACAGAGAATCGAGTTCTATAATGAGCACATGCATTATTTTGCAGGAAAGTCTGAGGCAGACCAAACATTCATAGAGAATAGGAACAGGTATAAGTTCCAAGACCCTCAATTAGTTTTTAATTGCCTTAGACCTGTGATGGAGAGAGACGCGAGGCGTCTTCTAGGATTAATAGAGAGTTTGAAAAATGATTGATGTAGTATTTGTCGCTCCCGGAAATAACAATGTAATCTACCAAGATCTATCTAAACGATACACTACGGTAGAGCCTCCTACTTGGGCATTGTTATTAGCTGAGTCCTGTAGATCTAGAAAACTGACACCCGCAATCATTGACATAAATGCTGAGGGCTTGAATGATAATCAAGTCTTAGAAAGGATAAATACTCTCGATCCTCGTCTTGTCGTGTTCGTAGTCTACGGCCAGAATGTGAACGCAGGAACCGTATCTATGAGCGGCGCAGTAGCTACAGCCAACCACCTCAAGTCTAATGGGTTAAGCAAAAAGATTGCTTTCTTAGGCTCATACCCTCAAGCGTTACCTAAAAAGTGTTTAAATGATGAGCCTTCAATAGATTTTGTATTCACAAATGAGGGCGTGTATTCACTTTGGAATATTCTGGAAGAAGAGGGCGAGATAGACAATGAGTTGCTTTGTCGAATAGATGGCATAGCTTACCGAAATCCTGTCGGAGAGGTAGTGATTAACCCAGCCTCTCCAGTGGTCCCCCAGAGCCGCATGGACTACGATCTTCCCGGATACGCATGGGATCTCCTGCCGTATGACAAGAAGCCTCTGGACCTCTACAGAGCGCCTATGTGGCACGCTGAGTACCGAGAGGATAATCGGTCGCCCTATGCTGCGATACAGACTTCATTGGGGTGCCAGTTTAAATGCAGTTTTTGCATGATTAATATATTGAACAGGTCAGACGATGCAGAGGTAGGCGTAGCTAGTAACTATAGTGGCATGAGGTTCTGGTCGCCGGAATTTATAATTAAGGAGTTTGACAAACTGAATGCGTTAGGCGTTAAAACGATAAAGATTACGGATGAGATGTTCCTCCTTAATCGTAAATACTACGAGCCTCTTTTAAAGCTTCTATCAGAGAGATCTTACTCCGAGGAATTGATGATGTGGGCCTACTCCCGAATCGACACCGTGCGCGACCCCAAGACCTTAAGTTTATTACGAAGTGCGGGAATACGCTGGTTGGCTTTAGGCATCGAAAGTGCTGATAAGACTGTGAGGTTAGAGGTGTCCAAAGGCAAGTTTGAGGATGTTGATATTGAACAAGTTGTAAAGCAGGTTCATGAGGCAGGCATACACATCATGGGAAATTACATCTTTGGTCTTCCCGGAGATACGAAAGAGAGTATGCGGGCGACATTGGATTTATCAAAAGAACTATGCACTTTAGGTTGGAATGCTTATGGTGCTATGGCCTTACCCGGAAGCGAGCTTTATTATAACGCAATACAGAGAGGCGATAAATTGCCAGAGACATATGAAGAGTATTCGTTTTATGGCTATAATACCTTACCACTAAGTAACGGCATCTTATCTTCTGCTGAAGTATTAGATTTTAGAGACAAAGCTTTCGTGGAGTATCACTCAAATCCAAAATACTTAGATCGTATCGAGGAGCAGTTTGGAATTGAAGCAAGAAAAAACATATCCCGTATGTTAGATGTTAAGCTAAGAAGGAAGCTATTAGATGAATGAGTCTGATTTAATAAGGTTTGAGGATGATATAGCTGATTGTTTTAACAATGCTATGATCAAAGCTCCTGTACATTTGTACAGTGGTAATGAAAAACAAATGGTGGATATTTTTAAGAATGTGCGCGATGATGATTGGGTGTTCTGTACTTGGAGATCTCATTACCAGTGTCTATTGAAGGGCGTCCCTCCAGACAAGCTAAAGCAAGACATTCTTGACGGTAAATCAATTACATTGTGCTACCCAGAGCATCGTATTTATTCTTCTGCGATTGTCACAGGAACCATACCAATCGCTACGGGCACAGCTATGGATATAAAGAGAAAGAAGCAAGACAATCATGTGTTTTGCTTTGTAGGTGATATGGCTGCGGAAACTGGATGTTTTTACGAGAACCATAAGTATGCAGTTCGGCACGATTTACCCATCACTTATATCATTGAGGATAATTCAAAATCGGTATGTACGATCACGAAGGAGGTTTGGAAATCAGAAAAACACTCGTTCGATGATGATTCAATACCTAAAGTAATCTATTATAAATACACCACCAAATACCCTCACGCAGGCGCAGGCAGGAGAATTCAGTTTTGAGTGAAGCTAAAAACATACTAGCGGTTTTTAATTGTTGCGGACTTATGCACGACAACATAGGTCCTTGGTTGGTTAATTTAGACGCACTAGCGAATCAACATAAGGGTTATCCAAACTTCAAGATCTGTATATCTGGGTGCGGTATAAGCCCAGAGTCGAAAGACACCTTATCGAAATGGGCAAAAGAGAGTCCTGTAAAAACATACCTCTCATGGATCGAGGACCACATCCCAGTCAATCAAACATTTAATAAATCTGTAGAAGAATGTGAGAAGGTTGAGAAGTTTGATGCATTTTGGTATTTAGCTTCAGATGTTACTTTGGTTAACACATCAAGGCTCGCAATAAAAGAAGACCAAGATATTTTAAAGCAGCTTGTAGAAGCACATTACGACCATGATAGTGCTATGACCTCACTGGTAGTTGATCATGATGGAGGTTTTCGTGAGTGGTTTGGATTTACAGAAACTAGCGATAATCTAAAGCATAATTATGAGATACCTGTAGGTAGAACTGTAAACCTGCACACTACACTATTCGACAGGTCGATTCTAGATAGGTACGGTAGAGTGATTCCTGATATATTTAGAACATTTGCAACTGAAAGTGTTTTTAGCTTTGTCGCTGCTGGCGTAAATAAGTGCATGATCGTACACAATAACAGCATCATAGTTAAGCACACAGGTATGATGGACGGTAGAAGTGTATGTGAGCTAGATGACATTAAGAAGAACAACGCCAATTGGGCACACATATTTGGAGATATTCCCGCTAGAGAGAGATTGTGTAGTCGAGAGGCTTCTGATGTAGGCTTTGGAGTCGAAGAAAAACTCAGTTTTTTTAGACATAATCGTGAGTGCTATGAGAACAACAGAGCGAAGGACCCAGAACCACTAGCTGATTTTATAAAGAAAGCTTGCTATTTAAGCGAAGATGAGATTGATTACGACGAAATACATTGTGAGTTTATAGAGGCATGAAATACTTTGATGAATTAAAAAGGTCTATGGATTGGTTAGGCCAAAAGGACGATACTTTTTTCATGGGTCAGGCTGTAACCTATGCAGGCACCGCCATGACGAACACTTTGAAAGATGTAGACACTGACAAACTGCTAGAGTTGCCAGTGAATGAGGACATGCAGTTAGGCATGAGTACGGGTATGGCCTTGAACGGCACGGTTCCGATCTCCATTTTTCCGAGGTGGAACTTTCTTATTTTAGCTGCTAATCAAATTGTCAATCATCTCGACAAGATGAGGATAATGTCTTCTGGCGGATATGACCCAAAAGTAATTATAAGAACGGGGATCGGATCGCAGCGACCGCTCCATCCACAACACCAGCACATCTCAGACTTCACGGGAGGCTTTAGGGCCATGTGTGACACAATAGAGATTGTAAGGCTGGACGAGCCTCGTCAGATATTTGAAGAATACCGGAGGGCTTATGAGAGAAAGGATGGAAAATCTACAATACTGGTCGAATGGGGGGACTATTATAGTGAGAAATGATAAGCATAGTATTAAATTCTAGAAATAAAGACAACAACAATGATGGTGGGTTGCCTGTTTTCTTAAAAAGACTATCTGATTCGTTGTATGACAAGAGTAATGTTGAGGTTTTAGTAAAGCTAGACAAAGATGATTCTTTAGGAATTTTAGAATTATTGCCTCTAAATGAGAATAATTTTTTTGGTATTAGTTGTAAATTCGCTCTAACAGATAGGGTCTATTATCATGGGCTGCACATAGGCTACAAAGAAGCATTTAGTTTAAGGAGTAAGGATTCTCTGGTGAGCGTGTGCATGGCGGATGATTTTGTATTTAACAAACCTAATTGGGATAGAGATTTATTGCAGGAGCTTTCTTCTAGAAATTTTACAAAAGATAGTATTTTTACTGTTGTAGACTTTAGAACTGAAAATTTAGACAATATACCTTATGCCCCACTGTGGTCTACGAAGATGATAGAGTTATGTGATGGTTTTGGTCCCACATACTCGACAGATGCGTGGTCCGCAAGAATCAATCGTTACTTAGAAACTAATATCGCAAACAGCGTTGTATTATTTAACATAGGTGTCGGAAGACTTTGGAATAGGCAAGTTGATGGCCCAGCCAATGTCGAGCGATGGTCGAAGAGGGACGAAATGATGGCATATGTAAAAAGTAAAGAGTTTGACGAACTATTAAACAATCAATGTAAAATATTAAAGGAGTATATTGATGGTTGAATCCGAATTTGATAAATTATCGCTAATTATACCTTACTTGTATTCCAAAACAAGAGAGAATCTTAATCTATTGGAGAGGTGTTTAGACAGTTTTTGGAATAACTGTTTTAATAAAAACAGACTAAACATTCTAATAGGAGTTGATGAGGGCGATTCTAAATCTATTAACTATGTCAAAAAGGTATGCGAAGATAAACCTTACAAAAGGTTCATCACAATATTTGAAAGGCCCCAAGATGAAAACTTTTTAAGAAACTTCTACGACTACGGTAGCAAGATTTGTGATAGTAGGTATTTTTGGTGTTTAGGTGCTGATGTCGAAATAAAGACAAAAGATTATGATGTCCTACTGTTCTCAGAGATACAAAAATACTACGATGAGCTTGAATTAGCTACAAGGCAAGAAAATTCAGAAGGAACATTAGCGAAAAACTTGCTTAATAATCCTATGCCCTACATTAAGACCAGAGACAATCATTACACTAGCAAAGTTTCTAAAATCCCCTGCTTCCCAATATTGTCTCAAGCTATGCGCGTTGACGGTTACATTTTTCCAGAGTGGTATCGTTCATGGAGTGCTGACTGGTGGGTATCGCACACTTACGATTATTTAGAGAGCAAGCTTCCATGCAGAGTAATTATTGATTTACAATCAGATGATGATAAGAATATATTGCTCGAACATACAACCGCTCATCTAGGAATGATTAAGAAGGATGCGCCTTTTAAAAAACAAGAGGAGAGAACGCGATCCACCAAATACCATACACCTAACCAAGACGCTCCCCAGCAACTAAATAGCGCCAGAAGTTTAGAAGAAAAATATTACCACAGAGATGAAGCTAAAGATATTTGATTTGCCGAAGTGGGAAGATCATAGAGGGTTCCTAACATCTTTTTGGAAAACCTCTGATGGTGAATATGTTGAAGATAGGTTTTCTTACTCTACCAAAGGAGTTCTTCGAGGACTGCACGGAGACTTAACAACTGACAAACTGATTGTGGTGGTGTCTGGTAAGGTGGAGTTCTTTGCTACGCCTTACCATATGGGTAATCCTGATTGGGGTAATAAAACTTTCATAACATTAGACTCTAAGAAACCTCAAGCTATATTCCTACCTAAAGGATACATCAACGGGCATCTATGCTTGTCTGATGATTGTGTGTTTCTTTACAAATGGACCAAAGAGTACGCAGGACCCGAGGCTCAGGTTACTGTGAAGTACGATGATCCAACGCTAGACATCAAATGGTCAATAAAAAATCCCACAGTTTCCGATAGGGATATGCATGGAAAATCTTTTTCAACTGCTCTCATTTTCTAGTCTATAATCAGTTATGGCAAGAATCAACTTTGGAGAAATTAGACTAGGTGAAACCAGTAAGCGTCACATACAGGAGTGTTTAGACACTGACTGGGTTACATCTGGCAAAAAGGTTAAGCAGTTCGAGGAGAACTGGGGCAAGATTTTCGACTACGCCTATAACAAGGCGGTTAGCTCTGGAACTGACGCAGGCATCAATATGGTAGCGTCGTTGTACCGATTTGGGGCTCAGAGGGGTGACGAAGTAATCGTACCCGCTCTATCCTTTATCGCTACATCAAACGCTGTGCTTGCAGCGGGTTTTACTCCCGTATTCGTTGATATAAATAGAGAGACTCTAAACATTGATCCCGATAAGATCGAAGCAGCTATAACGCCCAGAACAAAAGCTATAAAGGTTGTACACACTATGGGCCGTCCTTGTGAGATGGATAAGATTATGGATATAGCTGATCGTCATAATCTTTTGGTCTTCGAGGATGCTTGTGAAGCGCATGGGGCTAAGTACAAAGGGAAGTTCATAGGTAAGTGGGGCCATGCATCATCTTACAGCTTCTACACCGCACACCTAATTAATTGTGGAGAAGGGGGCATGGTATCTACGGATGTTCCTGAGATCGCTGACTCGGTGGGTAGCACTAGATCCCACGGCAGGCGCGAGGGAACTATATTCTTTGACCACATTGACATTGGGTTCAATTCAAAGATGAATGACCTTGAGGCATCTATTGGTCTAGAGGGTGTTGAAAACTTTTGGAATACATTCAACAAAAGACATGATAACCTCCTAAAGATCATTGAAGCTATGGAGCCCTACAAAGACCTTGCGTGGTTCTCAGAGGAGCCCGAGGATATGGTGGTATGTCCTCACGGGTTCTCTATCACATTGAAGCAAGAAGGCGTATTAGAGGGTTTGACGAAGCATCTGGACTCTGCCAGCATACAGTGGAAGAGGAATTTCGGCTGTATTCCCACTCAGCACAAAGCCTACGAGTTCATGGGATATAAACAAGGAGAGTTTCCCGAGGCTGAGTATGTAGGAGATAATGGTATTCATATCGGAACCCATCATTACCTTTCAGAAGATGATATAGAGTATGTCATTGAAACTCTAGTTGCATACTTTGAGGGCATCAAATGAGAAAATATTTACCAACAGTATCAGAGCTAGTTGACAGGCTGTCAATTGTACAATTGAAGGAAGTATTTATCCCTGATCACAAAGAGGAGTATGCTCAAGAGATAGCCGATATAATGCACGATCTACAGGAGGAGGGCTTAGACGCAGAACTTATTCGGGCAGTTGTGGTCCTCTCTCAAATGAATCTTCATATTTGGCATAACGAATCAAACTATAGGAAAGGCATTAAAGATGGTAACGATCTTGAGCTTACTCATGGATTGAACGGTATTCGGAATACAGCCAAAAATGTAATACAAGAGCGGTTCGGTGGTAGAAAAGATTACAAGATTGATTGCCTAGCTGCTGAGTTTAAAGATTGGGAGATTAGTTGGAATGAGAAACGCTAAAATACTTATTACAGGCGGTGCAGGATACATAGGATGTGTCTTGGTACAAAAGCTAATGGAATCCAAAAAAATGTGGTCCATGATGGATTTTGACACACTTGAGGATAGTCGTTGGAAAAAAACTCTAGCTGATACTTTTTGCTTTGGTTGGGATAAAATCACTGTCGTAGATAATTTGATGTACGGACAGACACCGTTGTCTAATTACTGTTATCGAGGAGATTTTGAATTACTTGTGCAGGATGTTAGAGATCAAAAAGCCTTGCTACCCCTTATTGAAGAGGCAGATATAATTATTCCTCTCGCAGCTATCGTAGGGTTCCCAGCATGTGAACAAGATAAGAGACTGGCTTCTGAAACTAATTATGAGCACATCAAGTTTATTTGTGAAAACAAAAAACCAGAAGCGTATGTACTATACCCCAACACCAATAGCGGGTACGGTGTAGGAAAGGAAGATGAGGAATGCACGGAAGAGACTCCTCTTAACCCAATCAGTCATTATGGTGTTACGAAATGCCAAGCTGAGGACACTGTTTTAGAGCATGGTGGAATTTCGTTTAGACTAGCTACTGTCTTTGGCGTATCTCCCAGAATGCGACTTGATTTGCTTGTGAACGATTTTACTTATAAAGCGTTTTCAGACAAATACATCGTCCTCTTTGAGCATAAATTTAGAAGAAACTTCATTCATGTTCAGGATGTCGCTCTAGCATTCATGCATGGTATTAAAAAGTACAGTACCATGAAGGGTAATGCGTATAATGTAGGACTATCATCCGCTAACTTAACTAAAAAACAACTTGCCGAAACTATAAAAAAGTTTGTGCCTAGCTTCTCAATCAACTATGATGAGATACAGACTGACCCAGATAAGCGAGATTACATCGTCTCTAACCGTAAGCTAGAATCGACGGGATGGAGAGCGAGGTACTCGTTAGAAGACGGTATCGTAGAGCTACTAAAGGCTTATCCAATTCTGCAAAAGCAACTTACCACCTTTACCAATTTAAAATGACTCAATATTATAACACTGTATTCGATTTAGTAAAAGAGTTCCACAAGGCATATGAGATGCCTGTAGGCACAGTTAATATTCACGATGATTTTGATAACATCACAAAAGAGGATGCTGAACGAATAGCACTAAGATCTAATTTAGTTGCTGAGGAATTCAAAGAACTAATAAATGCCGAATCCTGCGAAGAGATTATGAAGGAGTCTTGCGACCTAGTATATGTTATACTAGGCACCTTTGTTGAGTTTGGTTGGAATTTTGAAGAAGCCTTCCGCCGAGTCCACACCAGTAATATGAGTAAGTTGGACGAGAGCGGCAAGCCCATTTACAGAGAAGACGGAAAAGTATTGAAGGGGCCTAACTATAAAAAACCTGATCTATCAGATTTAGTTCAATGACCAATGTACACGGACAAAGAATTGGCCTCGCCATGATCGTCAAAGACGAGGCTCATGTAATTACCAGAGCATTAGACTCTGTTAAGAACTTTGTTGATTATTATTGTATATGTGATACAGGATCTTCTGACGATACGGTTCAAATTGTGGAGAGCTACCTTAACGATAACAAACTAGAGGGCGTTGTTCACAAACATACTTGGAAGAATTTTGGACATAATCGCACTCTGGCATTAAGAGAATGTGAGCCTCACTGTGATTATATTCTTCATTTAGATGCTGACGAAGTTTATTTGGACAACAATGGTTCTTATCCAAAGGAAATAAATGATTATTTATTTGCTGATGTGGTCGATATACAGACACACTTAGGACCACTTCGATATCCTAGAAATTTCTTATTGAAGTGTGGTACAGGAGTTATATGGGAGGGTGTATGTCATGAGTACATCTCTTTCCCAGAAAATCGGCGGTGGTCTTCTCAGAACCTTGAGAATATATACATCTTAGCTACACCAGATGGCGCTAGGTCCGTAAGAGGTACAAAGGCCCTAGAGGATGCTAAACTTTTTGAAGAATATCTTTTAGAAAATCCTAATCACGCAAGAAGCTGGTTTTATTTAGGCCAATGTTATCACGATGCTAACGAAAATGCTAAATCTATTTCCGCCTACGAAAAGGCTAAGGAGCTTACTGATTGGTATGAGGAGAGATTTATATCTTACATGAGGATGGGCGTCTGCTACAATAGATTAGGCGATAGCGATTCTGCGATAAACTGTTTCTTGAAAGCCTATGATGTAGATAGTTCTCGGATTGAGCCTCTGTTTCATTTGATAAACCATTACAGATTAGCAGGAAAGTATCAATTAGCTTTATTGTTTTGTGATGTTGCACTTAAAAAAGAAAGGCCGAAATCTAAATTATTCCTTGAAGAACCTTTGTATAGCTGGGGCTTACAGGATGAGATTAGTGTAGTGTTTTATTACGCTGGTAGGGAGCAGGATTCATATGATCTATGCCTAAAACTGCTTGATAGTCCACACCTTCCTGCCGAGGAGCGCGAGCGCATAACCGCTAACGCTAATTTTTCCAAAGAAAAACTCGGCATTTCATAGTGCAAAAAAGTCAAACCTTCTATAATAAGCTATGCTAGAAGATGTGCTTAAAAAGCTACAGACTGTAGGTATGTTGTCGGACCACGAAACCGACTTGGGCTATGTACCTACTGGATCCTACGC
>Ga0099848_1001163_pt1 | contig 12255 bp, 13 predicted proteins | sample CB_VirMetaG_3_FD_78179 | JGI IMG/M metagenome (GOLD analysis project Ga0099848, IMG submission 78179) | Freshwater to marine saline gradient viral communities from Chesapeake Bay - CB_1508_1S Viral MetaG | ecosystem: Environmental > Aquatic > Marine > Coastal | place: USA: Chesapeake Bay... | reverse complement strand
TCAAGCTTATCTATGGTATACTCTTCGTTTCCGTACAGCACAGTCTCCCCAGCTGAGAGTAGTGATCTTTGTTTTGTAACATTGAATACTCTTGGGGGATTGTAGTCTGAGATGTATTGAATTTGTGAGTTTCCTTCTACGCTTCTTACTAAGTAATCGTCTGTGAAGTAAACTAGAATATCTCCTTGAGTATCAACCTTTGCAGTGGCTTCAATTGTGTACTCAGGCTGATAGTTTAAAGCAGGATTTCTATAGAGAACGGTGTACTCTTGATCCTTAGGCGACAGCAAAGAGATTACATCTGAGGTCTCATCTTTAGCAAAAAGTACAATTCTCCCATCTTCTAATGGACACTGCCCTATAATGTTCACGATTGCAGGAGAAACGTCTGCTACTACCTTGTTACCCTGCTCATTAACAATTGCCCCCTTTTGATAGTAGAGGCTTGCGTTTAAGGCGTCCCGATAAGTAGATTCTGGTTGGTCAACTCTTTCAGGATCTTTGACCATCCCTTTAATAAACTTCTTCATACTTTATGTCAATCTATCACTTCATAGACAGTAACTCCCTTATCCATTGTAGCAGTTGCCCTATTGTTATTCCCGAATACACCAGAAACTGCCCACATATAAACAGTCATAGTTTCTCCAGGAGTTAAGCCTGTAATGATCTCGTCATATGTTTGTCTCCCACTACGACTTTCCCCTACCTTTTGAACTGAAATTAAGTCTACTCCAGTTAATCCTACTGCGGCACCGTTGTCTTCTAGGTTTGGCTGTGTCCAGTCAGCTATACCAAAGTTATAAAATACACCATCAATTGTAGCATCCGGCTCAACAGTAATACTGTAATTACTTGTTGGAGGAGCTACGGTACTTAACCACACCTTTACTTGTGCCAACCCATACGTTTCAAACCTATGGTTTGTAGTTGTGTATCTTATCTTCCCGTTAGCAGGAACTGTAAATGTTACTGCAGAAGATGTTTTGCATTTAGCTGTATACTGTTCTAGCTGAAAAGAGTATGAAAAAGATCCTGTAGCAGCAAGTACTTGTGGAATGGTACTTATTACTTCTTGTGCAGAAGTAAGATTAGTTTCTACAGTCTGTACAGTAGTGTTTAAGGTTGAAACGTTGGCAGCCACAGGAGCTACAGCAGTAGACACTTTTAAATCTGTAGCAGCTTCTGCTTCTACTTTGTAAGCATCTAATGCAGAAGTAGTTACGTAGTTTGTAAAATCTATTCCTCCGCTTACTACCTCAATTCCACTAAGCTCTTCAAAGGCAATTTCTACTTTAGTAAGAGAGGCATTCATTGCTATTGCTGCGTCAGCTGCATTATCCCCAAAAGTGGTCCCATCATTTTTGACAAAGTTGGCCGACTCTCCAGAGAATAACACTTCTCCGGTGAAAGCATCTTTTAGCTGTACAGTAGAATCATCTACCACAGTGGTAACCTCTTTAGCCAGAAACTTTCTTCTGCCGATAATTTCGCTGTTGTCAATTATCTCTACAATCTTGTAAAGTCCTGACTCGGATATTTTATACGTAAGTGCCATTATTGAACCTTGCTGCTGTTGATAAACTTCTTCATATGTCTAATACCTCCATTACTTTAATACCGTTGGCAATACTTGCATTGATTCTTGGTTGACCAGATACTCCCCAAACCACAGGAACCATCCAAAAGTAAAAAGTGTAGCTAGTGTTAGGCGCTAGAGTAAGTGGTATAGTAAAGTTTTTAGTAACTTCGATTGGGTCTCCTCCTGTAGATGCACTTAAAAAGTTGGCAAACGTTATAGTGTTTTCGTTTACTACATCAACTTGGCCTGTATCCACTAAGTTTTCAAACCAATCTAACGCGTATGCTTGCTCATCTACGTATTTGTCGATTTGAATGTTCCCATTCCCAAAGGGAGTTGGGTCTGTAGTAGTTACGTACATCCAAGTTCTTGAACCTGATGCTCCATAAGAAAGGTTAACGCCCTCCATCATGATTGCAACCTTACCGGTCTCTGTTGTAGTAAACGTGCAGTAAAGATTAGATGCATTTACATAGACTGGCTCGGAGTCTTGTACTCCAGATTGTACAAAGTTGAAAGGATCTCCTAAGAATAGTGTTTGAGGCATAACAGCTATCTCAGTTTCTACTGTCTCTACTCTGCCATCAATAGCGTCAATCTGAGCTTGCAATGCGGCAATTTGCTCGTCTACGTAATCTTTAAGAATTTGTATAGCTGCATCTCTTGCTAATCCCTCTCCTACAATTTCATCATCCACGTATTCAATGGTAGCGTATGGACTTAAATCTTGCGCCAGTGCACCGTCAATAAGCTCTAGCCCTCGTAGCTCAGAAATGTTTATAGGGATAGAGCTGAGGAAATCGTTAATCGCCTCGATTGATCCAAAATTATTTCCTTCAGAGTCTACAAAACTTTCAAAGCTTCCCTCAAACTCTAGCGAGTTTGTAACTGCATCCTTAATTTTAATGTTCCCATCTTGAACTGCAACAGCAGCTTTTGGGATAAATTTCTTTTTCCCAATTACGCTCCCATCATTGAGCACATCAATGACCTTATTAAATCCTGACTCGTATATTTTGTACGTTATTGCCATGATTATGAGATCTTGATATTGCCTTCTTTGAGTGTGATTCCGATTGCTGCTGTATTGCTGCTGATGAGGACTTTAAGTTCCCCAGACTCAAAGCTTCCTGCCGATGCTTCTGCTGCTCCAGAGTATTCTTGTTCCCCAAACGTGGTGCTTGTAAACAAGAAGTCCTCCATAAGCGTATCTCCCATCATTACCTGCACAGTAATTTCAGATGCCCCAAGCGTAGTAAGGGTAATTACAAAGTTGTATCTGACTAAGAGATTTGGAGTCAAGTCGGAAACAGACCAGCTTGTAGCATTTCGAGTAACGCTGTAGTCATTCTCATTCAGAGTAAACTCCCCAACTAACGGGTTGGTTAACTCAACTGGAATGGTAGATGCGGCACTAACGATTTGAGTATTATCAAACCAGTATACTACGCTTTCCTTTTTTGGTCGGGCAGGAGCAGACGATTCTTTAGATATTGCACTAGCACGAGTGAGTCTAGGGGATGACCCAAGCTGACTACGCACACCGTATTTGCCACTCCTATCAAGACTTTCTCTGGCCCCAAGAGCTGAGAACCCTTCCGCGTGACGATTAATGTTCGGGATAAGCCGAACCCACTGATCAAGGAACGACTCATACTTATCAATGTCTGGATAATTTGCAGTGTTCCTCGCTTGCGTGCAGTAGTACTTCCACTGTTGTTCTGCAAAACCGTAGTCAATTCCGTTATTTGTAGGAGGCATACCCCCCAGTAACATCTTTTTGTAGACGTACCAAAACATAGCTTCTTTGAAGCTAATATCGTCAGGAACCATTGGGTAGCAGTCATCGTCTATGGGGAATGCGGTGTAACTTAAGCAGACTTTTCCTCTTGGGAAAGAGGTCTTAATCATGTTGTCATCTACATAGTAACAGTCTTCTCCTGTAGAATACTCATTTACACAGTTTTCACAATGTACGCTTTTAGGGAAGTTGGTAGTGCAGTATGCAAGCAAAGTTAAAGACGAGCTGTCCATGTAGGCAGTCTCTAGAACATGCAGTCTAGCGTTTACCTCATTCAGCTGAGCCGAAGAATTAGCTCCACCTTCTAGGATGTTATTTAGCTCGTCTCGTATTACACCGATGTTGTAGCCCATTGACTCAGCATCAGCTGTAGTATTAATGGCTACTTGGTTGATGTAATACAAATCAGGAGGCATAGCCCCCTTGTAGTCCTTGATGTCAACTATGCAGGTTTTAGTAACCAGCTGTGGACTAGCGCCAATGTGCTCTAACGCCTCACCTACCCATTCAACAGCGTCATCAATCCAGTTATCCGTGTTTGGGTTTAGGTCACGGAATATCTTTCTGATGATTACTTTGCTGGAAATGTTCTTATATATTGCCATGCTTCTTAAATCTTAGGTAAGCGAGATCGTCTTCTTTCAATAGCTTTGACAGCTTTTCTTTGTTCCCTTTAATTCCACGGGTCGGGGTAAACCTGTATGCTGTTTTATTTGGGATCTTGCATCTATGCTTCTCCCAATGAAACTTGCAATACCAGGGGTCGGTGTAGTAGATTAACCACTGTACACCTTCCCCGGTATCGCTATCGTATAATTTCTTCCCTGCTTCGAGTAACTCTGTCTTGTACTTGTTACTCTCCCACCAGTCAACTGTTGGTTTAGAAGGGTTACGCTCAATTCGGCGAACAGATAAGTTGGACATATTATTACCCATAGTAAACTGCTTGCCTTCAAGCACCATGTCTATAACAGCTATGTTGAATTGCTCACACAGCTCTCTAAACAGCTCTTTGCTTACTGGCTCGTCTACAGTTTTGCAGTAGTCTTTGTATATGTCTCTTATTGTATTCACTCCAAGTATTATTTAGTCCGGTCTTTCATGTAGCCTCCGTTCTTCTTAAAGCCCATCTTGTTACGAACAGTCTTAGGAAGTTTTTTGAGGCCCTTGTTAGTTGGGGTTTTTAAGCCACCATCTTTCTTGGACTCAGCTTTAATATTCTTTTCTTGCTTGAGCATCTCAGCTGTAGGCTTTTTACCCGAGCCCTTATTAGCTCTGATGTTATCCCACAACCCTCTTTTAGAAGTAGATCCGTCTGCACGCTTAAGCAGTTTACCACCGTTTTTCATAGGTCGGTTAATAGTTTGATTAAGCTTTTCCATAGCTCTATCTTCAGAAGCTTTGCTGCTAGCATTACTTGTTGCCGCTGGTTTAGAGTTGCCTCTTAATTTTGAAGCTCTGTCCTCAAGTCTAGTAGCTCTGCTCTGCTTTCTGTCTGCTGTTCTTTCTGAGCGGTTAGCCTGTCTAGCTTGGCTCTTCTGCTCTTTCATGCCTCTTCTGATAGTCTGATTTTCTTGGCGGTTTGCCTTAATCTTGTCCTTACCAGTAGCAGCAGGTGTTGGAGCAGGAACACTTACTGTCGGTCTTTGAAGTTCAGCAGCTGGTCTATCAAATTTGACTTCTTCAACAGTTCCTATACCTATTGCTTCAGGGGTATTTCTCATTTGAGCGCCCCTTGACTTAATACGGACTTGGTCCATAGCCATTGAGTGCTCCTCATTAGTTTCCCCCTTTCTACGAGTTCCGTAGCTTTTACCATTCCATTCAAATACCATATCACCTCTGTGACGTGCTTCTCTAAATGCTTGGTTAAACTCAGGAGAACCTGAACCGCTAGAACCGGAACCACTACCACCACCACTGCCACTACCAGAGCCACTGCCTCCAGTACCTCCAGTACCTCCAGTCGCACCAGAACCTCCTCCTGATCCACTTCCTGCGCTACCACCTTGTACAGGCATTTGGCCTTGGTATCCACCTCCTACAGATTCAGTTGATCCTCCTGGGCCTCTATAATCATCATTGTTGATGAACATTCCCATAGGAGGACCAGGAATTCTAAAGTTAGGCATAGTGGGAGCAGTCACAGTTCTGCCGCTAACTGGGATAATTCTTGGGGCATCAGGTCCTGGAGGTAACGGTCTAGGTGTAGGACTTGGACTGTTACGTGCAATAGTTGCAGGAATATTATTTCCTCTTACAGCAGGAGGATTACTTACTCTTGCTGGTGCCCCACTTCTTGATACTACTAACCCAGGCTCAGAAGTATAGATACCTCCAGGCTGAGAGGTTCCATATCTACCCCCAATTGGGTTTCCGTTTGCATCAATAGACCCTCTTGTGTGACGGTATTGGTAAGGGTCCTGCCCGTAAAAAGTATTACCAGAAGATTGCTGCCCAGCTGGGAGCTGTCTATTTTTTGGGATAACTGCCTCCCCAGCGTCATCTACCATAGACCCACTAGTCGGTACTAAATCAGTACTTTGGGATACTGGACGAGGTGTTGGTGTTGGTCTAGGTGCAGGAGTAGGAACTACATCTGCAACATCGTCTAAATACTCTACAGCATCATCAATTCCACGCATAAATTGTCTGCGCATTACGCTATTTCCAATAGCTCTTGCTCCTTGAGTTGCACTAGTCCCAATTACGTCTGCAACTGCACCAGGCCCTCCCGCTCCTGCAACTGCTCCAAATAATAAGTTTGGACCAGCAGATGGATCAAGCGCTCTAGCTGCGTATTGTCTAGCTTCTGCGTCTGTCATTCCCCCTCTAGCAGATGCAGCTCTTTCTAATCTAGCCAAATCATTTGCAGTAGGGAGCGGGTTGTCATTAAACATATCTTCAGTTGCTTGGTTAAGCGACTGTTGGTACATAAATTGATTTTGCTCTTGAGCTGTTGCAGGTCGAAGCTGTCCGTTAGAGTCTTGAACAAACATTCCTGAGGCAAGCTTTTCTTCAACCGTAGTTGGGACAAGAGCTCCGTCTGGGCCCATCTTAAACTTACCAGAGTTAATGAGTGCTTGGGCTCTTTCATCAAGAACATCTCCGTCTTGATATTGCTTAGGGCCACCGTATCCCATCAATGAAGGGTAACCGCCCATGCCGTATTTCATATTCATGATTTCAGTTGTCTAGTTGTTTTCTAGCTAATAAAAGCTTAATTTCTTCAACAGCTTCTAACAACTTGTTGAGATTCTTTTTAATCTCTTCAGTCTGATTTTCATGAATCTGTTGACGCATTTCAATTTTTGCCAACTCAGTTTTAAAGTTAGCTTTGACGTTATTTACATCTATTTTAAGCTTGATGTAGATCCCGACTAATCCAGAAGCTAAGATTAGGATTTGATATAAGGAGAGGTTTTCGAACATTTTAGTTTCATTTCCAGTTTGAACATGAGCCACACTTCCAAGCGCGTAGAGACTTGTTAATTCTTGAGTTTGGATCTTTGGCGTTTTCTGCATTTGTGTTCTTTCGCTTGTGACCACACATTCTTGAGCAAAACGAATTTCTTCGCTTTCCTCCACCCGGTTGAGGAGCTTTAAGATCAGAGCCTGGATTTTCTCTTTCATAAGATTTACGACCTTTTTCATTTAAGCCTCCTTTAGGGTTTTTACCTTCCTTACGTTGCCATGCTGCGCTTGCCATTACTGTCTATCTTGTTGTCGGTCATTCTCAGTATCTGAGAAGCTGCTAACTAACAGTTGCAGCTCTCCACTAAGAAGTCCGTTTGTTATCATTCCAATCATATCAGCAGGGATTGGGAATGGACCGTCATCATCATAGCACGCACCATCACAATCAAACTCTGCTACTTCTGCGGGATCTTCAAAGATTCCACGAACATTAATGTATTCCATAGCATTAGGATTGTAGACGTACATGTAGTCTTCAATCATGTATGCTTTAGGTCGATTGCGAGTATGTTTATCATACGGCAAAAATTGAACTTCGTAAGGTTCAATTAGTGCAATCCTGCCGGTACCTGTCACGTCTCCAGTGTAGGTAATAGCCTCAGTGAAGTTAAACCTAACTGTTTTGGGGATCTCCCGTATTGTCCTATAGATTGGGCAGTCTACGGGTAAGTTGCAGCACTTTGAGGCATCAACTCTAATCAGTTTGATACAGCCTAAGTCTTGTTCTAAGTGACGAGTGACTAACCCATTTCTGGCAAAGTCCCTACGAATGAACATAGCTCGGTAATGCTTGATGTTGAACTTAATCTGATCAAGCGAGATATGCTCATCAATATTTGAGCGCCCACCCCGAAGTAAGTTTAGGATGTTATATGCAATCTCATTTAGCGTCATTTTTCAATTCAGTTTTTGCTGCTACGAGCTCCGCGCATTTCTCGTATTGTTCGCAGTCTTCAAAGTGTGCTATCGTGTCATCTAAAACTAATTCTATTGTGTCTGGGTTTGATGGGTCAAATGGGAGGAATACAAATATTCCTGTCTCTAAGGACTCTGAAAGTATTTGCTCGATACTCTTTTTCTTAGTCACTACCAGATATGTATTCTCGTAGGCTTGGCTAAGAATCTCGGCTTCCTCTTCAAAGTTCAAATCTTCAAAGTCCTCATCGTCTTCGTAATCATGTAACATTGCACTGTAAATATCCTTCGAGTCCTCTACTCTTATTCCATATATAGGCCTGTCCTGCTCGCTTTGCGGCGTATCCCATCTTTTTGTGCCACTCATCGTTAGGACAAATAGAAGGAATGAAACGTACTTTGACTCCCCTGTACTCATTGACTTGCTCTTTATGGAAATGTCCGCAGTGAGCTTCTCTAGTAGTTGTTCTTGCAAACATTTCCGGTTGTTCAGTAGCCATAATCAAAGGCATGTCGGCTGGCTTTTCGTTGTCTCCATGGGTAAACATGAGCATGTTTTCCCCGTACTCAAAGTACTTTCGAGACTCATCGCAGTTGTCAACTGTAACACTGCTGTCGTTTCTAAACCAACCAGCTATGACATCTCCAGCGTAGTACATACGTTCGTAGTCATGATTTCCAGAAACAACTATTACATGTACCGGAGCTACCTTTTTGAGGACATCTATTGCCTCAACCATTAGGTGCCAGTACCCTCTAAATGTTTCTTTCCATCCAGCAGAGTCATGCTGTGGAGTACCTTTTGTAGTAGACTGTCTCATTCCTTCTGAGTTCATACCGTCATTCCCAATTGGGAGTAGTATCTTCTCAATCTCAAGTCCTGAGGCCTTTACTAACAAATCGTTTATTACCCCGATAAACTGCTGCTCTATCTCCTCTAAGGAGTAGTCATGCAGTTTACCGTAGTGAATATCTGGGAGAGAGATTTCATACATTACTGGGTCTCCAATAATTACAGGATACATCCTGTCATCTCTCTTAGAAAATCTAGCGGCAAACTCTTCAATCTCGTTCTTAAGCTCTTCGAATGGACGCTTCTCATTCTTAGTAACTACAGAAAAACGCGGTTGTCCCGATTGTGTTTGCCAGAACTTGACACTCGTCACATCTTCGGACGAGATCTCGTTCATGTTCAAGAACTTCTCAAACTCAGAAATGATGTTTGTGTTCTTGTTATCTAAATCCTCGCTTTCTTTTTCCTCACTCTTAACTTCATCCAAAGCAATTCGGCACATCTCATAGCTACAATCGAGTCTATTAGACAGCCTATCGGGCCCAACCTTTTTATAGCCTGGGTTATCCCTTAAGAATTGCTTTATGTCGTTAAGATTGGTCATCTATAAGGATCAGTAATGGAAGGAGTTGGTCAGTAGTTAAATCTTCTGGGAGCTGGTCTTTTCTGAACTTTTCTACGTAGACAGTAGAGGGCTCTTGCATTTTAAGCTCGAGCTCTTCAATCTGCTTTTTACGTTGTTCAATCAAGTCCTTATTATCTTCTTCTAACTTTTCAATTCCTTCTTTGTCTTCGTTCTCTGCTAACTTATGAGCTATTGCAGCTACTTCTTTAAACTCTTGAGAGGGCTCTGCAAAGTTCTCTAAGGGTCTGAGGTGTGTACTCAACTCCTTAATGTTCTTAGCAACGATAAAAGAGAACCGAGTCCCTTTCACGTTTTTAACTCCCTCAAGTGCTCTGAAGAGCTCCACCAGCTCTTGGTTAGTTGCGGTAATCTGTACCATTTATGTTTGGTTTGCGGTTTAGTTTATTACGAAAAACTGGAGATATCGTTGTGCGTTGTCAGTAGCTGTACTTGCACTGACATTAGTCAGTGTAATAGTGCAACTTCCATTAGACACTCCAGACACCTGAGCTACCATAATAGCGTTAACACTTTCTGTTGAAGCTCCGGGTGCAATCAAAGATACAAAAACTAAAGAGTTTCCACTTATTGTGCTATTAGTCAATGTAAACTCTGCTTGAGACTCTGCAGCCAGGGAAGCTCTAGCCAATGTAATTTGTCCAGATACTTCATTTATAGTTACGTTGTCGTTTAAGCTGCTTCCTTGTCCCGCAAGCCCTGCTGGTACCTCTAATCCTTTTCCAGTTTTTGTGATCTTCAAGTCTCCTTGAGCAACTATTACGTCGTTTTGAGAAATGAGGACAGTGTCATATATCGTACCTGAGATAGAGTTTTGAAGTAAAATTGAGCCGTTAGAATTTCCTGACCGGACTCTAACTGTTCCTCCTGTACCTGTACCATCCGCATTTCCAGCATAGAGGCTAAGGTCTCCACCATTGTTATTGGATCCAGTAGACTGTCCTGCCAATAACAACAAGTCTTTACCTTCTGTGGAAGGAGCTACAAAGATTTGCTGCTCGGCATGTGCAGAGCTTAAGGTGATTGATTTGTCTACGTTTAAACTGACGTCTGCGTAGTAAAACTCATTTGTAGAGGTACCAACGTAGAGTTGATTCGTTTGAAAGGAAATACCCCCATCTAATCCATCCCCACTAATCCATCCTGAATCTAAATCAACATTGTAGCTATTCATGTTGATTACCGACTCTGCGGTATCAAAGCTAGATGCGATAGAAATTGAACCATCACCGTTAGTGATAGTTACGTTGTTCCCCTCTGTAAGAGTTGCTACTGCCGGTCCGCTTGCTCCCCCAATAAGGATTTCGCCGCTGTTTACCATAGGCACAGCAGTAAGCGCATCTGCACCACTATCTTGGGTAATCAGTACTGACTTGTCTGCTAAGGAAGACTGTCCCGTGCCCCCATTTTCAATTGGGAGAACACCGCTTGCTGCGGTTAAATCTGTAGCCGTTAAGAATGCGGAGGTGCTGTTATCACAAAGCGACAAGTCAATAGCGCTTTGGTCGATGTTAAACAGAATGTTCTTGTCTGTACCGCTAACAGAATTTGCAATGCTTAAGACAGATGAGCCGCTTTTCAAGCCTTTTTGGCTCAAAGCATTTGTAGAGCTAATGCTATCAATGAGATAGACTGGAGAATCATACCCAATCCCAACTAAAGTTGTAAAGAGGGCATTAGCCGGATACTTGTAGTTAGAGTTGTCGGTAGTTCTAGCTAATACCAAGTAGTCATTGTCTGTGACTACACTTAAGTTTGTTAGCGCGGATATTTTAGATGACATGTCAGTTCAATTAGTTGTTCTCCATAAGATGAGACCCAGACTCATCTTCTAAGGTAATGTATGTACCATTCTCGAGTAAGATGTAGTTAAGCTCGTCGTTAACTCCATCGCCCTCAGTTTCGTTTTCAGTAGTCTCTTCGGCTACTACTGCAGTGAATGCATTTCCACAATCTGCGCACTCTACCCTTAGGAAGTTGATGAAGATCTCTAAGTAAGACCTATCACTATCACTGGGCTTAGAGTTAAAGCAGGTTAAGTCAAGCTTGTAAGTTTCCTGCAGTATATGCATAAGAAGAGTGAGCTTGATCTGATCAATATTAGAACAGCTCAGCCCACCTACAAGCTTCTTATAGTAACGATTCATTTTAGTTGCGTGACAAGCCCTCCCGGACTGCACATAACCTAATAAAACGTCGTCTGTTATTTCTGGGAATTCAAGCATTAGCAGCCACATGCACAGACCTCCAAGCAAAGCTCAGATGCCTTGTTATAGTTATTAAGAGCTTGTTGAAGGTTTGCATTGTGTTCTGCTTCAAAGATTGCAGCGTTTAAGAACAGGTATACTTTCTCTGCTCTGAGCAAATCTTCTTTGCATTTTGCACATTTGCATGTGCACTCCATAGCAGCATACAACAGTTGTCCAATGCAGCAATTAATCTTGCAGGAGGCAATTGTATATGCCGGAGTTAAAGTTTCTTCGTTTGTATCCTTTGGCAGGATTTGAAGAACGCCATTAAATGGTACGCTGTGTGTGTACTCAAATGTAAGTACCCCATCAGTATACGTAAAGTTAACCGGGAGTAACTCTACAGTGGTATCATCTGAATCTTGGATTACTACAGTAGTAGGTCGAGCTGTTTCAAACTCTACAGCAATCTTTTTACAATCTTCAGAGATGTTGATTTTCCTTACTTCTGCAGCCATGATTCAAAGGGTAAAAGGGAGGAGGAGTGTGAAGTCTCCCCCTCCCTTATTAATTAGAGAGCCTCTTGAGCCTGATCTTCGTCAGTTGCCAAAACAATATCAAACGCAGTTTGGAAGTTTGCGAACTCGCCCGCTGCCAAAGCCGTTGCACCAGAACCAAGGTAAATGACCAATTGGTTCAATTCACCTGCGGGAGCAATACCCGTAGAAGAAGGCCAATCGTGAGCGTACTCGATAACAATCTTGTCGTACTTCCACGTTGCATTGACATTCGTCGGGTGATTGTCAGCAAAGTACATTCTGTTCATGCTACCTTGCTTGAACTGAGTGCGCTTGA
>Ga0099848_1001162_pt1 | contig 12260 bp, 23 predicted proteins | sample CB_VirMetaG_3_FD_78179 | JGI IMG/M metagenome (GOLD analysis project Ga0099848, IMG submission 78179) | Freshwater to marine saline gradient viral communities from Chesapeake Bay - CB_1508_1S Viral MetaG | ecosystem: Environmental > Aquatic > Marine > Coastal | place: USA: Chesapeake Bay... | reverse complement strand
ATATTATAATTAAAACAACGGAAAATGGATACAACAATAACAATTCGCATCACTGCACAGTACTACGAGAATTACGCGATTGGACCTAATGGTCCTGAAGGAACTCCACATTGGAAACCTAAAGGCAGTCATGAGTTTATTATCAAGACTGAATCTGACATGGTAATGTATGCACCTAATCTTAAGGACATTCTTACTGAAATGGTTGCAGAGCAGTCAAATGACTATGAGAAATTTGAATACATTGAACATAACGTTCAATTTTCAGAACCTACTGAATTATCCGCTTATGCATTTCTAACTAAAGTTCGTAAGCAATTTAACCAAGTGACTAAATAAATTATAATATGAAAAAGGCAGTTAACACAACAAGTTCGCAAGGGACAAGTTTTCATGGACAAACTGTATATGCTACGGTTAATCAATTAATTAAGATACTAGGAGAGCCTGATTTTACAGGTGATACATCTGATAAGTCTCAATACGATTGGATAATGCAAACTAATGATGGTACAGTTTTTACCGTGTATGATTGGAAAGAATACCGTGAGTACAGTAAAGATAAAGAAATTGAATGGCATATTGGTGCACATAGAGGTATTGATGCAATTAAAGGAATGAATGAAATTGAAAAAGAATTAAAACAAAGATGAAAAGCGAAATAGTATACATCGAAGACATAGGTTACTGCCGTGAGATAGTCATAAACCGTTATGACAGTAACGGCATTAATACACCTTATTGCATTTATGAACCTATTGAACCAAATAAAGATGAATAAAGAAATATCTTTTAAAAGCAAATTATTAATAATCTTTATTTCGGCTATGTTATTGGAGGCAAATAGTATAGCTGGGATGAGATTTCTTATAGATAACAATTATATGGGAATGGCTTTAATGGTGTTTTTGAATCCTATAATTTGCCTACCTATGAATCATTTTACAATTGAAGTAAAAACACTTAAAGAGAGATTTCAAATAGCTATGGCTTTCTCATTTGGTTTTACTTTAGGTGTGTTATTAATTAGACCTTTCTTTGAATTAGATGGGGGTGGATTTTTTTAAACCAAAACAAAGATTAATGGAAGAAGATTTTAAGTGGGTATGTAAAGTACTATCTCATGAAGATAATAAGATTGAACATTATGAGTCGCTCGACCGTCTTGTTAATCTTTTTAGGTTAAAGTGGGATAATGATAGTAAAGAGTTTAGATTATTGAATGCATTTCTTAAAATGTTTCTTAAGAAAACTTTTACGAAACTCACAATTCGTAAACCTTTATAGAATGATCAATATAATAATAAAATCCATATATGGTCAAAAGTATAGATAAGAAATACCAAAAACTTACAGATACTGAGCATGTTTTACTTCGCCCTGGTATGTATGTGGGATCAATTAAACCTCACACCGAAGAAATCTTTTTAGCTAAGAAGACTACCAAAGGTGTTAAATTTCATCCTACTGAAATTACATATAATCCAGGATTTCTAAAACTATTTGATGAAATTGTTTCAAATTCTGTAGATGAACATAAGAGAAATCCTAAGCTAAATAAAATTGATGTAACTGTTGACCAAACTACAGGTTGGATTGCAGTAAAAGATAATGGAGGTATTCCTGTACAAATTCATAGCGAGTATAATGAGTGGATTCCAGAAATGATCTTTAGTAATCTTAAGACAGGAAGTAATTTTGATGATACTGAAAGTCGTACTGTTGTAGGAACAAATGGCGTAGGTAGTACACTAACAAATATATTTAGTAAAGAATTTAAGATTGATACATGTGATGGTAAAAAGAGGTTTGAACAGACCTTTTCGGATAACATGTCATCAAGAACTAAACCTAAAATAACAGATCGTCGTACTGGGTTTACTGAAATTTCATGGCTTACTGATTTTAACCGATTTGGGTTAAAGGGTATTGATACCCAATCATTACAAATGATTGAGAAAAGACTATATGATATTGCTGCATGTAACTTAAGTCTTAGCATAACATTAAATACAAAACCTATTTCATTTAAGAGTTTTAGTCAATATGCTGAAATGTATACTGATGAACAAATTTTCTTTGAACAGTCAGAAAATTGGAAAATTGGAATAGGACATTCAACAACAGGGTTTAAAGCAATCTCATTTGTTAATTCTGTTGAAACAAAGGATGGAGGAACCCATGTAAATAACATATCATGGCAAATTACACAGTTCTTACGTGAAAAGATTAAGAAAAAACATAGAGTAGATGTTAAGCCATCAGATCTTAAACAACATCTATTTCTATTCATTGATTCAACAATTATTAATCCTGCATTCTCTTCCCAAACTAAAGAAAAGTTAATTACTGAACCTAAAGAGTTTGGCAGTATACATGAAGTAAGTGAAAAGATACTTAATAAGGTATTTAAGTCCGAAATTATTCAATCGGTATTAGATTGGGTAGAGAGAAAAAAGGCGGCAGAAGAAAGAGCTAAACTTAGAAAACTTAATAAGAATTTAGATAAGAAAAAAGTTCTTAAACTTATTGATGCCAAAAAAAGTGGAAATCGTAATAACTGTACACTTGCAATATTTGAAGGGGATTCTGCATCCTCTGCATTCCGTAGGTTTAGAGATCCACAAACACAAGGTGCATTTCCACTTAGAGGTAAGTTTATTAATGTAAGAGAAATTACAGATTCTAAAGTTGTACAGAATAGCGAAGTTCAAGCATTAATGGCTTCAATAGGTCTTAAGATAGGACATGAGCCTGAAGATTTAAGATACGGTAAAATCTTATTCTACACTGATGCTGATGTTGATGGAAATTCAATCTCTGCATTACTAATTAATTTCTTAGGTAAGTATTGGCCTGAATTATTTGAACAGGGAAGGGTCCTTAAAGTTGATACGCCGCTTATGGTTGCTAAGAAAGGTAAAGTAACTAAAAGCTTTTACACTGAAAAGGATTACTTAAACTGGGAATCAAAACAAAGCAATTTATCTGGGTGGAGTATTGAATATAAGAAAGGTCTTGCTGCATTGGAGAATGAAGAGTACCAAGAAATTATTCGTAATCCTAAAACATTTATCTTAGTAAAGGATAAAGAGTTTAATCACACATTGGAAACATGGTTTTCTCGTGATTCTGAACCTAGAAAGAAAAAGATTTTAGGTATAGATGAAATTAAGAAACTTAAACCAACAGGAAAGAATAGCAAATCATTATTTTAAATGGAAGATAGAAGAACAGTAACAGACTTTTTTGATACCGAGTATTTAGACTATGCTAAATACGTGGTGGAAAATAGGGCAATCCCTAGTTGCATTGATGGTCTTAAACCTACACAGAGAAAGGTGGTTTATGTATCAAATAACATTTGGAAAAGAGGTAATGAAAAACCTATGAAACTTTTCCAACTTGCAGGTAGGGTTGCAGCAGAAGCATACTATCATCATGGTAACAGTTCGTTAGAATCTGCTATGATTGGTATGGCACAAACATTTAAGAACTCAATGCCACTCTTGGCTGGGATTGGTCAATTTGGATCATTAAGATCTCCTGCTGCAGGTGCACCTAGATATATCAGCGCAAAGCTACATCCTAACTTTAGACTCTTATACCAAGACTTTGATTTACTTGAAAATAAAATAGAAGAAGGGCAAAAGATTGAACCTGAATACTTCTTACCAATTATACCTACGGTTATACTAAACGGATCATCAGGTATTGCTGTAGGTTTTGCAACCAACATTCTTAACAGAAATCCTATTGATGTAATCAATGCATGTATCTCTGAACTGACTGGTAAGAGAATGCCTAAGTTAGCACCTTGGTTAGATGAGTTTTCAGGGACTTTTGAACGTGATCCGAATAATCCTAAAACATGGAAAATTAAGGGCTTATATGAGGTTATAAACACAACAACAGTTAAGATAACCGAAATACCACCTAATTTTACGTATGAAAAGTATGAAGATCATTTAAACAGCCTAATGGAAAAAAGAATCATTACTAGTTATGATGATAACTCTTCTGATAAAATTGAATATGTTCTTAAGTTTCATCGAGCAATCTTAAAAGAATACGTTTCAAAAAATAGGTTAGATGCTTTACTTAAACTTAATACACAAGAAACTGAAAACTTAACAACTATTGATGAAACCGGTAAGTTAAGAATCTTTGATAAAGTTGAAGATATTGTTAAGTACTTTGTACAGATCCGACTAGGATGGTATGAAAAGAGAAAGTCCTATATGATTTCTCGATTAGAGAAGGAGGCTATGGTCCTTAGTAATAAGGCAAGATTTATTAAAGACATCATTGATGGTAAACTTAAAGTAAATAATGTTCCTAAGAAAAATATTGTTCTTTATTTACAAAAGGCTAGTTATGATGAGGTTGATGGTTCTTATAATTACCTTCTTAATATGCCTATCTATTCTTTAACAAAAGAACGGTTTGATGAGTTAATTAAACAAGTAGAAGAGAAAAAAGCTGAACTTGAAATCATTAAGAAAACTGAATCTAAAGATATGTATTTAACTGATTTAGAAACCTTAAAAAAGGCAATAAAATAATGAAACTAAGACAGACTCTAACAATAAAATAATAAATGTATCTAATTATGAAATGCGATAAAGAATACATATTTCTTCAAAACAATGAAAGAATATGGTCATGCAAGGCTTCAGGCGAAAGTGAAGCATGGTTATTTTTTGAACAAATTAAAAGATTAGACGTAACAAACCTAAAGAAATTTTTCAAAATTAAAATTAAAGATAATGATAACAGAACAATATTCTACCGTTGGGTCAACAACAATTAAATCAGCTTTATATAATTTCATCACTGGATCTTTAAAGATAACTTTTTCTTCTGGGGCTATGTATGAATACTCTAATGTACCTAGTGAAATTTACGATGATTTTTGTAAGGCAGAATCTCAAGGCAAATTCTTAAACGAAAAAATTAAAGGAACTTATAATTATTCAAAAATAGAAAACAATGACAAGTAACATTTTATTTGATGCCGTAAAGGCTCACTTTACAGCAGAGAAACAAAAGGCAATCGCTACACTAACTGTTTATTTACAATCACCGATTGGAATTGGCGAGCATGCTGGTATTATTGATGAAATGATTGAACAAACGCGTAAGATTGCAGATGCACAAGGAGCTTTAGATATTTTAGAGCAAACATTTGAAGTTAAAGAACAATCTGTAAATGAATAAAATAATCCTTGTAGGTAAAGCCGCTTCTGGTAAAGATCATCTTAGAAAGGTTCTTCAGGGTAGAGGTTTTACGTATGGCATTTCTTATACAACCAGACCACCTAGAGAAGGTGAAATTGATGGCCATGATTACTATTTCATTACCGAAGATGAGTTTAAGAAAAAAATAGATAATGGCTTTTGGTATGAATGGATCCAATTTAATGGATGGTATTATGGAACAAGTAATGACCAATTTAAACGTGATTGTAATCTTTTCATAATGACACCTAAAGGCATTAGTCATATAGATCCTATTGATAGAAAAGAATGCACTATTATGTATTTAGATATATCGATAGAAGAAAGAACACAAAGACTTAATGCCCGTCATATGCCAGGTGATTCGCTAAAGAGAAGAATTGAAGCTGATGAATTTGACTTTAAAGATTTTACTGATTATGACATCAGAATTGATAATCCAAACTTTTAATAACATTTCAATATAATAATAAACATGAGTAAATACATAATCATAGAAGGTACAGATAATACAGGAAAGTCTACACAAGCTGAATATCTTATTAAGAATCTTAGTCATATGATTTTTCATAAGGTTCATTATTCATCATTACCTTTTAAAGAAGATAAGAAAAAGAATCAGGAATACTCACTTAGGATGTATAATGATATGTTTAGAATGATGACAGAGCTTAAAGATAGTAACATAAATGTTATCTTTGATCGTTCTCATTTAGGGGAATCTGTGTATTCACCATTATATCGTGGCTATTCTGGTGATTATGTATTTAATTTAGAAAAAGAGTATGCCGAAAAGCTTAAGAATAATCTTTATCTTATTACTCTCGTTAACGATCCTAATATCATTATGAGTAGAGATGATGGTAAATCATTCTATGAAAATGAAGAAGGTATTAAAGCTGAAGTTGATGGATTTCAACGAGCTCATCGTATGAGTCATATTAAGAATAAGTTACTAATTAATGTTGGTACTATGAATGCCGAGGATGTAAGTAAACTTATTCTTAATTTTATGCAAACCTCAGAGCGAGCACAAGCTGAATTAGAAGGACTAAAACAACTTACATTAAATTTATTATGACAAAGTATCAAGAAGATCTTCTTTGGGATATGCTAATGGAGTTAAATGTTAATGATAAACTTAAAAGAGAATATGACTCTATTTATCAAACTGAATCTATAAAGGATTCATTTCATAGACTTCCTGTTTATGACAAAATTGAGTTCTGTTTTACTGAAGCAAATAATAATTTAAAAAAAATAAAATGAGAGTTTATAAAGGAGAAACATTCGCAGATGTATATCAAACTGCTTTAACTGATGTATTAATACGACCAGAGTATACATCATCACCAAGAGGTATGGGTATTAAAGAAGTAACTAATGCTGCTTTAGTTATCCAAGATCCTTCTTATCCTATGTATGAAAATCCTCGTAGGAGTAGTCAATTCAAATACATTGCAGCAGAATTAATTTGGTATTTTACAGGTCGCAATGATACCGAGTTTATTACTAAGTTTGCTAAGTTCTGGGATCAAATTGATAATGGCAATGGCACTGTAAATTCTGCTTATGGTAATCTTATCTTTTCTGAATCTAACGAACATTATTATACACAATACATGTGGGCATTGGATTCTCTTATTAAAGATAAAGATAGCCGCCAGGCAATTTTACATTTTAATAAACCTTCACACCAATGGAATGGTAATAAAGATTTTGTTTGTACACTTAATGGTATATTTCAGATAAGAGATAATAAACTTAACTTTACCGTTGATATGAGATCTAATGATCTTATCTTAGGTACTCCTACTGATGTAGCATTCTTTTGCTTATTACAAATGCAAATGTTAGAACACTTAAGAACATATTATCCAGAATTAAAATTAGGTACTTATACGCATTTAGCACATTCTCTTCATATTTACGAAAGACACTTTGATCTTGCAGGTGAAATGATAACAAAACCTTTTGACCCTATGTCATTTCCAAAAATAAGAGAATTCTTAATTGATCCACAAGGATCAGCATTACCAGGAATTAAAGAAATAGAAAAAGAGATTATGTCCAATACTGAAACCGTAAGAACTAAAGACGATCCATTACACCAATGGATAAGTGATGCAATTTTCATGGATATATAAACTAAATATTTACTTCAATGAAATATGTAAAACTCTTTGAAGAATTCATTAATGATTCTGCATTAAAGAAAGTTTATTTAGCAGTTCGCAGAGATAGCGGTCAAAGATGGTGGTCATATAAAGGATTTGCAGGAGATAAGTTTTTTATCCAAGTTACTGAAAATAATATAGATAAGATTGACATAAATCCTGATTATCCTATCTTAAATTATCATAGCACCATTGTTGATCAGTTATTAAAAGAAAAGCGTATTAAAGAAGAAAATATTTACAATCACCCTAAACATATTTCAAAATCCGGATCAAAGGAAGAATTTCATAAACTTGTAGGTGAAGATGAAAACGTGCCTAAGACGGTTTATTCTAAAAATGATGCATTAGAAAAACTTACATTTCCTATTATTGCAAAACCTTCAAATGGTCATAGCGGAATAGGAATTCAGGTTATTAAGAAACCTGAATTAATGGAAGATTTGGATGAAGAGATTTTTGATACATTTTCAGAATATGTAGATAAGGCTGAAGAAATGAGGTTTATAAACTTTAAAGGTGAACCTATATTTTGGATGGAAAGAACACCTATTAATGCAAAAGCAAAGAGCGGTAACGGTGATGCCAAAGAGCAGATGGAATTTGGGTATACCAGGAGAGATGTAAAAAACATTCCTAATGATTACAAAAAAGTTTTGGAAAAATTTTGCAAAATATATGAAGACCTTCCCTATATGTGTTTTGATATGATGAAATCAAAAGATGGTAAGGTTTATGTAATTGAATCCAATGCCCAGCCTGGCGTACCTTTTGATAGTACCGTTGAGGCATATAAGAAAATTTATGAAGACTTTTACGGTAAACCTATTGATAGTGGATCTATGAAAAAGCTTAATGAATTTTCAAAGATAATGATTGATAAAACTCTAAAGAAAGATAACCGCCGGTTTTCAATAGAAAAATAATTCACGAAAAATTTTCAGTTTTGGGTAAAGTTGTTTATATTTATAGTATAATAATTTTACAACAATTTACATGAAAGATATTAACGAGTTAAAAGACTTTTATATTACCTCAGATACATGGTTTGGTAGAGACAACATTTTATATGTTGCCAATCGTATGAGTACTTTTAGTAATGTTGGGGATATGAATACCTCTCTTATTAAAAACTGGAATAAAAAAGTTAAAAAGAACGATGTCGTAATTCACTTAGGAAACTTTGCATGGGATCCCGTTATCGCATCAAAGGTATTATCTAAACTTAACGGCCATATTTATTTTGTTTGCAGTAATGATGATACTGCATTACTTGAGGTGGCAAAAAACCACAATAATGTTAACATACTTGAAAATCAAATTGTAATCATACCTAATCATGATCTTGTTTTATGTCATTATCCTATGACTGTTTGGCCAGGTAAGGATACTGGCACTATTCATATTCATGGTCATACTGTGTATTCACACAAAACAGATCTCCGTGTAGAAAATCGTATAAATGCATGTACTGATTTTTGGGGATTTTCACCTATTAAAATTTCAACCATTAAAGAATTTATAAATGAAAAAGAGTAAAAAAACTTACAAAGAACTGGCATTAGAATTTAAAAACACTAGATCAGAAAAGGCATTTAGTGAATTGTATAACAAAATGAGACCTGGCTTATGGAATTACATCTATAAGATAGTAAAGGATCCAGATGTTGCTGATGACATTACATCAACTACATTAACAACAGTGTATCTTAAAATTGATCAGTATAATGAATCATATCAAATAACAACATGGGCCTATCGTATTGCATTTAATGCATGTCTTGGACATATTCGTGCAAATAGTACAAAAGTTAATATGGGTACCTTTTCCGATAAGGGTATTGAACCAACGGCAGGAACAGGTAAACTGTCATTCCAGGATTCCTTGGTAGTAGAACCATCATTTATGTCAACTGAAGATCAGCACTGGGAATCTGAAAAAATTCTCATGGATAAATTTAATATGACAGTTGCTGCAATTAAAGCATTACCGCCAATGTATAAAGGTTACATGGAGGAAAGATTTATAAATGGAAAAACCTATAGTGATATTTTAGACATAATGTCAGAAAAAGAAAGAGACATTAATTTACAAACCGTTAAGAATAGAATCTTTAGGGGTCGTAAAATTATTCAAAATCAGCTTGAAAACACAAAGTTGTTTTCATTAACATAAATAGATAATAAAATAATATGTATGTATCTAAAGAAACTTTATAGAGAACTTCGTATTTGGAATAGGGTAAGTAAAATTGCAAAGGCTAATAGAACAATTCTAGGGAATAAAGGATTTAGGGTTGATTGGATTGGCAGAATTTATACTGTAATTAATTTACCTGAAGAGGTTGCTAATCACAATCCTGAAGTACAGCAAATGTACATTTTAGGTAAGCTTAGAGATTTTGATAAAATCTTTTTGGAATTAGGTATTGCTGATTATGTAGCCCCAGAATTTAGGGCAATTGAAGATACTGCTTCATACCTTTTAGTACTATCACCCGATCGTGAATATGTAAGGCTATTACCATTCTTGTGGTTTACAATTAAAACTATGGGCTTGGCTTTACTACTTAGGATCATTTGGGTTATAGGAAAACATAATTGGAAACATATTTATGAGTTATGGGAGAAAATAATAAACCTAATATTTTAAATCAGGTTAACCAAATTGATGAAGAATTAAAAAATCTTGAAAAGAAAAAAGAAACTATTCAAGACTCTTGTGATCATTTAGAAACTTATATTTCTTTTAATGAAAAAAACAAGATGAGATTATATTGTAACACATGTAAGAAAGACTTAGGTTGGCCTACACAAGCTCAACATGATGCTTTCTTAGATATAAAAAAAGAAAATGGCAACAAAGGAAGCACTGGGTAAAACCGTTTCAATTAACGGTAAGAGGTATTACATTATTAATGAATCAACAAAATACCCTTCGGTAACCACTATTTTAGGATCTATGTCCGATAAGTCTGGAATAGATGCATGGAGAAAAAGAGTAGGCGAAGAAAAGGCTGACCAAATAGCAAAGTTTGCGGCTAACCGTGGAACTGTTATGCATCAAATGAATGAATACTATTTGGATTGTAAATCTGATAATCACAAGGATAGGCTTAAAGCTGCACAAACACAAATTATTCCTTTTGTTGAAGAAGAAGGTTTTACACAGGATGAAATGACAATTGGTCGAAAACTATTTTTCAATTTTTATAACTCTGGACTATTTGATAAAATATCTGAAGTTGTATCACTTGAGGATATGCTATACTCACACCAGATGGGCGGTTATGCTGGCCGAGTAGATACTATTTACCGTAATGATAAAGGTCATCTAATCATCTTAGATTTTAAGTCTTCTAAGAAAGCCAAAAGAAGAGATTGGATTGAAGATTACTATCGACAAATATCGGCTTACTTTATTGCATACTGGGAAATGACAGGTGAAAAACCTGCAGGTGGCGAAATCTGGATTAGTAATGAAGAAGATGGAGTACCTCAAGTCTTTGAAGTTACCTTAGACGATATTAAGAAATATGGTAAAGAATTCCTAGAGATGGTTAAAGGATATCATGAAAAGTTCCCATTAGCATCTTAGGATCGTAAATATATAAAAAAATAAAAATCTACATGGAACGTATTAAACGATTTATTGATTTTGTTAATGAAGAAAAGGTAACACCTGCAGGTGAAGATGGTTATGAAGATAATTTTGATGCTGATTTGGAAAAAGAAGTAGAAGATTATACAGACAAAGAATCAGAAAAATGCCCAAGGTGCGGCGAACATGTAGATGATTGCCAATGTGGATCTAATGATTATTGGTCAACCCAAACCTATCATAGAGTTCCTAAAGGCGAACTTAAGAAAAGTAAACCAAAACAAGAATTTAAAAAGTAATAATATGGCAAAAGTAAATGACAAAGTTGTACAGTATGTAAAGTACGCAGTAATGGTTTTAGTTTTATTAACATTCTTACAGACATGTGGAACTAAAGGTAAAATTAAAGACCTAGAAAAAGAAATAGAGAAACACCAGGAGGCTACTAAAGCTGAAATGGATTCTCTTTATGATGTAATTATTTCAAAGGATGAAATGATTGAACTTATTAAAGAAACTCCAGCATGGAAAACACTTCGTATTGAAGAAATTTCTGATAAGGAAAGAATCTCTATTAATGCATTAGAGGAAAAAGAAAATTAATGAATGGCTGATATTATTCCAGGCGTACCAACACCAAGACAGGGAGATCCTAAATGTGTTCTTTCTACTTGTGCAAGACTTATTGCTCAGGTTGACTGTATTTTGCAAATAATGCAAGGTACAACAGGATGTATTGATATTCAATTATTTGATGTAGATGGATTACCCTTAAATCTTGACTATGTTTCAGAATTAAGAGTTATGCTATTTGATGAAGTTGAATGTACAGTTGCAGATTTTTATTATCCATCAGTACCTAGCGGATGTACTGGATTTGATATTCAATTTTTACAAGAAACTGATACTGCAGGTAATATTATTAATGAAGGATTAATCCGTATTTGTTTAGATAAAGCATGTACATCAATTGGACCTGGAGCTATTTATGCTGAATTACTAATTACATTACAAGAACCTGTAACTGGGTCAACTGGATCTTATACCGAGGAAACTATCGGAATACCTTGTATAATGGTTGCACAAATCTTACCTTCTAAAATATTTCAAAATGGATGTAATGGTGGATGTAATCCTAATACAGGTGGGTTTGTTACAGGAGTATACTAAAATAATAATATGAAAAAGAATAAAGTAGTACATTATTCAATTATAGCAATCTTTGTGAGTTTATACTTTTT
>Ga0099848_1001156_pt1 | contig 12332 bp, 12 predicted proteins | sample CB_VirMetaG_3_FD_78179 | JGI IMG/M metagenome (GOLD analysis project Ga0099848, IMG submission 78179) | Freshwater to marine saline gradient viral communities from Chesapeake Bay - CB_1508_1S Viral MetaG | ecosystem: Environmental > Aquatic > Marine > Coastal | place: USA: Chesapeake Bay... | reverse complement strand
CCTGTGGGCCTTGTTCTCCCTGGATACCCTGCTCTCCTTGCGGCCCTTGTATACCTTGTATACCTTGTGGCCCTGTGTCACCGGTTTGTCCTTTAGGTCCAGTTTCTCCCTGTATACCTTGTGGACCTGTTTCACCTTGTGGGCCTTGCTCACCAACAAGAGAGGCTAGATAGACTGAAGTCGTTCCTGAGTTTCCTTCAGATATCCATACTTCATATGCGCTAAGACCGGTAGGTCCTGTGGCTCCTTCAACACCGGATCCAGTATAACTAACCGTAACTGTAGATCCAGCAGAAGAAACGTTTATTGCTGTTCCTCCCGTTATGCTTACACCACCTGTAATACCGTTTACGTTTATGGCATCTACCCTTCCGCTTAATGTGTTAATAGAAGCCGTGTTTTGTCCAATTGCGTTGGCGTTCACAGCGTCACCGAACGTGCGTGAAGCTGATTCACTTTCTAAAGCATTTTTTATGTTTGAAGCAGATGTAAAATAAGTAGTTGACGTCCACTCAACTTCTATGTCAGTTATTCCGCCCCATACGGCATCATAATCTGCACTAGTGTTCTTTTTTAGGTATTCTCCCGTAGCACCCCCAGCAGGAAGGCCACCTGTAGCTCCACTAGATTGAACAATCCATTGGGTATCATAATCAGCGTTGCTAGCTTTGGCTAATACATATCCAGCCGTTCCTCCGGCTGGTACGCCAACTCCATCTGCACCATCTGCTCCTGGGTCTCCTGTAGCGCCCTTTGGACCTGTTTCGCCTTGAATACCCTGATCTCCTTGAGGTCCTTGTGGACCGGTATCTCCGGTATCACCCTTTTCGCCAGTCTGACCTTTAGGACCAGTTTCACCTTTAGGGCCGGTTTCTCCACGCAATCCTTGTGGTCCTTGTGGACCTTCTATGCCTTGTGGTCCAGTATCTCCAGTGTCTCCTTTTTCTCCTGTCTGTCCTTTTGGACCTTGCTCTCCTTGAGGCCCAGTTTCTCCTCTTGGTCCAGTAGGTCCAAGCTGAGTATACATAACCTGTTGTACAGAAACAATAGCTGATGGAACAGCTGGGTGTGTAGCATCAGCAGCAGTATATTCAAGGGAAAGATCAGTGGAATCAGCTTCCCAAAAAATCTGCACGTAGTCGTTAACCGATGTAGACGTGCCTATAAAAGTGATTGTAACTAACTGATAATTTGGTATGCTTGCGTTCTTAGCTGCTTGCATAAGAACTTCAGTTCCTGAATTAGGATAATCAGATCCATTAAACTTTAGCCAAAAGAAAGCACTGTGAGAGCTGTTATTGTCTGGATTAGATAACTGCAATACAGCTGTAAGCTGGTATGTCCCAGGAGAGGCTATCGTTATTTTAGATCCGTCTACAATTGATATGTCATTGCTGCCAAACTCCGAGTTAAGCAAAACAGCTTGACCAGTGTTAACTACCGAAATTGACTGATCGGTGGTATCATAAAAAGAACCATAGCTTCCCAAGGCTCCACCAGTACCAGTAGTACCCTTTGGCCCTTGAGCGCCTTCAGCGCCAGTAGTTCCTTTTGGGCCAGTTTCTCCAACCTCACCTTGAGGTCCAGTAGGTCCAGTAGGTCCAATAGATCCTCTAGCTGCTGGTATAGCTACAGATACAGGAGTTTGACCTGTAGTAGTAACTTCTACCTGTATCGTGCTTCCTGATTTTACTTCTATAGCCATTAGTTAGCAACATCATCGACAACAACAAAAGAACCTCTCAAGATAGTCTTGACTTCTTCAGTGTCGCCTGGGTTTAATGAATACTGAATCTCATATATATATCTGCCTGGAGCTATACTAGCCATTGTAGAAGCAGTAGCATAAATCTTAACCTGACCATCATCATTTTTTACTGGTATAGAAAACGATTTAGAGTCTTGTGACTTTTCAACAGCTATTGGTGATGCCTCTGAAGTGCCTATTACAAGGTTAGTTTTTTCTGGCAATCCTTTAGACGCTGTGGTATTGGTTTGAGCTCTAGGCAATCTAACCTGCATTTGAAACTTGTAATCATCAGTGCTTAATGGCAACGCTTGACCAGAAGTATCTTTTAATGTAAGCTCAAGTGAAAAAGAGTCACCGCGCTTGCAAGTAATATCAAGTCTCTCAGATGTATCTAAGTTTAATTTTCTAGACATTATTGATTTATTTTTCTTTGATCGCGTTTATCAATAAGCTTTGCTTGTTCGCCGGCTTGCTTAACAACTCTTTCGTCTTTTCTATTTTCTTTGAATACTTCAAGCTTTTCTTTGAAGTTCTTATCATCTTCCTTAAGACCAAGCATACCCTGTGTTTTAATGATAGTAATCTCTTTCTCAAACTCGTGCTTCATTGCTTCTAGTTGCGCGTCAAGCTGTGCTTTCAGCTGCATCTTTTGAGCTTCTATCTGAGCTTCCATCTGCATCCTTTGCATCTCCATTTGAGCTTGAACCTGAGTTGCCTGTGCCTGTGCCTGAGCTTGCGCCTGAGAGTTCTGCATAGCTTGTTCTTGAAGTCGCTGCATTCTCTTTTTGCGCTTAACTACTAATAGACGTTCAGCTTGATTAACATCTTTCATTCCACGGATAGCAATAGCGTCTTCTATATCGAGCTCCTTTTGCTGCAATGAAATTTGTATGTTTTGCTCTAAGTAAGCTTTTTCCTGATCCTCCATGTCTTTAACAACCTTGACACCAAAGTTGTACATAGGAAGTTCATTAAAAGAAGCCAATACTTTCATGTTTTCTTGCCCAATTGCATTTGCATAAATGCTATACAAAACTGACTCTGGATGAACAACCTGTATGCACTTGACAATATCTTCACAAACTTTCTTGAACAATATCATAGCTGCATTCGTGATATCGTATGTAGCATTATTGCCGGCAGCTAATGCTTGTTCTCTAACACCAACAAGAGCATCACCCTTTGGCGAAGAAGCGTCCATAACCTCGTTAATGCCTGTAACATCACGAATCATTCTAAGATAATGATTGTACAAGGCTATTAACTCATTGATATTTCTGATGGTATTTCCAACCTCTCTAATCGGCGGGTTTTGGAATCCGCCTTCCGGGTTCTTACTTCTGTAGTAAAATATACCAGTCTTCTCATAAATATCTTGCAAGTCAAGGGGCTGCATTTCTCCAGCAGATCCAAGCTGAACATTTTCCAGTCCTTCAATGTCAATGATGAGGCCGTCTGGTTTAGCTTTAGCAATAGCCTGTTGAATCTTTAGGTGAGTAAGCTGCAACATGTCGGCAAAACCAACACAGCTATCCACCATAGACTTAGGCATCATATTATCTATATTAACAGCTACAGGAGAATACGACAACTTAACACGACTTATGTCATGTATGTTCTTGGGCATATTTTCAGCTTTTCCATACCCAAACATGTAGTCGTCGCAGTCAAGGATATAGCTACCCTTATAAATCTGCTCAACCGTCATCATACTTGGAGTACGCTTAAATACGCTTCCTGGACGTTCCTTATACTGAAAACCTTTGTAAAAAAAGTTGGTGTTACCGTAACGATTTTGCTTCTCCTCAAAATACATTGCATCAACGGTCTTGAACTCAAAATCAAGAACATCTACCATGTACTCATCATAACCGTATACGTTTCTTTTCAACTTCTCATCATATTTGAATCTATCTACGATGTCTCCGTTATTTCCGTTTTTGTGCTTTACCTTTTGTGAGATCTTCTTCAACTGCTCTTCAGTAAGCTCACCATTAGAAAGTCTACGAAGCTCAGCTATAGTAATGCGCTTAATGTGACCAGCATACGTGATGTCATCAAAGTTTGGGTCTTCTGTATAGCTATGAACAAATCTAGATGGATCTACGTATTCAACCTTAATTCCATAATTTGGATCGTTGGTACGCTTAACGACAGCCATACCAATTGACGCTATATCATTTACGCATCTTCGGTATATATTGTCGTTAAAATTATTCCATGACAAAGTCATTTCAGTCGCAATCTGAGCTGATATTTCAGCGTCAGTCTTTATGTTTGTCATCATAAAGATTTCTGCCTCCTCAAGTGTCTCCGGAATTTCATCAGGATCCAGATCAAGGACAACACCAGTTTCTTGCTTAAGCTTAGCAAGTTGCTTACGAGCTTCAACTTGCATTTGTATACGTCTCTTCTCTTTGTCTTTAAACGAGGAAGATAGAGGATCGGTAGCTTCTAAATTTGGATACGGATCTCTTGATAGTATCTTGTTTACTACTACTTTCTTAAACTTTGGGAGTATAGGTACTGGGGTATAATCAAGGTTTAATAGACTACCGTCACCATCACTTGTGTTAAGTGAATGAAGAAGCTGCTTGTATATAGACGTGTCTTGAGTTCCATTAGCGTATTTGCGATTACGCTCAAAAACGCTGTTGCGTCTACTAAAAATAGATTCGGTATCATGAAGTTTACCCCATTGCTTTTCGATAGCTTTAGCAAACTGCAAACCGTACTCACGGCTTTGCTTTATTTCAGCATCAGCCAATGGGTCAGGAAAGCCATTGTTAAGCTTATTTTGATTGTCGTACATTTACTTAAAGCACACGGATTTTTGCAAATATACTAATTATCCAATAGGCTTATATTTTCTGAAAAACTTCTTATCATCAAAAGTGACAACTCTTTTTGGTTTTGCTTTTTGAGCTGCTAAAAGAGCGAGACCAGAACTTATGGTAAGGTCAAACTTAGTACGCTTATCAATCTTAAATCCAATCCAGTCTTCAAGTGTACGATTGAAATACATATTGCCCATTTCTCCGGTATCGTAATTGATGCCTACATGATTATGAACGTATGACTCTATTGCTTGCGCGTGTGCGTGAATGATATCCTGAGAGTTTGATGGTATACCCTTTGTCTTTACGTTCATCTGTGAGTTGGCAGATTTTAAATGTTCAGGTCTATCCATTATATACCCATCAAAACCACGATACTCAAAATGCCTTACAATACCATACTTGTTGTTCTCAATCAGAAGCGGATAGCCATAAAACACAGCACACATTAAAACATCTTCGTAAAAGATCTTAGCCATGTCCGGACGAGAAGCGTACTCTACCACAAACATGTTTGATGGTCTATCCATAGAGAATTTATTGTACATGTGCAACGCACCCTTAGACCCTCTTCCGTCTACCGTAGCATCAATATCATATGAGTCAACACCACCACACCCATAGTCAGCAAAAGGAGCTACTCGCTTGCCTCTGTCGTACTTGATTACGTTTTGGTCTTCCTTCGGAGGCATCCACGCAACATTGAACCTACCGTTGATATCTGGCGAGAAAACCACTTCCTCATCTTTCTTGGCCCAAAGAAAATTGCCGCGTACCACAGGGTTAGGAAACAGATCTTGATTACTTTCAATCTGCTCGTAGATCTTGCCCACGTTAAAAATACTGCCATCCGTACTGTCACGGAAGGCTTCGTCGTCCGTAAACGGGAACTGTCTAATGATTTCATTTAGTTCTGCTGAATCATGGCGCATACTATCCCTCTCGTTCTTGAGGAACGTCTTTGCACCCATAGTTATCATTTCTCCGTCAATGCCTTCTACCGGCTTCTCTGGGTCGTCTATTACCGGGTTACCATACTTGTCAAAGAACCCTTCTAATGCTTCGTAGGCAGGAATAAAGATTCTATACAGTCCGGTGCGAGTCCTTCCGTTGGCGTTACGCTCAGCAGGATTGCTGTCTTCCCATAGCTTCTTGTACTCTTCACCTCCATTAGCCATAGGATTCACTGTACTTCCAACTAGCGCCTTTCCAATAATCTTGTTACCTATCAACAGGCACGTTCTCTGTATGCGCCAAGCCTCTCTGATGTCTGCCGGGTCTTCCCACTTACCAGCCTCATCCAGATACAACAGCTTTAGCTTTTGACCGTCATATGCGTTGTTTGTGGTAGACCTCCAGTTAATAACCGTGTCAAGAGCGTCGGTAGAATACACCGACTTGTTGGTCTTTGTGATTCGCTTTGATGGCTCGCGAAAAGCAAGCTCCATACGCGGGTTGGTAGTACCATCCTGAATGGGCTTAAAGAAGAAAGGATAGTTTCTAAAAATCTGCACCACCTTACCCATGAATATGTTTTCCTGAGCGTCCTTACCAGTCTTAGATTGTATGCCTATCATCTTGTCTCTAACCTGAGTAGCTTCGTCATCTACTACAGCAGAACAGATGTTTGTATATCCTGAACGGCGACACTTGGTGTATAGCTGACCGAGAGACCTTGGGTCTGCTTCGCAAGCAGCCATGTGGATAAAGATCTCTCTCTGGAATTCAAGGAAACTAGGATATCCAATGTCTATCTTGCTCCACTGAAGGAACATATAGTGGCGACCGGTGATGTAAGTTGGTGTTCCATTGTTGTAAAACCAAACACCGTTTTTCCTTCTTTCAAACTCCTGGGCTATAAAAGGATCGTACTTAGACCTAACCTCTTTTGGTTTCTCATTCCAGTCATCAAGACTCTTGGTTTTTTGTATCTCGTCAGGAACGTCAAGTCTTCTCCAGTACTGATCTTTTTTGGGTAGGTTGTGAAATAGTATTTCCTGCTTCTTTGGTTTTTTAGGAAGAGCGATGAGCAGACCATGAAGATCTATCACGTCTCCATAGTTACTATCGAACAATGTTATCACTTGCTCTTGATGCTCTTCGCTAAATACTAATCCCATTTTACTCTATTGAAATCTTATATGATTCAAAGATACGCTTTGCTTTTTTGCTCCAGTCTGGCTTTGATGTCACTGTGTCCCATATGGTATATCCGTCTTTAGGATGAAAGTATCCTACGTAATTGTGTGGGTGTGGAACACCAATCAAATTTACTCCAAGTTTGAAGAAGTTTGCAGCAAGGTGAACATCAGCCTGATTCATGTGAACTAAGCTTGTAAACTCAAGCTTATTAAAAATGTCTTTTGGTATAAATACAGCGCCACTACCAGGCATATGCAATCCGTCATGATACTCTTTGTTTTCTTGACGAATAGCAAGCATTGACTTCATAAAAATCTCATTATGATTGACCTGAAGAATCTTTCCGTGATGACATAAGACGCTATCTGGTTTTTTGTTATGTTCTTCTAAAAAGTCACTGACATATGTTTCTGGATAAACAATATCATCGTCACAAGAAATAACATGAGAGTCAATGTCACCGGTAAACCTAAGAAGATAAAACCTAGACGCATCACCAAGGTTTTTACCTACATGTAAGATTTCAATCCAGTCTTTTTTTAGCTCTTCAGGAACAAAGTCAAACCCATTTAAAGACAAGTATAGTCTATCCACTTGCCCCTCAAGCGAATCAACTGTTTTAAGCGATTCAGGATACCTACCAGGCATCATGCACATGGTTCCGTAAATCTTCATGAATGAATTTCTATTTTATTGTTTACTTTTCCGTGGACACCCATGACTGGTATACACTTTACATAGTCTCTGTTAAAAAACTCAGCAAAAGTATGCTCTATATCACAACAGCCATTTGAATACGGTTTTTTTAAAATAAAATCAAAAGATTTTGTTAAAACCCTTTTCACTTCTTCGATGTAATCAGGGCTAAAACTCCAAAGACTGGTTACTGTTCTTTTTTTTATTCCAGTTATATTTAATGACCAGGTTGGAGAAAACTCTTTAAGGGTTATTCTTTCGTGTTCAAGATCATTAAAAAACTCTGTTAAATGGTATCTGCCGCTTATCTTAAAGACTCTTTTAAACGGTTTAAAATAAACAGAATCTAGCGCAATAAGCATGATCTGAATTTCACTCAGGTTTTTTAGGTATCCTTCTTTGAATCCGTTTATATTGAGGTCTGGAGCCACATCAACAAATTTTTTTATTGCAGAAAAGCAATAATGTTCGCTAATGTCTATAACGTAACATCCAGAAACATTAGGAGTTCCGGTACTGTCAAACAAAAAAACTTCGTAGTCACCCAATTCATTTATTGAGTCTACCGTTTTTTGTGTCTGACTTTCTCTTTCTTCTTTACTTCCTCTTCCAGCAAAAACAGCCGACGTTATAATAAATGCAGACTTTACTGACTCAGAGCTATCCATTTTCTTGTGTTTTTACCATCAATAGCATCAACAACAGATCCAACATCTAAGCTCTTTACGTTGACCTCCATATCCCACAGCCTTTTGTTTATCACTCTACTAGACATACCAGAGCAGGGGAGTACTATCTCTGCCGATCTTACATCTTCCTCGACCCTAGGCCACCACTCATTTATAGAAGAATAGCTGTTGTTGCTTGGGGTTTCTACAAAAAACTCTATTTCACCAAAAACTTTTTCCATATTTTCTTTTTTAGTGCAGCCTATGTACATTATTCTTTTTCCCTTTATGTGATCCTCTACAAACTTATCAAAGATGTCCCTGTGAAACACATATGCGTAGTGAAACGGAACCGCAGACTCAAACTCTTTTTTGCCTGTAAAATTAGTTACCGTTTTTGCAAGTCTATCGTTGTAACTAAAAGGAGCGAACAGACCTGGCCTCATATGTTCCTCCATTTCATAGTTTGCAGCAACTCCAATCAAGTACCTTCTGTCATTTACAGAGATACTTTCTACCAGTTCTTTTGATAGTTCTTTACTATAGTCGTGAAGCATATCATTCATGCCAGACATTATGTTTATGTCCCCGTCTCCAAACCTAGAGAAGAATAACCTCTCTTCATCTAGCATTAGATCAGACAGCTTGCTGATTGTTTCTAAAGTTTTTGATACTTTCATTTTATGAAATTTTGTACTCCCGCTTGGACTCGAACCAAGGACCGACAGCTTAGAAGGCTGTTGCTCTATCCAACTGAGCTACGGGAGCATGAGACATGCATCATTATTTATTCATTGCCGAAGATGACTGGAAGTTCCTTCGAAAGGTACGACCTCACTTCTTTAGCCACAAGCTGAATCTCCTTCTGAGCATGTCCATCATCGCGAAGATCAAGAAAGTGGATCCAACTCCGGATAGAACCTGTCATATGAATTTTCGTCTTCGTGCACATAGGAAGGATCATACGAGCTTGCTCACGAGCAACACCAGCTGATATCAATCTATTGTATAGCTTCTCGGACAAAAGAAGGTGTTCTTGAATCAAATGCTGTGCTTCAATCACTCCTCCAGCTACTTCAATTTTAGGAGCAAATATCTCTGTTGAGCTTTGCCTGTTATTATCACACTGCTTTCTTAGCTCGACAGGCTCAAACATATCGCCAAGCAGGTTAACATCCTGATACCGCTGACTGAACTCCTGGAATGTGAACGATCTGTGACGGATGAGTTGGATACCGATAGCCTTGCTAGTCTCGATCTCAAAAGTTGCATACGCATGCTCGAATGGAGACCAGTGCTTATGCTTCATCAAGTAGTTAATGAGTCCAACATAGTCGCTTTGCTTGTCATTGCGTGACGAAGACACACGAGCCACCTTAGCAATGTGTTTCTCAGCGTTTGGTGTAATGTTGATAAGTTGAACTTTCATTGTTGTTTTATTTGTAGTCAGGGCAGGATTCGAACCTGCAACCACAAGCATATTAAGCTTATACTCTAACCAATTGAGCTACCTGACCATAGAGTCGTTTTTAAAGGACACCACCGACTTTCATCTAAATGGCTTTAAACGACCAAACCCTTGTTGGGACGATGGGACTTGAACCCATGACCGCCTGTGTATAAGACAGGTGCTCTAACCAACTGAGCTACATCCCAAGTTGATCGACGCTTTCGTTTGCAGTGCGCCACCTGACTAAATTATTTCCTTGCTGTCAAAGAACTGAAGCAAAGTTACACTACTCTTTCACAGATACAGCACTTTCAGCAGATTTTTTTTTGTCCTCTATGGATTGGTTGAAGTATCCAAGGTTTTTTTCTATCCTTTCTTTTTCATTGTCAGGCACATACGACCAGTTAGAGGAGTTTATAAGAGACTCAGCAACGTGCTTTGCTGTTTCAAACTGACCATTCCTGTAAGCAGACAAGCTAAACTCATCCAAGAAGAGCCACTTGTGTGCGTCCCTATGAACAAATAACAGGTCTTTATTTCCAGCGTCATGTTGCAGCATCATGTTATAACCCATCATGCCGTAAGTAAATGCCAGGAAGTGCCTGTTGTTTTTTCCAAGGATACGCATCAACATATAGCAAGCCTCCAATCTAGACGGCCTAGTCTCCCATGCCTTCAAATACATATCAAGAACATCGTCTTCTTTGACTCCAATCTTGGCAGAAAGCTCGGCTACCTGAAGCAAAGAGTAATATACTTCTTCATTCCATCCACCCATCTCAGCTCTCTTCTTGTACCAATTGATAGCGGATCTAGGTTTATTAGCGTCCCTATAGCTCTGTGCAAGATAGAATACTGTGCGTGAATTAGATGGATCTTTCTTGTGTTCAGCAAGCAAAATCTTGGCATCGTTAGCGTACTTTTTATCTGACGACTCAGCCCTTTTCTCAGGAGAAGTTGACGTTTTGATGCTACAGTTTTGAAGCAATCCAATGCTAGGTTTCCCGGACCTCAACACGGGGTAGTTGTGTCTTTTGCCCTCATACTCCCATTCTGCATCGGATCTAAACAAATGCATTCTTTTGAAGTTAATTGATCCGTACTCAATATCTACATGATAACCATTGTGTTCGTCGGACAGAAATTCAAAAGGATTTTCTCCGAAAGAAACAAACTCGTCATCAGCATCCATAAGGAACCTCCAATCACCCTTACCTTGCGACAGCCTCATGTTTTCTGTCCGGTTGTGAGCAAAGTCCACCCACTCAGATTCGTGAAGCTCACCAGGAATTCCTAGTTCACCCATAACTTCATGGATCTTTTCTTTTGTTTTATCTACCGATCCGGTATCTACAATGACCCAATACGATATGTATTTGGCTACACTCTTAATGCACTTCTCAATAGTGTCTTCCTCGTCACGAACAATCATGACAAGGCAAATCTCTGGCTTTTTCATTTCTTACTAAATTTCTCGGCGTACCCGGCAGAAAAGTCTTTTAGCTCTTCTATCGACCCCGATGTTTCTAAATTCCTTTTCATTTCTGCAAGCTCCTCGTATTTCTTTATGAGGTCTTGACAATCGACAGCCGTCTGCTTTATAGATTGCAATTCAGCTTTTCTAGCCGATCCATTTATCTCTTGGTCAACAGGCTTACGTACCTCGTCAATCATATTCTGGATAGCTATTTCCATGCTATCCATAAGTCGAGTAATAGCGGCTACAGTATTAAACCCGCTCTTCGACGTATAGGAGGTCTTCGGCGCGGACGCGGTAATATTCTTTGCCATCTATCTTGAATCTATAGTCCATGTTTTTCCCGAACCCAACAACATCGCCAACCTTAAGGCCAAGATCCTGTATCTCCTTACTGTCAAAAGCAATTTTCCCCTTGCTCGGAAGTTTATCTTCAAGCGTAACCAACTCGATACCAAGGTGCATCAACCAAGCATCAGGTTCTTCCTCTTTCTTTTCCTCGATAGCCTCCAAGATAGCCCAACCAGACATAGGTACAATTTCATCTTCTTTTTTATAAGCTATTAATTGTGAGTTGATAGTAACATCAGGATCAAACTTTACCATGTAGTATTGGTCATAACCAGGAAGTTTTTGGCCTCCATTGATGACAACTAGATGGTGAAAATATATAGTGTCTCCAGATTCGATAGCTGTTTCGTGATTGTATGGAATGTATACTACCTCACCTTCATTTACACGGTGATTAAACTCATCGTATTTGGTATCAATAAACAGTTTAGTGCCATTGGCAAGCGTAACTGTATCGTTCATCGTGCTATCTAACTGCACGACAAAATAATCCCGCATCTTCATCAGTACGGAAACATTTTATTCAGCTTATCTTGTCTTTTTTTGCAGCCACAATCTCCTTTTGTGGCCTTGTCAACAACCTTGTCTATTCCGGTTGCGCGAGTAAGCTTAGCTATGGTGTCACCAAGCCCTTTTGATTTGTTATCCATTGAATTAAAAATTAAGATCGAATTCTACTATGCAGGGCATCTCGTCTATAGCTTTCCACAGAACTTGAGACCCGTCTTTCTCCTGCAAATATATGAAATACCTTGATCTGTTTTTTGTTTCAAAAGACCGTTCATCAAATATTATTGCGCTCACTTTTGAGTTGTTGTCTTTGTTTACAACCATACCAACCCAGTAAGCCATAGCGTCCTTTGGATTTTTACCTATGACGATTTTTCTTATTAGCCCATCCATGTTAGTTTAGTGAGATACCAAGGTCGCCAAGTATGTCGTCAACGCTCTTGTCATTGTT
>Ga0099848_1001153_pt1 | contig 12343 bp, 20 predicted proteins | sample CB_VirMetaG_3_FD_78179 | JGI IMG/M metagenome (GOLD analysis project Ga0099848, IMG submission 78179) | Freshwater to marine saline gradient viral communities from Chesapeake Bay - CB_1508_1S Viral MetaG | ecosystem: Environmental > Aquatic > Marine > Coastal | place: USA: Chesapeake Bay... | reverse complement strand
GCTTGGCTTCGTTTTTGTGTACCCAGCGTCGGTACGATCCTTGTGCATGGTTGAGACAGGCTTGCCAGAATGCTTCTCGGTTGTGTGCTTTTTGGTAGGCGAGTGCCCAGATGAGTCGTCCAAGATTGACTGCATGAGCCCTACATAACCCGAATCCGGATAAAGACTGTAGAGCGACAAATGCGGATTCTCTTTTTGGATGGCTTCCCATCCTTTGAACAAATTCTGCAATTTTGTCTTCGTTTCTTTTAGCAAACGCCCTACGGTACATATCCGCTTCATAGTAATTAACTCCTATAATACTACTTATCCTTTCAATAGCATCATCTTCATACACAATAGTATCGGTTTGGCGTTCTCTGCTCCAGTCGTGAAACATACTAGCGGTTCTGCGTCCACTGGCGGCTACAGGTCTTACCAGTGCTGTGGCGAACACACAATCATAAACACTCTTTGGTTGAATCGCTCTAAACAATCTCCTCATCGCGGGTGATTCTGCTTGTGTTACTCCAAGCACATCTCCACGGCACAGTAAGTCCGAGGTTTTGTCGTCCCACTCCGGATATTCCGTCAATGGTCTTGAGTCTATTTCTACTAGTTGACTCAAACCTCGATTGGCTAAAACATCCACTTTCAGATGTTCTAGATCTTCTACTTCGTTCTTGTCCAGCAGTATTTGATTGTCTTGCGATATTAAAGATTTTGGTAATTGCCTTGTAAACATTAAAATGCCTCCACAGTGTTTTGATATACATCTCTTTTTCCCCTTAAGTTTGTTTTCTATTCTTTTAGCCTCTTTGGTGTCTATGCCTAGATCCTCGTATTTGAAATTGCGAGGTAAGTTGCCTTTTGCCCCTAATCGTTTAGCGGCTTCACGTTTAGCACTCTTGTCTTTGTATAATACATAGTTTGACAGTCGTGCTGACTTGCCCGGCCAACGTTTGAATATCCTATTCATAACTTCTTCCTGTTTGTGATGTGGAAAGTCTATATCAACATCAGGTAAGTCGTCACGCAGTGGATTCATAAATCGTGCCACGGGTATGTTCCATTTGATTGGATCTACATCTGTAATGCCCAACAGATAGCACACTAGACTTGAACCAGCACTGCCTCTAGTCATATGAGGTATGTCCTTGGTAAGGTCAAGTATATCGCAAATCTGTAGGAAGTATTGTGTGAATCTCTGATTGAGAATTAGTTCAAACTCTTCTGCGAGTCTGTCTTCGTAAACCTTGCCTTTGGGTATGGGCCTAGTAAATCGATCGAGAAGAGCCTCAATTTGTTTTTGTTCATCCATAATAAATGCCTCTTTGCCTTAAATGCCTTCAGAGTATTTACCGTGGATATTGGATCTGAATATCCAAATTGGTTAATTTTTTATATTGATTTACCCGGGGGTGTTTCTATAATTTTTTGCAATTTGTCTTCACGCACACAGTAGATCATGTCAATTTGACTGCCAATGAATTCTATCATCATATGTCTGCGTATTTCATCGGCTGAAAAATACACATAATCTTTGCATTGATCCACAGTATCGAAGTTGGGATTTGTGTACAAATATGTGTCTTTGCCACCATCGGAATAGGTTCCTAACATCAGAACCACTATAAACCATTTCATTATCGTCCCCTGCTTGTTTTATTTAGCAGAGGTTATTCTTCTGTGCTGAGACTTTTTAACATATCGCGAAGTTTGGTGCTTTGTGCTTTACCGCTGATCTTACCTATGGTATCACCTTCACCTGGCTCACGTAGTGCTGTTTCTTCGCCACTATCATGATGCGATTCCAATACCGTTGATTGTTTTTTAAGTCCTTCATAGATGGTAGAACTCTGTTTCTTAAACTGTTGATATTCTTCATCTTCTGCAAGATCTCTAATACGCAAACTGTCCACATCAAATTCTAGATCTACTTTTTGTCCAACACCACTAGAACTACGTGTTTTCATAAACTGAATTTGATAACGTCCACGTTCTTTCATTGCTCTGCTTGTAAAGATACCAATCACATTATCTGCTGTTTGAATCTTACTCAAACCACCTGAGATATGTGAATGATCAAACTCAATTTCTTCAACAGCCGCTCTGTTTAACTGTGATGCTGTTACAAACACACAGCCAAGTTCCATTGCTAGGTTACGCAATTCTTCAGATACATATTTGTCCTTAACAAACAAATCACTTGGCGAAACTTTTACACTTAGAGGCATCATCAAATCCAAATAGTCAATCAACAACACATCTGGTTTTGCTTTGTTTTTAATGCTCCACTCTTTAACATAACTGCGTAAGTCATTTGCATTCTTACCACTTGGCATATACTTAATCTGTATCTTACCTGACTTCTTGCCCATCATCTTGACTTTCATTTCTACATCATCAAGATTCTTAAAAATCTCTCTTGTAGCAATACCTGTTAGCATACTATCAATACGCATTGCTGTTAATGCTTCTGAAAGTTCTAGTGTTATGTACAACACGTTCATACCTTCTGTTGCAAAGTTTACAGCCATGTTCTGTAAGAAAAGAGATTTACCAGCACCTGATCCACCTGCGAAAATGTTAAGTTCACCTCTGTTAAATCCACCAAACAGTTTCTTGTCAATGCTTGGCCAACCTGTGCTTACCTGTCCATTGTTGTTCTTAAGTCCTTCTAGTCTTGCTCTAGGATCAGCAAAGTAATCTGTACCCATGTCTTTGGCAAGACCAATTTGTATTGCTTCCTTAATCATACCTTCGATTGGACCATACTCACCCTTTTCAAGTAAGTCAGCACCTTTAAGGATTGCACGTTCTAATGCTTTGTGTCTGCTGAACTGTTCAAATGTGTCCAACAACCAATTGGTATGCTCTGTTCCTACACTGCTTGCATCTTTAAACTGTGTACCACAAGCACTGTTTACAATTTCCAATTCAGGCATAACCTTATATTCATCAACATACTTCTTGATAAACTCAGCACTTTCTCTAAGTTTCTGATCAAAGTTTTCGCTTTCAAAAATACCTTGGCAACGCACAAATGCTTCAGCGTCTGCTAAAAACATTTCTAAAAATAATTTCTGTATGTCTTGATTAAAGTCTTGCATTCTTATATTATACTACCTTTATTGCTTTTCTGTAAAGTATGTTTTTGCCAATATTTGTATTTTTATTCCATTTGCTTTTGAGTTAACAATCTTTTGCATGGTATATATTTTTCCATACCTTTTTACAGCATCAGCAACGTCCTTGATATCATTATCAGGCCACTCTGGAAAACTAACACTCCATCCATATTTAACTGCGTCATCCACTAGTTGTTGTCCACTTTGATCCTTGTCAGGAACCACAACCACTTCTCTTTGCAGTGCATTAATAAGCATTGCCTGTTGCTCATTTACTTCGTTACGCAACACAGCAACACCGCTTACACTAATAGCATCAAACGGTCCTTCCACCACGATTACAAACTTTCTATCCCAACCCTGACTATCCAAGTTAAAAACATATCCTGGTTGACTGTCTGTAATGTATTTGGGTGAGCCGTCGCCTAGTTTACGAGCAGTGTATCCGACTATGTCCCCTTGATAATAAAAAGGAACTATCAGCCTTGTTTTATATGATCCTTCTGGGGTCCACATAAAGTCATAGTCCTCTAAGTCAAGGCCACGCCCATCAACAACATATTCAACGGCTCTGATGAATTCAGGATCCAATCCACTTGGTTCGAGTGCTTTCCAGTCATGTACTGCATCAAACGATCGTGCGCCGACTGGCAGTTCTCTAGTTTCAAAAATAGGCAACTGTATATGAGATTCGTTTCCGTCTACGACGGACTCCTCCTTAATTCGCAGTGCCTCCAAAGCAAGTTTGGTTATTTCTGAATCTGGCATTCCAAACCAACCTAATAGTTTTCTCATTTTATATGTAAGATTTCTACCAGGAATATATGATGCCGTATAACCACAGTTGAAACAGTGATAACTCACCGTGCCGTCTGCGTTGAACATCACTCCACCACGTTTTCTTTTATCTGCTCCTTCACCATTATGGACACAGCAAGGACCATCAAAAGAAACCCACCCACTAGGAGTTTGCTTTCTCTTAGATGGCAAGGCAGTCGTGATAGTTGATTGTATCGAATTCATACTTGTATTTTACGATCTTACAAGTACTTTGTCAATGGTTCCGGTGTTCGAATTGTCTGGTAAATGCTTTAATCTTAGATAATTGTATACACCGGAAATGTTTGTGTATCCAATTGTATCATTGCTTGTAAGATTAATAGTAGTTAAGTTAACCCAACTTGTGTCAGCACTAACCTGGCTGTCCAAAGTGGCTTGTACAGTAAGTGTGCCTGTGTAATTTGATGAATAGTGGGTAATTGTATGCAATGCACCATTACGCTTGTATTCTGGTTGTGCATCGTAAAGTGAACTGATATATTCTGTTATCTGTCCATTTGGTGCATAGAAATTACTGGTTAAAGGACGAACAAAGTCTGTGTTTGGAAGTTCAACGCTGTTTGTAAAAGAAGCATACACCTGATCAACTATTTCCATCGTACCAGCAACTTCATAGTATGTGTTTGCATATGTGGCATGGTTTCCTGTACCACCGATTGTTCTAGAAACTGAAAACTTGTAAAACTTGCTAACAAGATCTGCTGTGTCGCTTTCTGTAAGCGTTAATGTTGCAACACCTTTGGTAGCAACCGTGCTACCATCATCAACTGTTGTGCATGGTTTTTGTAGGTATACAGCACCTGTTTCTTTGTTGATTAAATTGAATGTAAATGTTTCACCACTAATGTCTAGTGGCTTTTGATCCTGGTTTTTAACGGTGAATTTAATGGTGTTTGTAACACCTTTAACCACCTGAATATCTTTCTGGTACATGGGCGTATATCCTTGTCTTACTCCGTTATCCAAATCACTGAATAAGGTATAACCGGTTTCATAAATATATATGGGTAACTTGAGCATATTGAGTTCATCCTTATACAACTATTTATTGGAAAACTATGACAACATTACAAGAAGATTTACAGGAAAAATTTCCATTTCTCAGTTGCATTAAGCACGGCGATACAGAATATGTGGGCATCATAATAAACCAGGACTCAAACGTTACAAGTATGTACGATTACTCAAGTTGTGCAGATGATGGTCAAAAACTTAAACTATTAGAAGCAGGTGATAGTTGGTGGTGGGAATCTAATAGAAAAATACCAATAAACATCTTTATGAAATCTGAAATGATCCAGTTTAGAAATCTAATCAAAACGTTTAGTACAAAGGATGTAGAACTGCTGTTTGGACATATGGTAAGATTAAACGATATTACCGAGAAACGTATTAAAAGAAAAAGTATTCAACTAATCAGAAAGATTAGATAGTTTTTTATACTGTAGATATATCAAAAAATCAACAAGCAAAAAGTTCAAGAAATAACCAATAGGCGTAAACTTCACTCCAAACAGCATAGGCATTAATATTAAAACTATGCCTATCTTGAGTACATAGTCAAAAGCAAGATGTTCAGGACTAGACCAAAAAGGCCAACTGCCTAGTTCTTTCTTTGGTGGCTCAGGTCTGTAATCGTGAAACTCATGAATCATATTAACTCAATCCTTTTTTTGAGAACACCAATTAAATTATACAATCCATTCCTGCGTTGTGGTGTTACTAACTGAATGAATCCCAGTTTAGTAAGATCTTCTTCTTTAAAATCATTTGCTTCTTGTTTAGAACAGTCTGTAAAAATATCACAAACTATTGTAGCAATGCCTTTGGGAATCATAGCATCACTATCATAATAAACTTTTATTTTGCCTTCTACTAGACCAACGTCGACCCAAATTTTACTAATACAACCAGGAACAAGTTTGTCATCAGTTCTAAGTTCTTCTGGCAGTGTAGTTGCCTTCTTGGCTAGGTCTACAAGATAGGTCAATCTATCTGTACCTTCCAATAAACTTAAATCGTCTGCCCATTTGTCTATCTTTTCATGAATCATTACCAACGTCTTTCTTTGAAGTTTGCACACTCAATACAAAGCCTTACACCTGGCACTGCCTTTTGTCTTGCTTCAGAAATATCATCTCCGCACTGTTCGCATTCGCTTAGACTAGGTCGTGAAGCATTCTTTGCAAATTCTTCTCTGGCTTTACGCAATGCCGCTTCGTTTTCCATTAAAGAACTAATCTGTGCTAGTTCTTGTTCTTCGTTGGTGTCGTTATTAAAAACAAATTGTTCTTCGTTATTGTTCATACAATCCTTCGCAAATTAAATTCATGTGTACCACAATCGCGTGTGCGTAAGCAATCGCGTGTGCCTTTTTAAAATAATATTCATCGTTCGTCGGTTTCGTCCAAACGTTCTTCATCACCATATCCCACGGTTGTCCAAGTAAATGTCTCTTCGCGGGTCTGATAATCGCCAGCACCGCCGCCAGTTGCTCTATGCTCTGTGGTTTCATTTGTTTGAGTATGGTGCTGTGTTCTCCGACGTGAAATAAGTTGTTGCTGAACTCTTCGTGAGTAAGTAGTTCCCATAGCGGCTCCTTTTTCAATAAACTATTTAAGTGACTTTCGTCTTTTACCTTTTCATATATGTGAACATTTAGCATATCGATTTTAAAATAACCACGATCGTCTGCTTCTTTGTGATCTAATGTACAGCGTTCTGTAATTGGATCTTTTGGAACCCTGTGAAAATATACACCAGTATTGTGTTTTTTCAATTCATCTTTTTCAAGACGTGAAGCACCTGTGTGTTTAAATTTTTCTAACACACTGTCACGATCAAAAAAATCTAAATCAATATCAGGCATCTGACTTTTTACTTTTTTCGTATTCTTCTTTTAATTTCTTTAGATGTGGTGGAAGTTCCCAACCAAATACTTCAGCAAGTTGTGCTCCGCTTGTTTCCCACTGCGTGGATTTAATACCTTTTTTCATTCCGAAACCGTGACCTCCTTTGGTCCTAGTGTGTATTTTTGGATCGTATTGTGTGTAGTTTTTATGAGTTGTCTTTCTCGGTATCTTTGGCATATGGTAGTCTATCGTATGCTATATCTCGTGCTAGTGCTTGTATATCATCCACTAACATATTGATTTGCATCTCTTGTTCTGGGGTTCTGACTTCTTTGGGAATGTCATATTTTAATTTACGTAAATTTACGCTACGTTGGTACATAACATTTACTTTGTCGCATAATTGGCTAATCTTGTGAAGCATCTAGTTCATCCTCCATATCATTAGTTTCATCAACATCAACATCATTTACAACTATATTATATACTGGAAATCCGCTTCTGTCAAATACTCTATTGTCCTCTGTGACGTATACATATGTCCGAAAATTTGATCCGTCCAAAATGCTTTGTTCCAATATACTTTTTTTGTAAATTTTTCCTTTGTATTCTGTGCCGTCCTGTTGAATCAAGCACAAACGCAAATGTTCACCGCCATATAAACGATCAATCGGTTCACCATTTCTAAAATTGGTTATTACAGTTTTTTCATCAGTCAATTTTAGCCTCCTTGATTATTTCTTTGGTTAATTCTACATCAGCAGGCTTTGCTTTGAATGTTTTCCTCCAATAAGGAATATCCAACGTTGGTTCAATAATTGCTAATTGTTCATCATTGAACTTGCTTAACATTTCTTTACCTGTTGTAGAATTCAGTAGTAACCAGGGACTAATTAGTCCGTTTCTAATATCATTTACCGCTCTGTTCAAGTTACAATATCTAAAATAATCGTTGTATTGTGCGTCTTGTTTTTCTGCCCATTCTAACATAGTTTGAACACTACGCTCTAATGCCGCTTCTGTTGGTTCTATTTTAATCATTTCAAACATATAGGTATCATACAGTTCATCACGACACCAATGATCAAGTTTTACATTTGATTTAATTACAAAGTCAATAAATTTTTCTGGATATATTGGATTAATATTACTTACAAAACTGCCAAACTTAACAAACGCATTGTAGTAACTGCTTTTACAAAAGTCTGCATAAGTTCTAGGTTTGCTACGTTGAACCATTACATAAAACTTGTTGAACGCTAGAAAGCCAACCTGAACACGCTTTTCATCTTTTTGTAGATGTCTACGTTTAGGTTCACACATATGGGCCATAAGCGTTTTTTCTTTTTGAAACGCCTTACCGCAGTGTACGCAATCGAATGGTTGTTCAACTGTTTGGATCATGGTCTTTAACGTATTGATCTTGTTCCTTCTTTGACATAATACTTGATAGTAACTCTGCATCTTCCATCTTCATATTAGGATTCTTGTCTAGCAAGATTTGTGTAAATTTATTCTTTGTTTGCTTTTTTGGCGCCGCTTGATATTGATGAAAGAAGTTTTCATAAGCACCGCACATTGCCATAAGTTTCCAAAGTAACCCTTTGTGGTTTTTGCTTAGTGTCCAGTGATGTTTGTTTACAAATTCATTGCACATTTCTAGATAGTGTTCTTGAAAGAATCTATCACCTTTAACACTGCTTACATATCGCATAGCAATAAAAGGAGCAAATAACTTTTTATCTTCGCTATCTAATCTGTTATACCATTCCTTGTCACGGCGGTCCACAGCACTAAGCATTGCTTTTAAATCTAGAAATTTTTTCTTTTCAGCCACGATATTTTTTATTCCCTTTGTGCCAACCCACTTGTTCAATATCAACACTTTTACATTTTGGACAATGCCAGTATTCGTGCAGTGTTTCGTCTTGTCCTAGTTCTTGGGCAACACCCTTCCACTTGCAGTTCCAGCATATGAATTCCCAAAATTCTTCAACGTGTTCAATCGTCATATATTTCTTCGGACTCTTTACTCAAGTTGTATACTAGTTTAACTTCTTTTAATAAATTTTGCAATGTTTTGTTGCCCTCTTCGGCTAATTCTTTTATTTCATACCATTCATAGTCATCCAAAAACCATTCTGGACGTTTTGGTTTTTCAACACATATACGTTCACCCGTTTCTAAATCTCTTTCGTATACAGTTTCTCCCCCATCAGGTGACTCATATATCTTAACCATTAGTCTTTCAAATATCTTTTTTTCATATCTCTATACGCATTAATAAATTTACTTTTTATATTAAGTTCATTAAGTTTATAGACTTGTTTTAATTCTTCTGTATTTTCACTTACATTAAGTTTGAATGATTCACGCTTAACTGGCATATACATAGCCAATGGTGTACCTTTTTCTAATGTAAATCTTCCATAACCTTTTATAGCCATTTGTTGATTCATAGCATGATGAATATCACTGTATATAGCACCAGGCAGTACATCAAATGGTTGATCATAATGATAAAACATTGGTAATTGTAATACATTATATCCCGGAGGTGTTTTTACTTTCCAAGGACAAACTGCTTTTAGAATAAATGTATAATCTGTTTTTACATGATCTAAAAACTGTGCTTTATGATGTCCCTCAAAAACAAAATCTGGATTACTTGCTTTATATCTAAAGCCTTGTTCGCTGATTTCTAATTCTAAATCACACCATAAAGGAACAACATATGCATTTGCAAACATATCAACGATAGCAGGACAACGTCTAAATGTTCCTTGGTCTTCAATTCTCTCTTCGCCTATTCCACTGAAGTGTGGCATATTTTTAAACCAAGACGGTATAAAATCCGTAGCACGTCTAATAGGGATAACCTTTTCAAGTCCCTCGTGTGTGCTCCAAAATGTAATTACCTTGTTGTCTTGTGTTTTAAAATTTAGCATTATTTTACTTTTGTTCCTACAGTTCGTCTAACAATATCGTCATGATTAAATTCTGCCCAATACAGTTCAAATGCTACACCATCTTCTAAACCTTCGAACTGATGAACTTTTCCTGGCTTTACTTGTGTAAAATCACCAGGACCAAGAACGGTTTCATCTACTAGTCCTTCTTGATCATCACTTTGCCATACACGCACAATCATCTTGCCCGACTCCACAAAGAAGCCGTTCCACTTGTACTTGTGTTCATGTTCTGAACATTTAAACCCTTTTTTGAATTCAATGCGGTGGAATTCTAATACACCGTTAGCGTGAATCAATTCTGTTTGACCCCATATCTTACCTGCTTTCATGGTCATTATACCTTTCTCCTGTTACCATACGAGACTAAAATCAATAGTTTCGCTTTGTCTGCTTACTTCCTTAACAAAGAACGCACACTGTGGTTCTTTTTTCTTTTCTATTGGTGTTGTTAACAACTGTCCATTTTTAAGTTTAGGAAAGTAAAACTTTACGTCCTGATATACGTTAATTACATCAACAGGCAAAAATTCAGGACGACTGCTTGTTAATGGATTGAATACAAAGGCTTCGAACCCTCTGTCATTTAAACTTGTAAGTGGTAGTACTTCTAGATCACCCACATCACTGTTACCAACAACCATGCTCCATTCTAATGGCATCTGCACTTGATGATTTCCAATCTGTAGCACAACCGCTGGTGAACTAAAACTTTCCAGATAGATCAAAGGCATAAAGAAATAATCAGGATCCTTAGGATCTGAATTATCTAAAACGCTATAGCGTATGTCTTTGTCTATCTCTTTTGGCAAAGTGTTTAGATCAAAGTATTCATTTTCTAATGTTAGTATTTGCATTTGTTCTCCTAGTCGATTGCTATCTTTTCTAAAGTGAAAGGATAGTTCGCTTCTTTATAATATTTTTTACGTTGTGTAAGATGCCGTTTAGCAAATTTACATCTACTGGTTAAGTCCCATATCTGGACGAAATCTTTATCTTCAGCCTTTCTAATTCCTCTGCCGATAGACTGAATAACGCGAACAAAAGACTTACCAGGCTCAATGAGAACCAAGTTAAAGATGCGAGGAATATTAATACCCACCGCGGCAACTCCATAAGTAGCAATAATAATCTTATTGGTACTTTCTTTAATGGAATCATAGTGTTCCTTTCTGTCAGTTCCTTTTGTTTCTCCTGACACAAACACGGAACCTTCTAGTCTTTCTTCTAGCATTTTACCTGCTGAGATACGATCGACCAATATTAATGTATTGCCGGAGTTTTTGATTTTGTCTACAAGTTTGCTAATCCAATCAATTCTATGTTCACTTGTAACCAAGTATTTTAGTTCTTCCTGATAGTTTGAAAACTCTTGTACATCATCTGTTTGTACAATGTTCACATGACAATTAGCAAGCACACCTTTTTGTTGTAGATCGTGTGCTGAAATATGATTGATAACTTCGCCTAGTCCTGCCTTAATGCCTTGAAACTCAAACTGTTCTTTTGGAATAGTACCTGTTAGTCCCCAACGAATAGGAACGTGTGCAAAATTTTGTGTTAGCAACTGTTTAAGCACATCTGCTTTTGCTTGATGCACTTCGTCAACAATAACACAACGAACGTCCTGTAAAAATTCACTAAGTGTGTGTGCCGCTTCTTGATTCTTAGACTTCTTATCTAGTACATTAAGACTTTGCCAAGTAACAATGGTATGTGTATGTCCTAGTTCTTTTCTATCACCAAAGTATACACCTACATCTAGTCCACAGTTTACATAATCTTCTTCTGTTTGCGTTACAAGACTTTTGTTAGGAACAATAACAATAGTGTTACCATATGGCTCGCATATCTTGCTAAGGGTCGCTGTGATAATAGTTTTACCAGCACCTGTTGCTACTTCCTGTAAACTCTGCGGATTACCTATAAAGTTATTAATTACTTCAACCTGATAGTCACGTAATACAATTGGCTGACCTTCGTAAATGTGTCCTTTGGGCCATACAGCACCTTGATCCTTCCAATAGTTTTCTGTGATGTTTGTGAAATTTAATTTAGTTGGTTCTCTTAAATCTTCTACTTCAACATACCAACCTTTTTGTTCCAGCAGTGGTAATGCTTCTTCAAGCATACTAACGTAAGTTGTGCCACCTAGTCCAAAGAAACTAACCTTGCCATCCCAGCGTCCAAGTTTGTATGCTGGCAAGTAACGTGCATAAGGAATATCATATTTGAATTTGTTTGTTAATGCCTTACGCATTTCCAAATCAAGTCCTTCAAACTTTACGTTTACTTCGTCTTTGATTATAAGTTTACAGGTTGGCACAGTTTTCTACTCCACTAGGACTGCTACCACAATAGTATAAGACATTTGCTTTATTGCCTAACCATGCTTGTGTTTTGTAATGGCTAGGAGCAACAGGCAAGCACACATAAATTAATTGCGGGTCAATATTATTTGATAACAAAGGTTTTGGTAACTTTTCATTTATAATGAAAATCTTTTTATTAGTGTTAAATTCATTTACACCTTGATCTTTAATATACTTGTTTCCTTCAAAATAATCTTTTG
>Ga0099848_1001150_pt1 | contig 12358 bp, 14 predicted proteins | sample CB_VirMetaG_3_FD_78179 | JGI IMG/M metagenome (GOLD analysis project Ga0099848, IMG submission 78179) | Freshwater to marine saline gradient viral communities from Chesapeake Bay - CB_1508_1S Viral MetaG | ecosystem: Environmental > Aquatic > Marine > Coastal | place: USA: Chesapeake Bay... | reverse complement strand
TCTGCAGTATCAAGAACAACTTACGACAGTTTATTTGCAGTTATTGGTGAGATTTATGGATCTGGAGATGGAAGTACAACTTTTAATTTGCCAGATTTAAGAGGACGAACGGCTGTTGGTAAAGACGATATGGGAGGAAGTGCTTCTAATAGAGTTACTTCAGCGGCCTCGGGAATTGACGGAACAAGTTTGGCAGCTTCCGGCGGTTCGCAAACGCACACTCTTACAACTGCACAAATGCCTTCACATACGCATACTCAGAACAGTCATAATCACACGCAGAATTCACATACACATACAATACCAACTGGTACTTCTACCACAGACGGTAATAGAACTGAACCTGCATCAAGCGGAACTGCATCAGGCATAACAACTAATGGAACTACAGCTACTAATAATGCAACAACTGCGACTAACCAAAGCACAGGTGGCGGTCAGGCACATCAAAATATGCAACCTTCCATTATTTTAAATTACATTATTAAAACATAAGGACAAAAGATATGTTTAAAGGAATTGTACTAAAAGGCTGTTTAATTAAATTAGAAAAATGGGAAAACGATCAAAAAGTTGCTGAATGTGGTATTGATACCGATAGAGCGCAAGAGCTTTGGGGAAATCAACAACCTTTAAGAACAGAATATGAAAAGTGGGTTTCTGAAGGTGGTTGTCCAATTTACGAATTAGTAGAGGAATATGCTGGTTTTGAAGAACCAATTATTGAAGAGCCTTCAGAACAGGTAGGAGAATAAGATAATGTCAAGTTCAATTATAGGAACATCAATACTTACTTTACCTTTAAGTATTGATGCTAGTAAAATCACTACTGGAACTCTAGCTACAACAGTAGTGCCTGATCTAGATGCTAGTAAAATCACCACTGGGACTTTAGATACAGCTAGAGTTGATGCGGCTGGTATTTTAACTGCGACCAACAGAACTCTTACAGCTGGTGATGGTCTTACTGGTGGAGGAACATTAGCTGCAGATAGAACTATTACATTAGGAACTCCTAGTAGTATTACATCAATTTCAACAAATAGTGTTACTTCTACTTCTCATACTCATTCTATTAGCACTGCTTCTATTGGAGCGTTAACTGCTGGTTTAGCTGCAAATGCTGTTGGAAGTTACGCATTTGCTGGTTCAATATCTAGCATTGCAGCGACTACATTTAATTCAACTTTGGCCGGAAGTAGCTTGCGTGCTTCAGACGAAGAAGGGACTACTGTTGGTTCAGGATCACTTTCTGGAACTTGGCGATGTATGGGATACAGAAGATCTGGGGCTAGTACTTCAACAGTTTGGTTAAGAATTAGTTAGGAGATTATAATGGATTTATCACAGGCAGAAGTAAAAAATGTTAAATATAATTATTTAGATACTATTGATTTAGAATTAAACCATCCTACATATGGTTGGATTCCTTTTACTGCTTCTCCTGATGATGCCGAAGAACACGGAAAAGTTATTTATGCAAAAGCAATTGCTGGAGATTATGGTCCTATAGCTCCTTTTGTTGCTCCTGCGGACATTGTAGGAGAAGAAGCTTTAAATATATTACGTCAAAAAAGAGATCGTTTATTAGAAACTAAAGTAGATCCTCTTGTTTCTAATCCTTTACGATGGGCTGATTTAGGACAAGAAAAACAAGCACTTGTTGCTGCTTATCGACAAGCATTATTAGATATGACTGAAAATAATCCTAATGCTGCTTATACTTTTTCAAAAGAAACCGGCGACTTTGTCGAAAAAAATATCACTTGGCCAGAGTTAAATTTAGGAGAATAGTAAATGAGTGAAAAAGATTTAAAAGGTAAATACTCAGGGAGCATCACAGGTGATGTCACTCTCACCAATTCTACTCCTTCTGCTAATGGAGAACTTGGTTATGATCCTGCTCAAGGCTTTTTAGGTTATCATAACGGAGCAGTAGGTCCAATCGGTGGTGGTAATACAAGTTGGGAAACTTCAGATGCTGGAAACAATCAAATCACTTTTAATGCCGGATCTAGAATTGTAAATTCAGTAGTAACTACAATAGCCAGTGATATTACAACTAATTCAACACCTGTAGCAATAACAAATGATACTTTAACAACATTAGATTCTTCAAATGGAATGCTTTATGCTGCATCAGCTTCTGTTAGAGTATTTATATTTTATGATATTATAAATGAAGAATTTGTAGGTATTGGAAATAGTACTGAAACTTCAGATTATACTTGGGATTATAGAAATAATAATTCTAATTTTAATATAAATTTATCGCAATATGTTCCTACTGGTTATGTTGACGTTTCAGCTAGTGGAAACCCTGGTACTTTGACATTTACAATTACTAATTGGCCTGTACAAGCTTGGACTACTTTTGCTAGCGTAGCAGCAGCAGAAGAGTGGCAAGATTTTTCGCCAACTCTTACTAACGGTACAAATGTAACAACTGCAGGATTTAGGTACAGAAGAGTTGGAAACAGTGTAGAATTTTATGCAAGATTTAATGTTACTGGATCTGGTTCTGGAGCTACTTTTCAATTTACGCTTCCAATTAGTGTTTCAACATCACTAACTTCTCAAAGTTTGGGAGCTGCATCAGTTAGAACAGCGACCGGATCCGCTAATGAATTAGTAGGTGATTGTATTTATGATTCTTCTACATCCACAGCAGTAATAGTACTTAATGGTGGACTACTTCAAGGATCTAGTCTTGCGGCAGGAGGAATTATCCGTGTAGAAGGTTCCTACGAAATTAGCGAGGCTGATGGTTTTAATCCCATATCTGTAGGTTTTCCTAATTTAAGTGATTTGGTTCAGGTAAAGACTCTTTCTACTGATGTAACAACCAACACTACGATGTCTGATTTGACAACAACATTAGAAGTTGGAAAAACCTATGAAGTCTACATGAATATTGCCTTTACAGCATCCACTGATGCTTCTATCATTGTCGAAGCAAATCACGATGGTTCAGTCATAGGAATTGTACAATGTGGGTCACAAAATGATACTGACTTTTTTAGAATGACAAAATACATTGCTCCATTTGTAGCAACAGCGAACAATATTACCTTCTCCTCATCTTCTGTGAGCGCCGGAGGAGTAATTCGAGGAAATAATGACACACTTTTAACTCATGTCGTTGTCAGAGAAGTTCCACAAGCTGGTACTGCGGTTTTGATACCAAAAACTGTTTATAATTCTGAAATCGCAGCCGTCACTGGTTTAGCAAATAACACAAATACCTTTTTAGGACAAGCAATGTATCTCCCGTCTGGTAAATACAGATTTGAAATTTTTGGATATTTAACTGTCACATTTTCTGTTTTGCCGACTAGAACCTATGGCTTAATATTTTTGTCTGATAAGGCATCGGGTGGTGGCGCTTCAGATATAAAAGGCCCAGGCAGTGAAGGTTTAATACAAGTCAGAGCCACCATTCTTCAAGATTCTTTTTATCATACTTATGAAGCCGATTGGTCTGGTGGAATTATTTACGTTTACGGCAATATAGAAAACGTTAGTGGAACAGTAACAACCCGAGACATTTCGAATATAAACATAACTGCTACTCGATTAGATTAAGTATGGAAGCGACGAAAAATTAACTAAGCTTAAAAGTTTACAAGAAATTTAAGTTAAAGGAGAAAGAACAACATGATGAAACCAATTGACGAAGAAAAGAAAGGAATGAAACTTGAGTCTCTTAAAGAACTAATTAAAGAGATGAAAGGTGGAGTTCTTGGAAAACTTCCAAAAGGTAAAGGCGTTACTGTCATGTCAGTTTCTGTTTCTAAACCTAAAAAAGACATGGAAATGAAGGAAGAAATGCCTGAAGACATGTCTGAAATGATGGAAGAAAAAGCAGAAGAAATGGAAGACATGCAAGAAGCGCCCATGATGGAAATGGAAGAATCAGAAGAAGAAAGTGAAGAGTCTGAAGAAGATGAAGACGAATTCAAGCTTCCTGAACCTGCTATTCCAGAAGACCTTATGGAACTTGTTAAAATGATGTTGAAAAAGAAAAAAGAAGACTAATTATGGATTATAAGTTAGAATCACTTCGTAAACTGCTTGGCGTTATGAAGAAGCGTTCTAAAAAGAAGGATATGTCTGCCTATTCAAAAGGTGCAGAAATGTCCGGCATGGCTGGTTATCTTCCTGATATGGGACAAGAATACAATATGTCTGCCCAAAGGAAAGAAATTAAAAGTGCTAAACCATATGATAGAATAGAGAAAAAGGCTCCAAAATGAAAGCGGAAGAAAGAGAACTTAAATTAGAAAAACTTAAATCTCTTAAAGAAGCAATGAAAAGAGTATCTCGTAAAAAACTAGAAAAATGCAAAAAGCAATCTAAACGAGAACCTAATAGCGTTGATCCTTCTTATCCTGGATTTAAACAACCTTTCTAATTAAGTAAGAGGTAATTGTGGGATTTAATTATACAAATGATGCTCTTGTGGCAGACATCAAAAGACGAACTTTTATGCCAATAAGTCAAATCACTTTTAGTGATGATGACTTACTAGATTTTGCTGATGAAGAAATGCAGATTGGAATTGTTCCTCTTTTAATGTCAGTAAGAGAAGATTACTTGGTGACCTTTAAAGAAGATACCATTACTGCTACTAAAGCATCTTATGGAATGCATCCTAGAGCAATAGGTCAAAAACTTTCAGATGTTACTATTGTTTTTCCTAACTCTGATGCTACTACACCAACGGAAACTACTATTCCAAGACTTCAAGCAGATCAAGCAGTTAGTGGATTAGTAAATGGCTATCCAGGTTTTTATTTGCGAAATAATAAAGTAATTCTACAAAATCCAACTACTTTTGCTGGACAAAAACTTCGTCAATATTACTTTCTAAGACCTTCTAAATTAGTTCTTACTAATCAAGCATCTCAAATTACTAGAGTTGGACCAAATTCACTTGGCACACCTCTTGCAGCTAATCAAGTAGAAGTGAATTATATTCCTCCTGAATTTGGCAGTAATTCTACATTTACACAAACTGTAGATTTAAATAGAAATGTTCCTGGATTTGAAATTCTAAATATGGATATTCAGGCACAATTTAATGTAAGTACACTTGTTGTTACTTTTCCTAGCTTAACTTCTCTTCCAGAAGACTTAGCTGTAGGTGATTGGATTTGTTTAGCTGGACAAGCAACTATTGCTCAAGTTCCTGCAGAATTACATCCTATTTTAGCGCAAAGAGTTGCTATTAAAGTATTAGAATCTATTGGAGATAATAATAACATTCAATTTGCTCAAGGCAAACTAAGAGAGGCGGAGACCACAGTATTAGGATTGTTATCTAATCGAGTTGAGGGAGAACCTCAAAAGATCGTTAATCCTTATTCTACATTAAGAATTTTTCCATGGCGGAGGTTCTAAGTGGCTCAGTCAATCATTTTAAAGCATCAGGGTTTATATACATATCCAAACCCTTTAAGTTCTAGACCAGAAGGTGCTTTACAATTAGCTACAAATATCATTATTGATCGAGATAACACTGCTGAACCAAGAAGAGGTTATAGTGAGCTAGATTATCCATTAGGGACAAATAATGATAATAGAGCTGACCAAATAATGACTTTTGGTGACAATTTAGTCACTCATTATGGTTTGCCTCAAAATCCCGACAAAATGGCTTTTTATCAAAAAGAAAGCACTTTTACAGGTTTAATTTCATCAGCATCTAATAGCATTACAGATATTATCTCTACTGAGGATTTCTACTCAAGCGCGACAGTAAAAGTAGTCGAAAAACAGACAATTTTTTCAGCTAATCAGACATTAGGATCTAATATTTTAACTAATGTCATATCTACCCAAGGTTTATATCCTGGGTTAGAGATTGGAGGCAGAGGTATTCCTCCAGGAACTACAATTACAAGTATATCTGGTACTGTACTGACATTTTCTCCGTCAGACGTAAATACAGCTACAAATCAAATAACAATAACAAATCATGGACTTTCTTCTGGTCAATTAGTTACTTTTTCTAGTACAGGTACTTTACCAGGTGGATTGTCGTCTTCAGATATATATTATGCTATACCATCAAGTAATGATATTATTTCATTAACTGATCTATCTGGAGCGCCAATTGTTTTAACAAATCAAGGAACAGGAACTCACAGTATTTCAGAATCTGATCCTTTTGAAATAGTGATTTCTAATAATGTTTTATTTACTGTTGTTGGAAATACAGTCACAGCCACTAATAAAAATTTAACTATTTTGCCATCTAATACTAGAGCAGTTGTCATTAACAATTCAGATATTGTTATGAGTAACTCAAATGCTACTACAAGCAGAACTTTATCATTTTTGCCTTTTCAAGTTGATACAACAAACAACAAAATTATTGCATTGAGTCACGGATTAAAAAATGGAGATGCTATTCAATTTTCTAGTGCTGGTACACTTCCATCTCCTTTGTTACCTGCCGCTGTATACTATGTTGTAGAATCTGATAGTAACATATTTAAACTTTCTAATACTTTGAATGGATCTGCAATAAGCTTAACAACTCAAGGAACAGGAACGCATACGATTACTGTCAGAGATGCTTTTACAATTGGCGGATGGATAGACTATCCAGGAACTTTTGTAAATCCAACAGGCAACATCAAAATGCGTTATGCCGAACAAAATAATTCTTTATTTTTTACAAGTGAAGAAGGAATTAGAAAATTAGATAATATTGCAGGAATTAATTTTTTAGCTACAGTCACTGACGGATCTGATATTATATCTAATTGTGAAGTATTAGATGTTGCTTTGGGAGAATATATTGCTGGGCCTGGAATTCCTGACAATTCATATGTTGTTAATTTAATTAGTGATAATAGCTTTCAGATAAATCAAAATGTTTCTCTTCCTGGAGGATTGGCAAGTGCATCTAACCAGACAATTAGAGTACAGCCCAGATTAGCAGGAATTGCATATGCCCTTGATGGAGAAGCTTCTTTAGTTAGTGGAATACCAGGGTTTTTGCCGGACGATAGATCAGTCCAATATTTTATTGTTTGGGGCTATAAAGATGCCAATGATAGAATTGCTAGAGGAGCGCCATCTTCTAGATCTAGTATAATTGTATCAAACTCTTCAGGATCTGGTCAAAATACACAAATATCTTTCACTGTGCCTGACGGAATTACTCCGGCACATTTTTATCAAATTTATAGAAGTGGATTTTCAGCTACAGCTGCAGATGTTCCTCCTAGCGATTCAAGACTTATATACGAAACAAATCCTTCTTATACTGAAATATTAAGCAAAATTGTTACTTTTGTTGATGATATTCCAGAAGAATTAAGAACAGGTGAAATTTTATATACTTCTGAAGGACAAGAAGGAGTAGAATCAGCAAATTTTCCTCCTTTATTTGCAAAAGATATTTCGTCTTTTAAGAACAGTTTATTCTTATCTAATACAAGAGATAAACAAAATTTAAGTCTGACAATACTTTCAGTCAGTGGAGATTTTGATATTGTAGGTGATAGCGCAATAGGATCTGACACAATATCAAATATTGTTGATATGACAGGAATACAAGTTGGTCAGACTATTACAGGGGCAGGAATTCCTGCTAATACTGTTGTTTCTGCAATAGGAGTAGATAGTATTACTATTACTAATAATGCAACAGCTGCAAATACTGGCGCCACATTCAATTTAAAAAATGGAACTTCTGGAATAGAAGTTGGAGACACAATTACTATTGCTGGAGTAACATATACAGCTGCACAGACGGAAGATTATTCTGGAGTAAATAGAAATTTTAAAGTACATGCTCAAGGCACTCCAGCTCAGAATATTGCAAATACTGCTCTTTCTTTAATTCGAGTTATAAATAGACAAGCTTCCGCTGTTGGAAATCCAGATGTTTATGCGCAATATACTTCTCAAATAAATAATCTTCCAGGAGAAATACTAATAGAAGCTAGACAGTATACTGGAGAATTATTTTATGTTACTGCTGATAGCGCTTCTACTGGAGAGGCATTTATTCCTGCTCTTCCAGGACCAGGAGGAGTTACTGTATTCTCTAAAAACGAAGAAAATAAAAACAATCTAGCTTATAGTAAATATGGACTTCCAGAAGCATTTGCTTTAGGAAATCAACAACCAATTGGAAACAGTAGATCTGAAACAATCAGAATAATACCTCTTCGAGACAGTCTTTTCGTACTCAAAGAAGATGGAGTATTTCGCGTTACAGGCGAAGATCCAGAAAGTTTTAGATCGTCTATATTTGATAATACAATTGCATTGGCCGCTCCAGAATCAGTGGCAAAACTAGAGAATACTATTTTTGCATTATCTAGAGAAGGTATAGTTACAATAACTGATAGTAGATCTGATAACATTTCAAGACCAATTGAAAATTTAGTTTTAGATACTTTTGAAGAAAGTGAAGAAAAAGTAAGAACGCTTACTTTTGGATTTAATTACGATAGCGATAAAAAGTACATATTGTTTACAATAAAGAATCGTTTTGATACTACAGCGACGCAAGCTTTTGTATTTAATGCTCTTACAAATACATGGACTACTTGGGAATTAAGTAGAACATGTGGAGTTGTTCTTGAAGACGAAAGTTTGATATATTTGGGAAGATCTGATAGAAATACTTTTAAAGTCGAAAGAAAAGACAGAAATTACAAAGATTATATTGATGATGATTTTGATGTAAGTATTGAATTTATTACTGGAGTAATAACATCAGGATCTACTCAAGTAGCACTCATGTTACCCGATACCACTCACCTAGAAGTTGGAATGACAGTTCAAGGTACAGGGATACCAAGCGGAACTAAAATTCTTTCTATTGATGATAACTTCACAATCACTTTAAATAAAGCAGCTACTGTTACAGGATTAATAGAACTATCTTTTCAAGATGGAGTATTGTTAAGACTCGCAAATACGCTTAACACCCAAGTTGGCGACGTAATATATCAAAATAATGGACGTTTTAGTATCATATCATCAGTAAATAGCGATAAAAACACTATAACTACAAAAAATCCAATAGATAGCTGGACAGAAGGACATGCTAAAATTTTAGTAGGTATTAATACTGTTTTACAATATGGCGCACAAACATGTGGTAATCCTTCCGTAACTAAGCAAGTAAGTGAATTTGTTGCTATGTTTGAAGAACCATTTTTTGATACAGCTACTGTAGGGTTTTATACTGACTTATCCAAAGACGAAGAAAGTGTTGATATTACTGGACAAATTGGAGGCGTTCTTTGGGGATTATATCCTTGGGGTGTTGGAACTTGGGGAGGCATTGTAAGACCTTCACCAAATAGAACCTACGTTCCAAGAGAAAAACAAAGAAATACACAAATTAACATAAAATTAACACACAGGGAAGCATTTGCATATTATAGGCTTTCTGGTATAGAATTATTCTTTAACAAAACAAGTCAGAGAGTGAGAAGATAATGGATCCAGAAGAACTAAAGAAAAAACTTCAAATTATATCTCTTCTAGAATCTTCTGGAGGAAAAAATAAAAAACATGCCATGCAAAGTTCAGGTATCCATAAAGGAACAAGAGCTGTATCTTCTTATGGATTAATGCCCAACACAGTAAAAGAATTTGTAGTTAGAAATAAAGAATTTCAAAAAACTCCTACTGGACAGCTTATTTTAAAAAACATTAATAATCCAGAAGAGATAAATAAAATTACTGAACAGCAAGAACATGACGATGCAATTATGTCAGCGTTACTTAAAGAACAAAATAAAAGAATTTCTAAAAATGTTGATCCGTCAGATGATTTAGAACTTTTAAATGTATTTGCGCATAGAAGAGGAGTCTCTGGAGCTATAAAATCAGCAAAAGATGATAGTTACTATGATGATCCTTATGTTAAAGCATATAAGAAAGAAAAAGAAAAAAAATTTCCTAAATTAAAAAATTATATAAGTGGTGAGAAACAATAATGAAAAAACGATTTAAAAAACTTGTTACCTATATAGAAGATGGAAAAAAGAAAACAAAAACAGTTCGTTACGGACAAGCAGGTAAAGCTGCCGATGGCGGAGACAGAATAAGACCAGGCAGTAAGAAGGGCGATGCCTATTGTGCAAGAAGTAATAAAATTAAAGGTGACTGGAGATCTGATCCTAACAGTCCAAATAATTTGTCACGAAAGAAATGGAAATGTCGTGGCGATAAAAGTATGAGGAGTAAATAATGCCAGCAAGCAGCAAAGCTCAATTTCGCTTCATGAAGGCCGCAGAAAGTGGAAAAATTAAAGTTCCAGGGCTTTCCAAAAAAGAAGCAAAAGAGTATACTGAGAAAAACGTAGGTAAAAAAAGATACTCGAAACTTAAAGAATATGTAGGAAAGAACAATGAAAAATAAACCAGGACTTTGGGCTAATATTCACGCCAAAAGAAAAAGAATTGCCGAAGGCAGCGGAGAAAAGATGCGAAAACCAGGATCTCCTGGCGCTCCAACTGAGAAAGCATTAAAAGAATCGCAGCCTAAATACTCAAAGCTTAAAAAATTTATTGGTAAATAATGAAGCCACGCTACATTAAAAGGATTAACAAAAGAGACTTTCCTGAAGAAGTTCAGGAATGGATTGATATTTTGCTATATCCTTTGAATGCTAGCATTGAACAAACAGGAGCAATATTAGAAAAAAACATTAGTCTTTACGATAACTTATCTGCAAATGTAAGGACTATTCAAGTTTCTGGGTGTTCTCAAATCAAAGGAGACACTACTCAGGGTAGTAATACCATTTTAAATGCTTCTTATTATCAAGCTACAATAGAAGGTAAAAATTATGGAGCTCAAATAGGGCAGCCAATTAAAGGTCTTGGATTGGCTAATGACACTACAATTACTAATATTGTGGGATCTACTATAACTCTATCAAAACCTTGCAATTACACGCAAAAAGAAGCAGAATTTCTATCTGGTGGATTTTTTCCAGTAAGGATCGCATACACACTAGATTTTAGGCCTTCTTCAGTAATCATTAGTAATATCACGGACTTAGAAGGAAATCCTACACATATTTCTTCTGGTGTAACTCCTCAATGGAGATTAGAGAATAAAGAAGTAGTAATTGATGGTATAAGCGGATTACAAGCTGGCAAGACATATAGTGTAACTTTTGTTATACTTTAATAAATAGTATTAAGGGCATTGGTTGGCCTTTTTTGGGAGTTATTGTGGCAGATAATATTAAAAAAAACGAAGAAGAATTTTCACAATTACAACAATTTGCAATGGAAGAACCTGCGCCCACGCCACAACAGCCTGCACAAATGGCTGAAGCTTCTACACTACAGGAACAACCTGATCAACCAACTGCAACCCAAGCTGCAGCTCCAACTACTCAACCATTAATACAACAACAAGCTGCAGCTCCAATTACACCTATCGCGCAACAACAAGCTGCAGCTCCAATTGCGCAGCAACCAACTCCACAACAATTAATTGCACAAAGAGCCGCTCAACAAGCTGAACAAAGAACTGCTCAACCACAAATGTTCGGACAGCCGCAACAACCACAACCTGCACAACCACGTCAAACACTAATGACTCCAACGACGGCTGGCCAACGCTATCGCCAGATACTACAGCAAAATGTACCACAAGCACAAGCTGTAGCATCTGGCTTAGCGCAAGTTATTTCAACTCCTGAAGCAGAAGCACAAAAAAGATTAGCTGATGCTCAGCAAGAATTTCAAAAAAGAATTACTGAAGCAGGATTAGACAGAGATGAAAAAGCAACTAAAGAAATTTTTGGAAGAATTGCTCAATTACAAGCTGGACAAGAAATTTCTCCAGAAGATCTTGCTAAATTGCAAAGAATTGCAGATACAAGAGAAGATTTTGGTACAGGTGAAGGAATAAGAACTGAAGACTTTCTTTCTTTAGAGAATTATTTACAAGCAGTATCTCAAGCTCAAGAAGCTCAAGAAATGGCTAGATTAGCTGGAGATACTGGAACGAGACAAACCCTTTTACGACAATTAGTAAGAAGACCTGAATATACATCTGGCCAAGCTTTACTAGATTCTCTTTTAGCTGGAGGAACTGCTCCTGCAGCACAAACTATTCAAGATGTTAGATCTAGATTATTAGAGCAAGATGTTTTAGGTAAAGCAGAAGAACAAACATTAAAAGACATAGAAAAAGCTAGAGCTACAGAACAAAAAGAAATAGACTCTGCATATGAAGATATTCAAAAGTTTTTAGATGAAGGCGATACTGGGGCACTTTCTGGTTTAGAATCTGATATTCGAGATAGAGTAGAATCTGAAAAAACAAGAGCCAAAGAATTAAATGCAGATATTGCCGA
>Ga0099848_1001146_pt1 | contig 12381 bp, 12 predicted proteins | sample CB_VirMetaG_3_FD_78179 | JGI IMG/M metagenome (GOLD analysis project Ga0099848, IMG submission 78179) | Freshwater to marine saline gradient viral communities from Chesapeake Bay - CB_1508_1S Viral MetaG | ecosystem: Environmental > Aquatic > Marine > Coastal | place: USA: Chesapeake Bay... | reverse complement strand
CAAAATCAAGATGAACACGAAAATGTCAGTTATTATAAGTTTGTAAAACAAAGGAAAAATACTGTTGAAAATTACAGTAAAAATTTCCAAATGAAAAAGAAAGCACATGAATTCAATAGAACTTTACAATATAAAACGGGATCTATTGATTTTAATCGACTCTCTTATTTTAAGACAAGTGAAAACATTTTCAAGACTAACCAATATGTGACTAAAGGAAAAAACCATGCATATATTATGATTCTTGATTTTTCTGCATCAATGTATTCAGTCATGAAAAATGTAATCAAACAGGCATTAGAGTTAGTTACTTTTTGTCGCAGTAACAATGTACCTATTAATGTATATGCTTTTAGTAATAGTTTGTCTGCTAGTGATTATTCTTTTGATGTAAAAAATAAAAAATGGAAAGATCAATTTTTGAATGGAAATTTGGATGTTAATTACCAGTTTAGTTTATTAGAACTGTTTCATCACAACATGAAGAAATCTGAATTTATGTTAATGGCAGATAGTTTGTTATCTAATCACTGGTATAAAACACCTAACACTAGGTATTTTATTCTAGGAGGTACTCCACTTGGGCCAGCGATCATGACTGTTCCTTCATTGGTAAAACAATTAAGAAAGGAAACTCATGCTGAAATTGTACATTGTATATTTTTAACGGATGGAGATGATACTATCCTACATAAAGGTGCTTATGGTAAGACTGTAACCATTCAAGATTACGAAACAAAAAAATACATTATTAGTGACATTACTTACAGTTCTAATATGGTACATAAAATAACTCAGTTAATTTCATTGAAAATGAATGATGTACATATAATTAACTTTTATATCAAAAATCATTTTAGATCTAAAGACTGTAGTTTTTATAGTGAAGAAACAGATGAAAAAAATAAAATGGGGTTTGATAAGTTGTATTATGTAAAACCAGTAGCATTTTCTCCAAATATCACAAGAAATAATTATCAATTCAAAAAAGAACAAAAAGTTTTAATTGATTCATTTATTAATGCTATTTCTTAAAACCCTTGACAAGTATAATAAAGACATGTTATACTAAGTGAGTGAGGATTTTTTATGAAAAATTTAAAATACTTAATCGGTATGCCACTAGAACAAGCAATTGAACAGGTGGAACAATTAGGATTTACATGGAGAGTTAAATTTACAAATGGTACTCCTTTACTCTTGACACAAGATGTAAATCCTGGTAGAATCAATATGGAGGTAAAAGATGGTTTAATAATTGCAATTGATGTTGGTTGATTTTAGAATTTGTAACTGTTGTTATTAGAGTTATATGAATAGGAGATATATATGCGTACACTTTCACACTTAACACAAAATGAAAAACTAGTTCGTTTCTTTTTTCTAGTCGGAGGTGAACTAACTTCTGCTCAGGCACGATCAAGATATGGTATCATGAATCTTCGTGCTCGTATCAATGAACTACGTGATGCAGGTATCAACATCAGTACTGATATGCGATGGAATAAGGATCAAAAACAGACAGTAGCCTATTATTCTCTGCCTGCTGTTTAAGCATTGTAACAAGAATTTGGATAGTGATCCTGCTTGTTACTAGTCTTTAGATACAGTATTGAACTGTAACAAAATCTAAAGGCGATGCGGTTACCCCGCATTTTGATTATGTATATTTAGTATAATATAAGTAAAGGGGAAAAGTAGCGCTGCTTTTCCCTTTAATATAAAGGAGTTTATAATGCGATTTTTAATTACGTTTTTTCTTTTTGCTACGATGTTGTTTGCCCAACCAACAGTCGCTCCCCAGACATTAGATGCAACTTTTGGTAGGATTCTCAATAATCCAATTCAATTAGTTGGTACAGCTACATTACAAAATACCAATAGTGGTACTTTTTATTTTCTTGTCGATGTAGAAGAACCATATGATCGATTCACATTAGTACAATATTCTGGTTATCCTACACCACAATTAAATGAGACTATTTGGGTATATATCAATACAGCAACTTTTCCTGGTGGTGAACATGAATTCGATATTCGATTACGTTCAATTTCAGATCCAGATAATCTAGTGACTCTAACAGTGAATATTGAATTAAATGATTCTGATCCTACTCTACAATTTGCTCCAGCTAATTCTGTAGTTGCTCCGCATATTGCTCTTGGCGAAGGATGGAAAACTCGTCTAGTATTGTCAAATCCACATGATGTAACTAGTACTTTTCGAATGAAGTTTTTCGATGCACGAGGTATTCCTATGAATGTTGGGTTATCTTCTTTGTATATCGATAATCCCAGAACTTCTTCACTTGCTACATTTATGTTTCCTGGTACTAGTATGATTGTAGATGTGTCACCAGTAAATGAAGGATTACAAGTAGCATCTGTTTTATTCGAATTAATTGAAGGCGATGTACCACTAGTGAATGTTGAATTTGATAATGGAGTTGATGTTGCTTCGGTGCAAGCTGAAAAACCTGTCAGTGATGACGTTGTAATTCAATATAATAATGAATTTCCATATGCTACTGGTGTTGCAATTTCAAATTCTTTGAATAAAGAACAAATTGTAAATCTAGATTTTTATGATCCTTATGGAATGGTTTATTTGAATAAACGAGTTATTATTCCAGGAAAAGGTAAAACTAGTTTTATGCTTACAGATTTTCCAGAAACATTTGATCGAGTTGGGTTTGTTCGAATTACTTCTGCTTATCCGGTACTCAATGCTTTTGGTTTAGTCTTTAATGTTGAAAAGAATACTTTTTATGTTACGGCTGCTCAATAACATGGATGACGAAAATATTAAACACTGGGTAGGTTCAGAAGAACCTACCCAATCTAACCCACTTTCTTTTAAATATAAAGAAGATAGAGCTTTAGCAGATTTTTATCAACATATATTGAACACATATAATCAACATTATGCAGGTAAGAATAATGTTCAAGTGCAAGATTTGATTATTGCAACTGGTCATGCTGAATCATTTTACATTGGTAATATTGCAAAATATGCATTGAGATATGGAAGAAAAGGTGGTAAAAGAAATAATGAAGATTTATTGAAAGCTGCTCATTATCTTTGTTTACTATATGCATTAAATCATGTAACTGGAGATTAATAATATGGTTTATCATTTCACTAACAACAAAATGCAAATTGAAAAAGTTTTGAATACCAATAAAGCAGAGGTTGTCTTCTATAAAAAAGATGGATCAGTTCGTGTTATGAAATGTACTAGGAACTTTGATATTATGGAAGAAACTACAGGGATAGATCAATATTCATTAATCAAAGGTGCTAGTGTTGATAATGAAGAAGTGATTAAAGTATTTGATTTAGATTTAAATGCGTGGCGATCTTTCAGAGTTGATTCTGTGCAATCGATTGAAGTTTTTTCGTGATAAATATTTACAATGCTCCTCAGTAGCTCAATGGCAGAGCATCCGGCTGTTAACCGGACGGTTGTAGGTTCGAATCCTACCTGTGGAGCCAACTCTTTAAAATAATGAATAAAGAAGAACAAATACAAAAACTATTTGAAAAAAATAGAAATATTACAAATCAAATATACAGCCTAAGAGAAAAATTAATTATAGAGAAATCTTGTTCTCATACTTTTACTACAGATTATATCTGGACTTTTGATGATGGCTATGGTACAATAGAAAAGAAGAAAGGAAAGAGATGTGATTCTTGTTTGTTTATTGATCCTTATAACAAAGGAAAATGGACAAATCCTTTAGATTATTTGTAAATGAAATTAAAGAATTTCCGTCTCGGGCTGGTTGGTGTAGGCACCATTCTTATAAAGTGGCTTAGCCGGGTTCAATTCCCGGGGGACGGACCAAATTTTAAGGAGAAAAATCAATGGGTGTAATGTCAAAAATCAATAATAAATTCCGTAATGCTAAACGATGGGTTAAGCATAGAACGAATGATCGATATGATATTGTCAAAACAGATTTACCATTTGGTTATCATGATATTGACAAACGAATGTTACATGCTAATTTTTCTCTTCTAGTTGAATTTATCGAAGAAGAATTATTCAGTGTTATTTGTATTATATCTTCAAAGCTTGAAAATCTATATGCGACAGGTGTATTAGATAAGGAAGGAGTTGTAGTTAGCTTTTTCGAATCAAGAAAAGAATCATTGATCAATAGTGAAGAATATGAAAATTTATTGGTTGAAGATGATGAAATTTTATTCCTGTATCATTGGTGGACAGTGACTCGGAAAGAAAGAGAATCTTCTGAAAAAGATCCTGATCAATTTTATAATGAAGATACTGACATGTTAGTTCGCTTAATGAAAGTAAGAAAAGCTTTATGGACGTAATATGACTAAAAAAGAAAGAATTGAATTTTGTAAGTATATAATGAATGATTGGTGTGATCCCAATGATGAAGATTGTTTCTTGCCAAAGAATAAAAACATTCAACGAGCAATATTAGCTAACATCCAGAAAGAATGTAGGTTCGAACCTAGAGAAGAAAATCTTAATTATTCTAGAACTTCTAATGAAAGAATTAGGAAAATTTTCACTAGTAGAGTTAGACATCTTTCTGATAATGCTTTAAATGAAATTAAAAAATCACCAGAACAATTTGCAAACTTAGTATATGGTCCTGCAACTAAAATAGGACAAGGATTGGGAAATGTTAATCCTGGTGATGGATGGAAATATCGTGGCAGAGGATTTATTCAATTAACAGGAAGAAGAAACTATAAAAAGTTTGGTGATGTTTTAGGATTTAATTTAGAAGAAAATCCAGATCAACTTATATCAGATGAAAAAGTTTCTTTAATAGTAGCTGTTTTATATGTAGTTTATACTTTAATTGATATGTATAAAGTTGATCAATTGTTGACCATGAATCAGTCAGAAGCAAATATTGCAGTTACTCAAGCTGTTGGTGGAAGAAGGTTGAATTTAAAGTCAGGAATTGGAGCAGAGATTTTAGCTAAAGTTGTTGACTATTCAGATGATTTTGATTTATAATTGGGTGAGTCATATATTATGAAAATTTTTGTTACTTCTGATACTCATTTTAATCATAAAAATATTATCAAATATTGCAATCGCCCCTTCGAATCTGTTGAACATATGAATGAAGCATTGATTCAAAACTGGAATGAAACAGTGGGAGTTAATGATTTCGTTTATCATTTAGGAGATTTTGCCTTTTCAAAAAACCCTGAAAACATTAATGAAATTGCAGCTAGATTGAATGGGAACATATTTTTAATTGAAGGTAATCATGATCATCTAATTGGATACAGACCAGATTCTAGACTTAACTTTGTAGGAATTGCAGAATATGTAGTGATTAAAGATATATTACTAACACATTATCCTGTACATATGAAAGAATATAGAAGTAATAAAACATGCAAGATGGTCGTGCCTAAATTATTATATGGTCATGTACACGATAAACCAGTAGACACAGAATTTGCAAAATGTGTTTGTACGGAATTAACAAATTATAAACCTGTAGAGCTTGGATTTTATATTGGATTATTTAATAATAGTTAATACTTTATGAATTTTTATACCGATGCCTTCCAATGGGGAAATAGTATTCTCGTCCGTAAAATAGAAAACGGAGAAAAGATTAATGAAGAAATAAAAAATTTCACTCCTTCTATTTGGGTTTTATCAAAAAACAAAACTGGATGGAAAACTATTAACAATCATAATGTAGAATTGTTTAATGCTGGAAATATCAAGGAAACTAGGGAGTTTATATATTCTACTAAATCCGCAGGAAATTTTCCTGTATTTGGAGACATTCAAACTCCTTATCAATGGATTGCTAAAGAATATCCTAATGATCTTGAATTTGATATTTCAAAGATTAATATATGTTATATTGATATTGAAACAGAATGTGAACAAGGATTTCCTAATATTGAAAATCCTACAGAACAAATTAATGTTATTGGTGTTAAGTTCACTAATGATCCATACATGATTGAGTTTGGAATTGGTCCTATTCAATCATCAATAGAAAAGGTAAAATATATTGAATGCAAGAATGAATTTGATTTGTTGTCAAAATTCATGGAGTATTGGAAAGATCAATCTCCTGATATTGTGACTGGATGGAATGTCAAGTTCTTTGATTTTCCTTATCTCATTAATAGAATAATTCGTTTATTCGGAGAAGACTTTGTTAAACAGTTGTCTCCATGGGGAATTATTCAAAGTAAAGAATCTGAAGTCATGGGCAGGAAATTAACCTACTATAAAATAGCAGGTGTTTCTATTCTAGATTATATTGATTTATACAAAAAATTTACATATGTAACTAGAGAAAGATATACTCTAGATCATATCGGGGAAGTTGAATTAAATCTTCCTAAATTAGATTATTCTGAATATGGAACTTTACAATTCTTATATAAGAATAATTGGACTAAATTTGTAGAATATAATGCTAGAGATATTGAAATTGTAATTAAACTTGAAAGCAAACTAAAACTTATAGAACTTGCAATCATCATGGCGTATGATGCAAAAACTTTATTTGAAGATGTTTTCTCTCAAGTTAGGATGTGGGATGTAATTATTTACAACCATCTTCTAAAAAAGAAAATAGTTATTCCTCCAAGAAAAGAAGCTAGTAAACATGTTATCGAAGGAGCTTATGTAAAAGAGCCTCATGTAGGAATGAGTGATTGGATAGTTTCTTTTGATTTGACTAGTCTTTATCCACACTTGATTATCCAATATAATATTGGACCAGATGTATTAGTAAATTCTAGAACATCGTATCTTAATTTTTCAATTGAAGATCTTCTAGACAAGAAAGTAGATTTTAATTTTTTATTGGATAAAAAATATTCTGTTGCTGCTAATGGTGTTTTATTTAATAAAAATAAACAAGGATTTCTTTCTGAATTAATGCAATGGATGTTTGATCAGAGAAATAGCTATAAAAAACAAATGATTCAATATGAATCACAATATGAATCTAATAAAGGAAACTTGTCAAAAGAAGAAGAATTGTTATTAACAAATAACATTTCAAAGTATAAAAATCTTCAAATGGCTAAAAAGATTTGTTTGAATTCAGCTTACGGCGCATTAGGGAATGTAGGATTTCGATATTATGATTTCCGATTAGCTGAAGCTGTAACAAAATCTGGTCAACTTTCTATTCGTTGGATTGAAAATAAATTGAATAAGTATTTGAACAATTTACTTAACACTGAACATGATTATGTAATTGCAGCAGATACTGATTCTGTTTATGTTAGTTTCAATGAAATAGTAAAAAGATTTATGCAAAATAAATCTAAAGAAGAAATAGTACAACTAATTGATGAGGTATGTGAAAAACAAATTACTCCTTATATAGATAAGTGTTATGATGAGTTAGCAGTTTATATAAATGCATATTCAAATAAAATGAAAATGAAACGTGAAGTTATTGCGGATCGTGGTATTTGGACTGCTAAAAAAAGATATGTATTAAATGTATATAATTCTGAAGGAATTCAATATAAAGAACCTAAATTAAAAATCATGGGAATTGAAGCAATTAGAAGTTCAACTCCAGGAGTTTGTAGAAATAAAATTAAAGAAGCATTGAAAATAATGTTGAATTCTTCTGAAGAAGATCTACAAAAATATGTAAGTGATTTTAAACAAGAATTTAAATCATTGGATGTAGAAGACATATCTTTTCCAAGATCAGCAAATAACATTTCGAAATATAAAGATTCAACCTACATTTACAAGAAAGGAACTCCTATTCATGTAAGAGGTTCATTGTTATACAATTACTACATAAAGAAATTGAATATAGAAGAATTATATCCAACAATAAAAGAAGGAGAGAAAATCAAATTTGTTTATTTAAAAGTCCCAAATGAAATACACAGTGATGTTGTTTCTTTCAATGAAAAATTACCAAAAGAATTGAATTTGCATTCTTGTATTGATTTCAATAAACAATTTGAAAAAACATTTATTGATCCTATCTCAATTGTTTTAAATGCTATAAATTGGAATTATGAAAAGAAAAGCAACTTAGAATCTTTTTTTGTGTGATATAATAATTAAAGAGGTTAATTTATAAATGCCAAATAGTTTGTTAGATAAGCTGCTAGATGCAGCCCCCAATAAAAATTCAGGATTGCTTACTAATTCTGTTTCTTTTTCTGCTAAAGATGTTATTCCTACAGATCTTCCGATTCTAAACATTGCTTTTTCTGGAAAGCTTGATGGAGGATTAGTCACTGGATTAACAGTATTTGCAGGAGAATCTAAGTGTTATAAAACTTTGCTTTCTCTTTATTGCATGAAAGCATACTTTAACAAATATCCTGATGCTGTTGCTTTATTTTACGATTCAGAATTTGGAATCACAACAGATTATTTACAGAACAATGGAATCGATCCTAGTAGGATAATTCATATTCCTATTACTACCATTGAAGAATTAAAGTTTGATATTGTGCAAAGAATGCAAACTATTAATCGTGGTGATAAAGTTTTCATCATGATTGATTCTTTGGGAGGTCTTCCTTCCCGAAAAGAGGCAGAAGATGCAGAAAATCAAAAAAGTGTTGCGGACATGACAAGAGCAAAAGAAATTAGATCTTTGCTTAGAATCATTACTCCTCATATGACTCTTAAAGACATTCCTTGTATTATCATCAATCACACTTATAAAACAATGGAACTTTATGCAAAGGATGTTATCAGTGGCGGATCGTCTGTAATGTATACTGCTAATCAAGCTTTTATTATTACTAGATCTCAAGAAAAAGATAATTCTTCAGGTGAAATCGAAGGTTGGAATTTTACGATTAGAATTGAAAAATCAAGATTTGTTAAAGAAAAATCTAAGTTAACTTTCCAGGTCAGATATAATCAAGGAGTAGTTCCTTGGTCTGGTTTGTTTGATATTGCAATGAATTCTGGTCATATCGAAAGTCCATCTAGAGGTTGGTATCAAAAGAAAGGGGAAGAAAAGAAGATTAGAATGTCTGATACTAATTCAGATGACTTTTGGAATTCAATTATTAATGATGAAGAATTTAAACAATATGTAAGCAATTCATTTGCATTGTCAGTACCAAAGATTAATGTGACAGAAGAAACTCTTGATTTACAAGATGATGATTAATATGGTATAATCATTAGATGACAACTGAAACACTAATCCTTAAATCCCTCATTACTAATGAAACATTTTGTAGGGCCACTCTTCCCTTTTTAAAGGAAGAGTACTTTCAAGAAAAGTCTGATAAAACTATTTTTAATCAAATCAAAACCTATCTAGAAATTTACAATTCATTACCAACAACAGAAGCATTAAAAATATCTTTATCTGAATCATCATTAAAGCCTGATGTAATTGAAGAATCTGTCAATGCTATTGAAGAATTAAATAATCCTCATGATAATGATTTAAATTGGTTGTTAGATACTACTGAAAAGTTTTGTAAAGAACGTGCTATTCATAATGCTATTCTAGAATCGATTCACATTATCAATGACGAGAAATCTTCTAAAGATAAAGGAGAAATACCTGAGCTATTAAAGAATGCATTATCTGTTTCATTCGATCCTGCTATTGGTCATGATTTGTTAGAAGAATGGGAACAAAGATATGAATTCTATCATAAGAAAGAACAAAAAATTCCATTTGATATTTCACAATTTAATGAAATAACAAATGGAGGAGTTTCTAGAAAAACATTAAATGTAATCTTAGCAGGAGTTAATGTTGGTAAAAGTTTGGCAATGTGCCATTTTGCTACAACAAATTTAATGCAAGGTAATAATGTATTGTATATTACATTAGAAATGGCAGAAGAAAAGATTGCTGAGAGAATAGATGCTAACTTATTAGATGTTTCCATTAACAATTTAAATTTGATAAGTAAGAATCAATATCAGAAATTAATTGAAAATGCTTCCAAAACATATTCTGGGAAATTGATTGTTAAAGAATATCCTACTAGCAGTGCTAATGTAAATCATTTTAGGTTTCTTTTGAACGAATTAAAACTAAAGAAAAAGTTTATTCCTGATGTTATCTACATTGACTATTTAAATATTTGTGCTAGTTCTAGATTGAAATATAATTCATCAGTTAATTCTTATGTCTTGATTAAATCAATTGCAGAAGAAATACGAGCATTAGCAGTTGAATTTAATGTCCCAATTATTACTGCTACTCAGTTAACTAGATCTGGGTATGCAAGTTCAGATCCAGATTTAACAGACACTAGCGAAAGTTTTGGTTTACCAGCAGTTGCAGATTTTCTATTTGCTTTAGTTAATACAGATGAATTAGAAAAGCTAGGTCAACTTATGGTGAAACAATTAAAGAATCGTTATTCAGATGTGACAAAAGATAAAACATTTTATGTTGGCATTGACAGGACAAAAATGAAATTAACAGAACTGAAATCATCAACCCATGGAATAGAGTTAGATGATGAACCAGAAATCAAAATAGACAAAGACTACTACAATAAATTGAGTAAGTTTTCACAGTTCAATTTTAAGTAAGGGGGAATTCTCCCCCTACTTTTAAACTACAACAAAGTCTCCAAATATCACTCTCTGATATGAAGATGAAGATGATCGGGTATTAATAACTCCTCTATGAGATTTTCCAGGATTGTTTCCTCCACCAGAAGAAGAAGAGTTAGTAACATTGTTTATTATAGTTGGTGCAGAATTTTGTGATAAAGATCTGGCAAAGTTATCATTAGATTTATGATAAACATTAGAATCTTTTAATGGTACTACTGCTTCTGTTCCATGTAATTGTGCTAGATATCCTGATTCAGGTCCAGATAAAATTCCACCTGATTTAGCACTAGGAAGTTCCATACCAGATAGTTCTTTTTTAAATTGTTCAGCATAAGCTGCTCTTCTTTTAGTGTCTTCTTCTCCTCCTCCATATCCAATTATACTTTTAAAATTTTGAATATTTGTTAAATCTTTTCCTTTTGACCTATCTTCAAGATATGCAATTGCTACCTTTAATCCAATTTCAGGATCATAAAGTAAATCTGGGTTATTAACAATTTCTGGATGACCAGATAACTTTCCATATCTCTCATAATTCTCTTTTCCTGTTAATTGAATAAATCCTCTTCCTCTATACTTAAAACCTTCTCCTGGTTTTAAGTTTCCCATTCTATTACCATATATTGTTTCTGCTATTGCTTCTGGTCCTTTTTCCACTACTGATTGTGCTTCTTCTATTGTCTCAAATTTAACTGTATTTCCAGGTTTATTTCCTTTTCCGAATAATTCAAATAATCTTTTTGCTGAATATTTCATACTTTCAGTTTGTGGAACAAATCCAGATTCTGCTTGAACTTGAGCAAATATGTTAGCTATTGCATCTGGATCTGTTATTCCTGCTTCTCCCAAAGATTTTAAAAGAAGTTCTTTGTTTTGTTGAATATTCGTTGATCCTTTAGGTATTTTTTCAACAGCTGTTTTAGCGGAAGGAGTGATTGTCTCTGCGACGGTGCTAGCAATTCCTACCGGAGAAACAATTCCAGATCCAACAACTTTAGCTGAGTTTCCTACTGATTCTCCTACTGATTCTGCTGTCTTATTGACTTCTGGTTTAGACTTTTTACCTTGTAAAAAATTCGTTGCTTTATCGATAACTCCACCTGCAAATTTCCCAATAGAACTATTTTTTATAACATTCAAAAATCCAGATAAAACATCTATGAATATGTCTGGAATTGTTTTAGTGAATAAATCAGTTAATACTGGAAAAATATTTTTAACAAAAAAGTCAGGTAAAGTTTTACCAAACAATTTTACCAATGGTAGTATAATAAACTTCATTTTTAAAGATTCAACGTCTTTTTCAGATTGGTACAATTGTTTTGGAGAAACTAAACCAAAAGTTAATCCAGAAGCTATGCCAGCACGAGCAGATTTATATTTATCAAATAAAGTTAAATCTTTTTCATCCTTTCCTGTTATTTCTGCTGCATTTTTATACCCTTGAAAAGCATCAATTACACTAAGTACAGCAGTTAAAGGAAGAGCAGCTTTTCCTAATAATCTCGCCCCACCCTTACCAAGTCCTGCTAATCTCGCCCCACCCTTACCAAGTGCTGCTAAGCCTCTCGCCCCACCCTTACCAAGTGCTGCTAAGCCTCTCGCTCCGAATAAACCTGTACCTATTGTTGTTATTATATCATCTAAACCTAATGAACCACCTGTCCCTATATCTTCTTCTTTTGATTTTTTAGTTTGTTTTTCTTCAGATTCTAATAGTTCATTATTTTTATAAAACATATTTTTATAAAACAAATCTCTTGTTTCAATCTCACGTTCTCTTTCAACTGCAAGTCTATCTTCTAAAATT
>Ga0099848_1001145_pt1 | contig 12408 bp, 18 predicted proteins | sample CB_VirMetaG_3_FD_78179 | JGI IMG/M metagenome (GOLD analysis project Ga0099848, IMG submission 78179) | Freshwater to marine saline gradient viral communities from Chesapeake Bay - CB_1508_1S Viral MetaG | ecosystem: Environmental > Aquatic > Marine > Coastal | place: USA: Chesapeake Bay... | reverse complement strand
TGTCAAAGAAACAAATATTCCAACCTGTAATGATATCAGGATAGTTCTTTTGCCAGAACTCTATGAATCTTCTCAACAAAGATATCTCATCCTTACATTCAATATACATAACATCATCTCTAATGTTTTCAAAAGGTTTGCTACCAAATGTGATAATCTTTTTAGAGAAGAAATCTTTTATTGAGATAAGAAGGATTTCCTCATTGGCAGTTTTTACATCAGGAAATCCTTCTTCAGTTGCAGTTTCAATATCTAGCGTAAATATCTTTATCTTATCTGTATCAAAGATAATCTCATCTGGATAGTTATCGCTAATATACTGTATAATAATGTTGTTGTTTCCATATATCTCAAATCCCTCAACTCCCTCATATCTGGAGATGAAAGCTTTGCATTCATTGATGTTTCCTGGATTTATTGAATATACTGGTTCACCATTAAGAGTTTTAAATGGTGTTGAGGTGGAACCTATTGTTTTGTTGGGAACAAAAAAGGTAGGAGCATAGTCAAAGGTATGTTGAAAACGTTTGCCGTTTTCATATCCTCGAACTAGAATTTTATTGTGTTTTTGATGTACGTTCGTGTAAAAAGTCGAAGACAAAAGATCACCATACGATTAAGAAATAACAACTGTAACTATACTACAAAAACGAATTACTGTAAAGTTTTATTTTTCTTGCGAGAGATTTTCGAGAAAAGTTGCTGCAGCAGTCTCATCAGTAAAAAACTTAACATAGGTAAAATCTCTATCTATTAGATGTTGTGCAACGACTAATATTTGTTTACTTTTCATAAGTGATACTTTGAAAGCCCAATTTCCTTTTTGGACTGGAATGAATGAGGCTAACCCATTTGGTAATAGTGTAACTTTGCTAGTCATAAATGTATTTAGGGGCAGAAGAACTGCCCCCAAATATTAGCACCAAGTTTTACGACTTTGGTATACTCTAACCCAATGTTCAACATCTGATATAGTCATAGGCTTTTTACTCATAATAAAGTTTTCAAGATCATTATCTTTTGGGTTTAAAAAACGATTAATAAGATTTTTTAACCATTGCATCTGCAGGTTCCCCCCAAACTCAAAAGAAGATTTTTAGCTTCCTTTGTTTTACCGAGTCTAGAAAGTCCTGAAGATGCACGAGCCATACCAATTTCCATACTAAAGCATTTAAACTTACACCATAAGTTTTTTAATATTTTAATCATTCTTCTTCATTCTCCAGTAATAATTCTTTTTTACCTTTTTTGTCGTTTGCTTTAATTTCGATCTTACGTGGTTTTTTGTGATCAGGAATAATGCGCTCTAATGCAATTTTTAACATACCGTTGATTAGTTCTGCATCTTTAATTTCGACTTGATCATTGAGAGCGAAGGTACGAGTAAATGCCCTTGCAGCAATACCCTTAAAGAGAAAATCAGAAGTTGTATCATCTTTAGCATTACCCTTAATGACAAGTTTGTCCTCAACAAATTCAATATCAATTTCTGACTTACTAAAACCAGCTACTGCAATTTCAATAGTGTATTTGTTTTCGTCAGTTTTTTTAATATTGTATGGAGGATAGTTAGGAATATTTTTAGTCAAGTCATCGTGCAATTTAGATAACCGATTAAACTGGTCATCAAATCCAACGAAAAATGGGCTGCTAAAAAAGTTATCTGGAATAAGTTTTGTGAGTGTCATTATTTGTCTCCCTTAGAAAATAATTTTAGATATTCATTATATGACTGTTTAACTACTTCTTTTGTAGTATCAAGCGCAGCATGTGCAAAAGTAGTCTGTGCAGAAATAAAATCCTGCATAGGTTTTGCTAATGCTTCATTGGGAACAAAGTTCTTGACGAACTCAGATTTGATGCCTTGGATGGCACCAATAGTCATGGTTGTGTACATGATCTGTCTCCTTTTAAGCGAGTTTCAAATTAAACTACCCCGAAGGCATAGTCAGTTTTGGTAGTTTTAACTGGACCTACCAACCAGTTTCCCATCCCGAGGGATGAATTTGCTTTGAATTAACGATTAGCGATGTACATCGTTACTTCGAAGCCAAACCGAATGTCTTCATATGAAGGTTTTGTCCACATGGTTTTTTCTCCTAAGTTTGCTGCCCAGAATCGGACATATATACTTATATTGTTGAGCCAAAAAACAGCTAATGAAAATAATTAAAAGCGATTAATTCTTTTAACTATTCGCTACTGCTTCTGCTGCTGGAGACGGTGTAGCTGCGGCTTGTTCTTTTGCAAGTGCTTCAGCCTGTGGTTGTCCTTGTTCACGAATTTTTCCAATCAAAGTAACAACTTCATCGAAAGGATGCTTTCCAAGTGTACGAAGAATAGTATTTACTTCCTCAATAGTCAACTCAAGTTTTATCATTAATAATCTCCTATTTTGTTTTCTTACCAATATTATATTTTGGAACTAATTGCCAACTGTCTTTCTCTTTAAAAGAAACTACTTTAATCTGTGATAGCGATGCCTTTGTTTCTGCCTTTGCTGGAGTAACAATCTTTAATAGATCCCAGTCCTCTAACAAAGTTGCAATAGCATTCCTGCGCTCAATATCATTACTTGTGATATTAGACTCTTTACCATCAAGAGCAAATAGCTCTTTAAAATGGACGATGAAATACTTACCTTGCTTATGTAATATATGGCAAGATTGATAAAGAATTTGTTCTTTCTTGGACGCTATACCGATCCTAGTTAAAGTTTCTCTAACCTTCAGGAAATTGTCTGGTTCTGGGAGAGTAACTTCTAACATCGAGTCTGGAGTCCAGTCGTAATAAACGGTCTCGACGGTCATGATCTTTTTCCACCTTTTTGTAGTTTTTCTTCAATAATAATCAACTGCTCTTTTGTAAGAAGTTTCAGTGATTCTTTTGCCTTTTCACTGGAATAATTAAAGTATTCCATCACCATCCTGAGAGAATCATCGATAGTGGCTTTAGCCCACTTCTGACCGAATCTTTTCTTTTTTGGTATACTATTTAGTAAAAACTGAAATTGCCATTTCTTATCTATGCCGTTGAGACGATTCATTTCATTTGCATATAGAACAGTATCTGCGAAATAAGATAGCCCTCTGTTTACTATAAATGGTACATACTCTTTTTCATTTAGAGGATCTTCCTCTATTAGATCTTTCTTTGTAAGATTTATTGCATTTAAAAAGTCAAATGGATTCATTAGAAAGTCCTCGCCCTCAATACCCAATCCTCTGCTATTGAGTCCGATTCAGCTTCACTACCATAATCTTTCCACTCATCTATTTCCATATTAGCGTCCCAAAAATTTACAGTATAAGTACCATTTTCTTTTCTGTAAACTCTAGCACATCTATTACCGTCCATATATTCGCTGAGAAACATCATAGTAGCCCCACTTCCTTTGCTAGTTCTGTTTCGACAACTATCTCTTTTTTTCCAGAATATTTCTTGCGAGTGATTTCAGTTATCTCTTCCCAATCTTTACCCTGAACCAAGAAACTGTCATCTGCAGAATCAAAAAGATAATACATGTCTCCATGCTTTTCAACCTTTGCCACTATTTTATTTGGCGGAAGATCATCTTGCTCATCTCCACCATTAGCAATAAACCTCAGCATTGATAAAGTCTCTTTGTTGCGTGTTCGATACCCCACTCTAAACCCGAACGTGTAGACTGTATAAAATGCTAGTGCTAATAGAAGTATATCAAACATTTTTAAATTTACAACTTGACATTATCTCCGTTAGTGCTGCCATATTATTTAGTTCATGGTCAGCAACAAACGCAGACTTATATTGATATTCAGATAGAATAAGAACTAGCTGTGGGACGCTGTTCTTCTCCAAGTAATCAACTGCCTTGTCATATAAGGTTCGATACAAAGAAGTGGTATCTACGTCAGAGTTTTTACCAATCCACTTTCTAGCAGATGCAAAGTCTTTACTCTTAAGATACCCAATGAGTTCCTTGTAACTCTCGTCACTAAGGTCTAGCAAAATACCAGAGTCAATCTTACCTGAAACAGAATATCTCTGTAATTCATTCAAAATTCTTCTGTAATCAGGGAAGTGTTTGGAGGATAGTTCTGCAACCACATTCTTATCATAGTCTACAGTTTCATTGTCTAGAATCTGTAGGACTCGTTTAAAGAAGTTATTAAGAACTTTGGGTTTGTCATTGGTTTCTATTTTAAAGTCAATGACAGAACACCGACTATGGAGTGGGGCTATAATCCTATTCTTAAAGTTGCAGGTGAGGATAAATCTACAGTTATTAGCAAACTCTTCAATGAATCCACGTAACGCTGGTTGCGTACTATTTGCATTCAGGTAGTCTGCCTCGTCTAGAATAACGACTTTCTTTGCCTGAGTCAAAGAAACCGTTGAAGCAAAGGACTTTATTTTAGTCCTCAGAACGTCAATACCTGATTCGTCGGATCCATTTATGAATAGGTACTCAGCACCTATTTCATTACATAGAGCTTTTGCTACAGTAGTTTTACCCACACCTGCAGAGCCACAAAAAAGAAAATTAGGTAATTCTCCCTGCTTTATATAATCATGAAAAGTTTTTTTCAGATTGTCAGGTAAAATACAGTCATCAATTTTTTGCGGTCTGTACTTCTCGACCCATAAAAAGGTTTTATCAAGCGCATCCATAATATATTCCTCAAAAAATTATTCAAAGGTAGAGTCAGCTTCAATCGCTACATAATATACCAAGTCTCCCTTAGAACTCTTAAATCGAGAAATCTTTTTAGTGCTTACTGATACAGTATAATCTCCTGGAAGCATTTTAAGGTTTTCAACCTTCATGTTTACTTTAAAAGATTTATCTGTAGTTCCAACCTCAACCTCATAAGAGTTTGCCGTTGCATTCTTTTTATCTCCAACTACAACACTTACCTTACTCCCATCACCAACGATAGATACATCTGATGAACGAAGAACAGAAGCAGTTCTTTGAATCATTGACAGAACCTTTTCGCTGAGTTTAAATTCAACCTCTGGATCAGGGAAAGTTATTTCTTTTGTTGGAGCTACCAAGACTGAAGGATCAGAAGCGAAGAACTTAATACTATTAGTTCCATCTTTAATATTGACATACTTATCCTGAAAGTCCAGCTCTGGATCTTCAAACAAAGTCAATGCTCCCAAGAATTCGTTTAGATCATAGATACCAAACTCTTGCGGAAAACTTTCCGATACCGTAGTGGAAGCCATAACATTTTTCTGAGCAGAAATAGTATTAAGAGTATTTCCCTGCTTCAATAACAAATTGCTACTGATTCCAGAAAAATTCTTCACAAGTGACAACGTTTCTTTACTTAATTTCATAATATCTCCAATTATTCGTCAATAGAATATTTTACATCATGTTCATATAAAAACATCAAACAGCACATAGCATGCGCCAAATGATGAACGCCAGATTCTGGATCTAAAACTTCACCCTCTTTCCAAGCCCATAAATGACGCTGTAATGCATCAAAATATCTCCGCTTAGATTCTGGAACATATTTCCAATTATCTGGTTCATACTTTTCTGCTCCAAAAGTTAAAACCTTTACAGTTTCTTTAAGAGCGAGAGGTGGAAGCAAACCATACTGGAGTTTACCCCCATCGAATTTTCTTCCTATTTCTTCAACTTCTTTAATCATTTCGTTTAATGTTGTCATAATTAAAAAGAGGGGGGAAATCCCCCCACCCTTTTAGCGTTTCGCCTTCGCAGGTTTAATTGCAAGAGTATAGCGCATGGTTGAAGTACCATCAGACAACGTTGTACGATTGCCTTTGATATTAAAACCAGAATTACGAAGCTGGTAAATAGCATCATGTGGATTCTTCAATCCATACCAGCCACTAATTTGTTTAGCAGTAACAGCTTTACCGCTTTCCAATTGCGCTAGAAGTTTTGCAGTTCTTGACATCATATAATCTCCTTCCATCATTAAAGAAAAAAAGATGACAGAGAGGATGGCAACTCTCCGTCATCCGACTATCCGAGTTACACGGTAATACCGTTGGCACGCAACTCAGCTAGAAACTGTTTATCTGAATCATCTTTGTTTTGTGGCTCTAGTGTATTAATAAGCTTCTCCAAAGATTTCTTCTCATCATTCAACAATTGTTTCTCAGTTTTATTTCCAAGAGGAGATGGAAAGGCATGAACTCCTCTGCGTAATTGATTGTGTTTAGCTAACCAATTTGGAAATGCAATAACTGGTGCACCGCTAGATCTTTTCTTGTAAATTTCTTGACACATAGATCGTATCTGCTTTGATGTAATCTCTGTAGCAGTTTTCATCTCTGGGTAGTATTGAATAAAAGTATCAATACACTTTTTCTGCGAAGCACTCAAATCTTGATAAGTCAACATAATATTCTCCAATAAAAAATAATACTATACTATAAACTATAATTAAAAACTAATTTCATTTGCAACTTCTTCAGTGTTTGGAACTTCTTCTACAGCATCAGGTTCCAAACCTACTTTCTCAAACAAATCGATAAACGCAGATTTAGTAACTGCATCGAATCTGTTACAGCAAAGCTCAATCGCTTTCGTCTGATCTTTGAAGATAGAGAAAGCACGGATAATATGAATTATCCTTCTGGTAGTTATGGTCTCATCGATACCTCCATCATCAAAAGTTTTTCTGATAGTGTTCGCCCATTTGACCAGATCTTTTGCAAACATATTATCAGTACAATTATACGTGTTCATTAAATTTAACACAATTTTTTCTTCTGTTCTTGCATCAGGATATTCCTGCTCAAAAGTAACAGCGAATCTTTCCAAGAATGCTTCGTTCAGAACATTGGTTCCAATATAACGACCATCGTCTGATCCCTTACCTTTGGTATTAGCAGTTGCAATTATATTAAAACCAGCAGCAGGAACAATCATTTCATTCTTGAGTTTAAAGTAATATGGTTTGCCCTCAAGAATTGGTTGCAAGCACAACAAAGTATTTGGCGCACCAGCATCAATCTCGTCAAGCAGTAGTGTTGTACCAGTACGCATAGCAATTAGAACTGGACCTTCAACAATCTTAACATTACCATCAACCAAAGTTTTAGAACCAATGAGCTGCTCTTCGTCAGCCATCATATTCAGGTTTACTCGGATCAATGCTCGTTTGAGTTTAGCGCAGATCTGCTCAACCATGGTAGACTTACCGTTACCTGTTGGTCCACTAATATATGTTGGGTAGAACATTCCAGAAGAAATGATGTTCTCCAGATCTTTAAAGTTTCCAAATGGAACAAAGTCTTTATCTCTTTTTGGGATCAAAGACGAAACGTTAGAATAATCCACTACAAAACTTTCTTCTGCTTGTATTGATTTTAGTACAGTATTTCCAACAACAGGATTCTTCGCTCCGCCATTAATAGAATACAATCCTCTACCAATTTTGTTTTTTACAATCCAGTATGGATATTTTTTAGTTTTTAGAGCAGTCATTGCTTCAAGTATTTGCTGTCTAGAAACTGTATTAGTAGTAGCAATATCAGGAAACAGTTCAACAAGCTTATCTTCAAACATCTTTTCAGTAACTTCAGCCATCACATTCTCCATAATAAAATAAACAATTTACAAGTATAATTATACCACGAATACGAATTAAAGTAAAGCTTTTTTCGCCATATAAAACAACAACTTACGCTATTACATTTACAAATTCGTCTAATAAGACCCTGGAATGCTTGTTTTTACTCAGGAATTTATTGAATTGTTTTGCAAGTCTAGCAGGGGTCATATTGCGATCTACTTCTAATGTTTCTTGCTGTATTTGCAATTTATCTTGTGGGACTACGAACAATTTATCTCTTGAAAGACCTTTCATACTATAGACTCCATTGGCTCGTATGTCTTTTTTAGCCTGTAAGACAGCAGTCTCAATTTCAGTTCCATACCATGCATCATATTTTAAAGAGTTAGAATATAAAGCATCAGTCAGATTCCTTGTTGTTGGTTTGCAGAGATAGAAACCAATAGAATTTACACCATAGCGATTCTTAATCATGTTCAACAGAATGTTTGTTTCTCTAGAAGAACTTCTGTTGACAAAAGATTTAGAAACTTCGTATTTGGTATTGGTCTGTGGATCATATACGAAATTTTTTATTTCTCGTTTTGAATCTTCTGTAGACCATCTTGGAAGCTGGTCAAAAATGCATTGACTATCTCCGTCGGTAAGTGTTATCAATGTTAGTTTCTGAACATTTGAAACTCGTTTGAAGTAAGGAATATACTCCAACATGTATTGTAGTGATTGATTGAGTGGAGTTCCAAATAGTTTATAATTGTAGAGAGAAGAAAGTTTTGTTGTTCTGTACATTCTTCTACACATGTCCATAAACTCAACATTAGACATTTTGTCTGTCATAAATTCTAACAGTCTAAAAGACTTTAAGAATGGAACTTTTCTAGATTTTATTTTTTCAAAGTATGATTCATCTTTTTCAATATGCTGTGTAATTGGATGATACTTATTTTCATATTCATCAGTTCTATACCCATTAGAAAACGCAAACACTTTAAAAGGTATCTGAGTTCTGCGGCAGAACATAGCAAGAGGAATGAGCTGTTTAACTGTGTCATGTATATTTCCCATCATTGAACCTGACCAATCAAGCATAAACAACATTCCGTGATTCTTACCTTCCTTCACTCTACTGACTCTTCTGAAGAGATCTTCGTTAAGTTTATACCCATAGATTTTCTTCATATCCAAAGATCCCGATTTTGCAACGTTTGATCTTTTGTACAGGTCAGCAGACTTTTTCATCTCAAATTGTTTTACAAGGTAGCTTACAGCTTTTTCAGAATCAGAAATAAACTTGTCGAATGAATTTCGCAATTCGTAATCTGTATATGGAAAGGTATCAATAACAGCAGTCTCTTTTAGAATCTGTTTGTATCCAACTACTATCTCAGGATCTAGATTCGTTTCTATTTGATATGTTGCATGCTCGTAAGAAGAATCAGCCATCTCTTCAATATTTTTTTGTAGATTCTTTTGAGTTATTGGTTCTAGATCAGCATCACTGTCTGGATCACCAGCATCTTTGTTGAAGGATTTGTTATAAGATTCTTCTTCATTAGAGTTCTCATCCTCTGAAGATTCTTCTGACTCATTTTCTGATTCATCTGAATCGTCAGAATAATTTGGCTGAGCATCAAAATCACCATACTCTTCATCGCCATCATCTTCATCTGTATCAGAATTTTGTGCTAGTGTTTGTTTCTGTTTCTGGTCTGTCTCTTTAGCTAATTCGTAAAGTTCTTTTGCAACAGCAATAACTTGTTCTTCCGTATCAGCTCTTTCTACTTTAGATATAAATGGAAGTTCTTGTTTGCTAAATTTGATACCAGACAAGATACCCAATTTAAAGTAGATATTAATTCTGTCAATGAGATTGAGTTCGTTGACATCTTTTTCTTTTATGCCAAAGATATCTCTTTGTTGTAATTCTTTGTAGCCTGATATAAAGTATTTTCTGAGACCAGGATATAGTTTTTTCACAAACCTTTCAATTCTAGCATCTTCGACTACATTTACATATGAGTGTAATGTTTTGTTGCCGTCTATATTTTGCAACATTTCAAGAGAAGTATAAAGCGCATGACCGATTTCGTGACCAACCAACATAGTTTCTAGCTGGTCAGACATATCTTTCCATTGCGGAATAGTTAGAACACGATCTTTAACGTCGAACTGAGCTGTTTTAACAGCTCCTCTATTTACTGTCAGGTTCTCAGTAGCAAGCAAATTAGCAAGTTTTTCAATATGATCCATAATATAATCCTATAACAATATAGTATAATTATACCAAATAACCGAATTAAAGTAAAGTTTTTAATTTGCCTTATAAATCAAGGACTTACGAGGCTAGTTCTTAACTATTATGGAAAAATCGTTGCGTTTTTCAAACTTTATGACGTTTTGGAACTTATCCACTAGCTGATCTCCCTTGTGGCTTATTACAAATACATTGTTATTTTCACTCAAAGTATTCATAACAGTAAGGAAATAATCCGTTCCAGATGAGTCCAGAGAGGAATCAAAGATCTCATCAAGTATTAATAGGTTTGTATTGACAGAGTTTTTCATTTTAGCGATCTGTCTCCACGTGAATAGAATAGAGATATCTATACGCATCTTCTCGCCTTCACTGAACGATGCATATGTAAACTCGTCTCGATATCTAGACTTTATAACTTCGTTAAAACTTTCGTCCAACTCGAAATGAACATAGAAGTCCATTGCTGTCAAATATTTGTTAATCAACCTATTCATTATTGGAAGATATTCTTTAATAATTCTGGTTTTAATTCCAGTATCTCTCAATAAAACTGAAGCAATATCCTGTAAACTTCTCTTCTCAGCTATACCAGTTTTCACATCAATAAGTTGCATGGCTTCTTGAGCTAAAACTTTAAGTCTGTCTTTTTCAGCATCTAGATCTTCTGTATTGGTTTTCTCATCTTCCTTATCTTGCATTAAATCAGAGATCATCTTATTCAAAGTAGAGATACTACTATTGAAACCAGATATCTCTAAGTTCTTGGAAGTAACTTCTGATTGGATTCTATCTATCTCTTGTACTCTGCTGTTCAATTTATCTAGAGCAGTTTCCAGAGATTTTAAAGCAGAGTTGTTTTTTTCCTGATCATCTTTAAGTTTTTCCACCATAGAATTTTTATGCTCGTGTGGAATATTTTGAGCACAACTTGGGCAAGTATCATTTACCTCAAAGAAAGATAATGTTTCTATGATGTCTTTTGTTTTATGGGACTTTTTGGTAATAAGTGTTTTAGCTTGATCTATATTAGTAGAAACTGTATTGCTATCAACTATTCTATCCTGTAAAGTTTTTATTTCTTCACTCAGTTTTACTACTGAGGTAGTTAAAGTTTCTATCTCTGTTCTAGTTTCTGATATTTTCTTATCAATAGTTTGAACGTTTTGTTCCTTATTATCTAGAACTGTTTTAAGTATTTGTTGTTGAGACTCTACTTTACTCTTTGCAACAGCAAGTTCTTTTTCTATTCTATTCAATTCATCTTTTGTTTTTAGAGATCTTTCCTTCAGCAACTGATTCATTACAGAAAAGATTCTTATGTCTAGAATATCCTCAATAACTTCTCTCCTGATATGTGGAGAAAGTTGCATAAATGGAACAAAGGAAGCACTACCTAAGATAACAACTTGGGTAAATGTCTTATAGTTTAGTTCGAGGATCTGTTGTTCAAGAAGAAGCTGATAGTCTTTTAGTGCTGCGTCTTGTTGTAATAATTGATTGTTCTGATAGATCTCAAAGATGTTTGGTTTAATTCCACGAACTACTTTGTACTCTACACCACCAATAGAAAACTCAACAGTAACTACAGTTTTCTTTTGATTAATGCTGTTTACAAGCTGCACCTTTTTAATATCTCTAAAGGGTCTACCGAAAAGCGCAAAACAAATAGCGTCCAGCATAGTAGACTTACCCTCACCATTTTTACCTACAACTAAAGTGGTGGAATATGAAGATAAATCGATTTCGTTTGGAGAATTTCCTGTTGAGAGAAAATTCTTCCAACTAGCCTTTTTAAATACTATCATTTAATAATTTCGATATCTGATTCAGTTTCAATAACTACTCGAGCACCGCAGGATAATATCGGCTTATCGTTTCCACCATATCGAACTGTGGAGGATCCTAGAATTTTGACCTCGTGGCAATAAGTGTTTTTTCTTCCTTCTTTGATAGTAATAACTGGTTCATCTGTTCCGTGTTTTTTATTTGCTCTAATCTTATGTTGATTCACATGTATATACTTTTTCATACTATCTCCGTATTAGAAGCTTCTAGATAAAGTTCACGCATGAAAGATTTTATCTTACCTTTATCAGAATCAGTTTCAATAGAATCTATATAACTATCCAAAACATCTAGAGTATCTTCCAAGTCAATGCTTTCTTCGACTTCACCACTTTCAAACTCTGAGAAATCTTCTATAATTTTTAACTCATAGATCCCATTATTATACAGGGAATTAACTAATATGTCAAATTTATAATGGTCGTTCTTTTTGAGAACTAACATCTTTACAAATTTTTGCGAGTAGTCTTTGGGGTCTATATGCTGCATCTCCCAATTTAATGGTTCGCTATCATCATAAGATATCTTTGCAAATATAGTATATGGGTTCTTGATAAATTCGAGTTCCATCGTCTGATCATCAAAAACATAAAATCCCTTGGAGTCATTATAGTCCTGCCAAGTTATTTCCATTGGAGTTCCAACATAAATGATATTATCTTTTTGAGACTTAGTATGATAGTGACCACTTAATACTGTATGATAGTTTTTAAATAACTCTTTATTAATTCCATCTTGAGCATCCATACCCTTATA
>Ga0099848_1001144_pt1 | contig 12418 bp, 16 predicted proteins | sample CB_VirMetaG_3_FD_78179 | JGI IMG/M metagenome (GOLD analysis project Ga0099848, IMG submission 78179) | Freshwater to marine saline gradient viral communities from Chesapeake Bay - CB_1508_1S Viral MetaG | ecosystem: Environmental > Aquatic > Marine > Coastal | place: USA: Chesapeake Bay... | reverse complement strand
CTCTGCCCTCCGCAGTTCATCGCGAGCATCACGCTCTGCCTTTCGATCTTGACGCATATCCCCAATTGCCATGGCTTATCCCCTTAATTAAAGCCAGAAAACATGTTCTGTGCTGTTTGCCGTTGCGGCTGCTGTGCGGTATTGCCCTTGCTCGCACCCTTGCCAGCATTGGGCGTTGGCGCTTGATACGATGCCCGCATTGCTTGCTGGCCCGGTGTAACCGGGGCACCTTGCTGCGGAGTCTGATATGCTGACTGTAGCTGGCTGTATGCTGCTTGACGCTGTGGGTCAGCCATAATCTTTTGCATAGCTGGGCTTTGCATAGACCGCTGCATATTTCGGGACAATACCTCATCCTGACTCGATTCAATCAGGCCGAAGTTGCCTGACGGATCGAAGCCCGCTCGGCTGTACTGATAACTCGGAGCTACGTTAGTTTGATAATATTGTTGCAGCGCAATCGGGTCTTTCACACCCGTAGCTTGCACAGCCTGATTGCGGAATTGATTAAATGTCGGCGCAAGGGTACCAGACTCAACAGCGGGGCGAACCGTGCCATATGCGCTCCGCACGATAGAACCAAGTCCGCTCTGTAGGTTTTGTATCTGCTGCCTGTAAGGGTCTGCCGACCCAAGCGTTTGTCCCTGCGGCGCAAGAACATCTTCGAAGTTACTCATGCGCCGCTCATATTGACCGGGAAGGTATCTTTGCAACTGAGCCAAGAACTGCTGCTCATCTACTCCGCGAGCAGCCGCCCCTGCGGCCCTCCTGTACACAGCCTGCTCTGCCTGCTGGGCAAACCTCTCTCTTGGATCGGTTGTGCTAAGATCGTAGTTGGTAACGTCATCCAATTTTCCGCTATTCGACGGATCGACAAACAACCCAAGACCCGAGAAGAAATCAGCACTGACAGGGTTAAACGCGGTAGAGCCACTAAACTGTACAGTACCTTCTCGCTCCCCAAGACCCGGCAGGATAAAGTTTCCGCCACGGCCCGGAGCACCTTCGGAAAGGTACTCATACGGGTCGTAACCCATTTCCTGAAGAGACTGTATCTGACTTTGTGTAAGGTTGAGATTTAGATTTCTACCCGCACCAACAGGATTGGGCTTCCCTTGATACAAGGTTCTAAGGTTTTCACCTATAACATCAGCGCCCTTGCCAAGTGCCAACTGAGCGCCGGGGCCACCCCCTTTGATTTTCCTTTGTAGCCGCTCAAAACCCCTCTCATAAGTCTCTCCAGCAGGCTTATTGATTTCCCTTTGGATTTTTCTTCCAAACTCTAGAGGAAGCTCTTGAAGCTGTTGTTTGAGGGCGGCGGCGATGCCCGGACGCTTTTCTGCAGCAATAGCATTTTCAAGCTCGCTCGCGCGAACCTTGTACAAGGCTGAGAGAAAGTCTTCAGAAACCTGAGCCATGTGGCCGCCCTTCGTTGATACGCCGCATTATACACGTTCAATTAAGGTTCAACAAACCAGAAAGTTCTAATGAACTTTTAAGATATAGCCACCGTTACAGAACCAACCGTGCCAGTCCCAGATACCCCGGCTGGCGTTGGTGCGTTTAGTTGCGACACACGAAGTATCCCATCGATCTGGTAGATTGTGCCGGGTTCCAGATCGGAATCGTTTCCGGCCAAATCCGTGAGGACGATAGTTGTGTTGCGTCCTTCTCCGGGGTTCTGCTGCTGCTGAATGTACACGGCAAACGACTGGATTAAAGTATCCATATACGATTTGCTGTATTCAGCAGGTGCAGTTGGAAAAAATGGGCGACCGAGATTTCTTGACATCAGCGCCGCCCATCTGTTCTCACATCGATAGTCGGAGTGCCAAGACGCCAAGCAACGCCCAGCTCATCAGACTCAATGCGGAGGCGCATAGAGCGACCACGAAGGCGAAGGTAGACCTGCTCAGTGAACTGTTCAACTGGTGTCGTTGCCGTTTGAGATACGTTCTTAGAGGATGTCTGCGCAATAGACCCTCCCATAGCGTTCTGCATTTTCACAGTGAACGATACTGTTGGAGAGTCAGCGGTTGAAGTGTCGAAGGTGATATCTGGCAAGATGCGAGAGATGAACGAAAAAGACTCTCCCTCACTTACGTCAATCGGAGCGGACTCGATATACGCCGTCAAGGCAGAGCCATCTGCGTCGTTGGTAACCTCATGCTCATACAGATAATTGCTGGCGGCACCGATTGGATAGTCAAACGAACCACGGTCAATCCACCCAGTACGCCCGATATTTCCGTAACTCCACAGATTTTCTTTGTAGTTGTATGAAACGTAACTGTCGTTTTCCAAGCTACTGCCTGACGGGTAAAACCAAGTTACCTCGTAAAACTCTGCGTTGGAGGCGGCGAATACCTTGGCGCGCTGTTGCTCGTTCAGATCAGTAAAAACATAATCAAGAACTGGGCACTCGATTGGACGAACAACACCATCAAACCCATAGAACTGATTGCGCGCCATCCAGTACACAGTATCGTTAATGTTGATAACGGCATTCGGCCCAATCAATGTTGTTCCGTATGCGAGCTCCTGCATGCCAAAGGTAAAAGGGGGGCCGAGGTATTGGATCGCAGTCAACGAGGCATCAGTGAACACCAAGATTTGCTGGCGTGTCTCAACAGCCTGCACGATCTCAGAACCTGAACCGATGCGAAGCTCCCCTGCAGTCGTTGTCGTTGACGCAGCAGACCAATCTGTAAGCGACTCTTGGCTAGAAAAACGAATAAGCAGGGGGTCTTGGACGCCGGGTGTGAACTCGCCATCACACCCAAACGCCAAGATGTGTCTGCTTTGGTCAGATACCATGATTTGTTTGGCGACTGTCGGCGTTGCGTTGGCATTAGCCAGCGACGAAAGCTCCACCATCCTCTGTGGAGATGTGATTGATGCAGACGCACTGCGATCCCAGTAGTAGATGCCTCCATCGCGAATGCAGGCAATTAGGTCTTCCCCAAAATTGTCCTGAGACCACAAGCGCAAATTTTCTCCAGCCGCAGAGATAGAAGCAGCAGAACCCCAAGTGCCACGCCCCCAAGTACCAGCGCCCCAGCCAGTTCCGTAGACTGCGGAGTCTGGGCCGGGGTTGATCTGATACGCTGCAACAGTAGACGCGCCGCCGTTGCCTACATCTGAGGCGTTGGCAAATACACCAGTCTCTATGAAGTAGGTGCTGGCAGACGGAACCTCTGTGATTTCATACTCTTTGTTTAGAACCGTTGCAGTTATATTGCCACCAAGAGACGCCGCGCCACTAAATGTGACATAGGCATCAGCGATAGCTCCGTGATTTGTGTCCGTCACCAAGATGCTTGAAGAAAAAACCGCAGTCGTATTGGTGTGTGTCGCTGCTGTCGTTCCGTTTGCCCCCCTCACACAGCTTTGCAACACTTCACCCACAATGCCATTGTAGGTAATTTGCTCGCTGTCGATGATAATCGACCCGGAGGACGGAAACCCTGACGCATCAACGAGAGTTATTGTGACGGCAGATGCGGTTATTGAGCCATCAAGTGTGCTGGTTACATCTGAAAAAGTGGCATCGCCCGCCGCAGTAGTGCTGCGAATGGGCGTGATGTCGTAGAAGGCATCAGAGTAATAATAGTAATACTTGATGTTCGTTCCTACAGACAAGAGACGTTCCGCTTGAAGCGTTGTCCATGCCTTCATATCCCGCACAGACCCGAGGTAGGTGCTGGACGAAAACTTCCGCCACCCCCCAATTTTCTCGGGGAAGCCAAGACGGAATCTCACATTGCTGCCCTCATACCAACCGCCAGTGTTTGAATAAGCGGTGACATCTTGGACAATGCCCGGAGTAAACTTGAGTCGCGAGAGAGGCATGGGCGCTCTCCTTTAAGAAGGCTTAACGGGCCAGACGATATTGTAAGGAAAGTCGGGTTGCTGTGGAAGATTACGAAGCTGTTCGCGATAACTAGCCCACGACACTTTCTGATCAGGCGTAAGGGCTGCATCCTGTAGCTGCGTCCAATCACATTCATACAGCTTAACATTACGCTCAGAGCGAGCTTGACTTGCAATTATGTCGTCATAAGCCTGAACTTGGTCTGCTGATTTGTCGTATACCGTCCAACCAAGAACCCAAGAGTTGCCCTCAAGCGTCGGCATGGTATCCATCTCGACGTATTGGGTGCGCTGATCGTATGTCGGCATCTCCCGCTGTGTGACAGGGAATGAATTATACGTCGCCAGCGTCTCTTCGCTGATTACCTTGGGGAAGGAGACGTTGTTGTTATCAGCCCGGAACTCACCGATGCTATATGGATACTTTACCGCCTCACCATCAATTGCCTTAACGTATGTTTCTCTTGCCATTGCTTGTGACCTCGCGTGTGTTGGCGTTAGTTAAACCCGGTGAATATCACGACACCCAGCTTGGTGTCATCGTATGTGTTGACTGTGCCTGCAGGAATAACATCCTCAAAGTTTAAGCTGTCCAGAGTCACTGTCGGTGCGGCATTGGTGATTCCGGTGGATAGATCAACAGATAAGATAAACTTGTCCGTAGCACTCATTTTTTGTTGGGTTGGGTTTTCCCACGAAGTTGGGCTTCCAACAAGGTATCCAACTTCAGTCTCTTCCGCCACGATGAAGTCTGTTGGATATCGAGGAATTGTCGTTCCGCCGATTGTGTTGGTTCCATGGAGCAGAATAGTGGCAGTAAATGTGTTCATGTCGATAAAGATAACGGCACCATGATCATTCCGTGCTGACATAAAGCCAACCAAAACATCGTTAACAGTATCGTGCCGCAAATACGGCCTAAAATCAATGTCGCTGTTGCGGCCGAGGGCTGAGTAATCGTTCACCACAAGGTTGCTGCTGGTCAATGATGGACTCGTCGGCGTAGAGATGTCGTAAACATCCAAGTAAATGTCTGTAACGTTTGGACTTGCCCCATCTTCAGACCACATTACATAAAGGGTTGTGCCGTCGATGTATCCGGCTACCCTATCTTGGTTGTCAGATGTAATGGTGACAGACGTTACGCTTCCACCAGACAAAACCAAACTGCCGCCAAGAGAATAGATGACCGTAGAGCTATACGCGATAAGCGGCTCTCTAAAATTCACAATGGATGTCGCGATTGTCGTCTCTGTTGTGCCGACAGCACCCGTCGAGTTTGTAATGTTTTTGCGGTAGATTGTGTCGGTGCCACCATCCCAGCCATAGAGATAGCTTGTAGTGGCATTAAGCTCCACCAGCACCCAAGACTCAAAGCTGATGGGCATTACATCAGACCCAGCAGTTCCTTGATTGTTGGGCTCAAAACTGAACGTCTCAGTTGTTGTGCCTTGCGATCTTATGGCGTAAAAATCATATCTATCTCCAAACTCATAGAGATAGTTTTGACCTGACGAGCCAGCGTAGAACAAATCAGCCGACAAATCGCCAGCAGAGTTTGTATAGATATAAGTCGCCGACTCGTCCAAGGTGCAAACAAGGACAGGCTCCTGTATGCCAGCAACTGCTTCAAGTTTGCGCCGCAGAAACATTAGGCACGATCCCCTACCAATGCGCCGTACAGGGTGGTGCTTACCTTCCAGATGATGATCGTTGTATAGCCAGAGGTGGCCAGAGTCGGCGCTATACCAAGATTGTTTACCCAAGTAATGGTGGGCCAAGTAATTGTGTAGGCCGTTCCATCATTGATCATCAACGTAATGCTTTCGCCGCTGCTAAGGCTGTCAGTCGGCGTAGAATTACCAGATAGCGTCCATGTTTGAATGGTGCCGTTCGTGGGATTAAGAGCGGGCGTAGTGCCGCTCAAAGCATAAACATTCTCAGCGATGCCATTTGCAAAAGACACATCGCCGTTTGCATCTGCGGTTACCGTTTTGCTTGGCTGAGTGGTGCCAAGTGTGGTGACATCATTGTAGTTTAACTCGGTAGTGGAGGCAGTTACGCCATCAAGAATGTTAAGTTCTGCTGTGCTTAACGTAGCTCCATCTAAGATGTTAAGTTCGGCGCGGGTGACAGGAGCAATAAAGCTAAACTCACTCACCGCCGCAGTAGCGCCACCACCATCGGCATAAATCAAAGCGTATGTGCCGTTGGTTACGGTCACGTTGCCGCCCGAGCCTTGCGTGAATACAGCACTTTGCCCTGAGTTGTTGTAGACAAAGAAAAGCTTGTCTTGGTCGTTCGGGTCGATGGTGATTGTGTTCGTTCCAGACGGAGAGCCGCCAAGAACAAGCATGCGGTATTGACCGTCAGATAAGGCACCGTCGCTGGTTGTTAGCGTGTGGGTGGTTCCAGAAAGCGTAATTGCACCAATGCCGTTCGTGAGTCGGTCAATGATGCGCAGGTTGACGTTTGTTACGTCACCCCACGTCCCCGATTTTTCGCCCGTGGCGATGAGTTCTATGCCTGTGTTGGGAGCATAAGTGCTGGCCATGGCTCTATCCTATCGGTTTTGGCTGAGAATACCCCATATATATGGTTTACTCAACTTGTTACGCGGCAATGGGACTCCACACGTTTCCGGGTGTTGGGTTTGTTTCACTCCATGTCTCAGAGGTGCCGGGGTTTAATGTAGACCAAGATGAGCCCGGAGACGGCGTTAAAGCCGACCACGCTCCAGAAGTGGACGGACTTATATTTGACCAAGAGTTTCCGGGGTCTGGGACAATTTTTCCCCAGACAATAACCTGACCAGTCTGCCCGGTTGCGGATACCCCCGTAACGACAACGGTTTGACTGATAGATGCGGTAACAGAACCCACCTGTCCCGTAGCAGAAACACCTGTGACAGCAGCCACGGCAACGCCAACTGCTACAACCTGACCAACCTGTCCGGTAGCCTCGACGCCAGTAATTTCTGCTATGCAGGAGCCGCTGAAAGAGACAGAGCCTACCTGTCCAATCCCAGAAACGCCAGTAACAAGCACATCCTGAATTGTTTCTACAGTTACAGAACCGACCTCGCCAGTTCCAGAGGAGCCAATGACTGACACATCGGCGTTGCCAATGATCGTCGGGGTTCCGACTGCTCCCGTAGCAGCCACACCAGTAATCGGCACAACAGTCGGGACATCAACCGTAACGGAACCGACCTGCCCAGTAGCCTGAGAACCAGTAGCCTCGGCTGCGGCATCGCCAGTTACAGTGGCATTTCCAATTTCTCCAGTTCCGGCAACGCCTATAATTACGACAACGGCGTCCGCCGCAACCGCAACGCTCCCCACCTGCCCAGTGCCAGCAACGCCCGTAACAGATACATCGACGCTGACAGATGCAGCCCCACTATCTGCTAACGGGGCTGACGCAAGGGGTGAGAAGCCGAGCATTTACGATGCCCCTCGCAGAAGGATCGTATAATTTACGACAGACGACGACGATTCGCTAGCTAGGTTGCCAGTAAAATTACTAGGCGTGAATGCTTCCGACTGACCATAGACAAACTTGTAAGCCATGCCGGTAAGCGAGTCATATGTGTCATTCCCGGCATCTTCTAACCCACCATCATAATCGGCGGGGATATCGTAGGTCAAAACACCAGGATTGCTAGAAGCAGCAGCGCCGATTAAAATCAAAACTCGATCATTGGCTGAAGACGTAATAGACGTAAATGTCGGGAACTTCGTATTCGCTGCGCTTGCAGACGTTGTCGTTGCATCAATTTGCGTCGTCGCGTCAATACCACGAAACGCCAGTGCAATTCCGCAAGTTGAATCAGTAAGGACGCCATTGCCCTGAACAACAAAACTTGTGTTAGGTGTTGCGCCCATAACCTTATACCAAACCGTCGATCCCGTTGCGTTGGTGTCATTTGATGTCCCGGTAGCCAATTGTGTCCAGCCACTGGAAGATGTTGTTGGAGCAACGCCAGTGGTTCCTGAAGCCCTGTTTCCAATTACAATCACAAAGTCATTTTGGGCCAACCCAGATATGCCTGAAAGGTCTACTGTAGCATCATTTCCGTTTATGCCTCTTGCGGTTGCCCCGCCCACAAACGTGGGGAATGTTTTCCCGCCAGTGTAAGCATACGGCCCAGCAATGTTGGCCTTGATGTTCGCATTGTCGTCGTCATCAACATAAAAGTTGGCAACGTAATCCTTGGCAAACGTCAAAGATGGAGCAACCTCAGTTTCCCAATCAAAAGCAGCAGGCCAAGTTAGTGACTGCGCCATGAAGGAAAACTTAAATCTTCCAGCGTAAGAACTTGATGTCGGGACGTTAGATAGAGCCACAGTTGATGTAGCAACATTGTCTGCATGAAACACCGTATTCTCGGCAAGGTTCAGCGTGTAGGTGCCGCTTGAAACAGTGACAGCAGTCGCCGCAGTGCCATTCGGCACATCCTCCGCAGCCGCACCGACGAATACCGTCGCAGCCCCAGATAAGTTGATTGCGGCATCGCTGTTGCTGCTCTCCATCACCGTGCGAGACAGCGTCGTGCCACTGGCCGTGTAGGTGCCGTAGCCAACCTCCCAAGCCGTGCCGTCCTCGATAACGTAACGGACGACATCGCCATCAGCCACGCCAGCAGCAGCAAAGCTTTGATAGCCTGCGGAGGCTGATCCAAGAGTTATCGTCCCCGTACCAGTGGTGGACGTGGACATCTTGGCACGATTGACCAGCGTCACCATAAAGGCACCTCTTTATGCGATGCGGATTACGGCGTTCGATGCATCCGCAGTGGGGAATTGAATCGTGAACGTGCCAGCCGTCGATGTTTTGTCAGAGCCGAAGTCCAGAACAACAACGGTATCTGTGGTTCCGGTGCTAGCGCCAGTGGTCGTATTGTAAATCAGTGCGCCACGGGCCGTGATCGTTGCTGAGGTAAACGAAATATCGTCAAAGTCAGTCAACGCAGTCGTTCCAGACGTAGTTGGTGTGACGTTTGTCAAAGTGCCACCGCCAGCAGAATATGTCCCCGAGTTAGCAACTTCGTTGGAAGATGTGTAGTCAGTCGTTGCAGCAGTAAAGGACGCACTGTTGGTATACAGCGCGATCTTGAAGGTATCCCCGGTAGACGCGGTGAAGTCGTGCTTAGCTTGCAGCAATTGCTGCTTGAAGCTCGTACACATAAAGTTCCCAGTGAAGGCCATTAGAGTCTCCTTATGATGTCGGCCAGTTCAGAATGGCCTGCCTGCGCCAGTTTAGTATACATGGTTGCGCGGTCATTTTTAATAGCCTCTTCCATATAGAATGCTATCACAGCGCGCATGCGTTCCTTAAAGGCTTTCGCCTGATCCTTAATCGCAGGCGGTGCATCCTCGGAGACGTACATCAGCTTCTCAACACAGCGGTCAGCAATCTCTTCTGGGGTAAATCCCCTGTTGTTCGTCGTCACGACTCCGACGCCAGACACCATCATTTGACCATAGGACATTACTCAACCCTCACTACGCCATCACGATAGTCATCGCGCTTGGTGCGAATGTCCACATTGAACAGGCGATCCATAGCTTCCTCATAACGCTGACGATACAGAGTCATCAGGTCAACCTCACCTTTAAGGTAAGTATACGCCTCGACGAGGGAGCCGTAGAGAAGAGCCGATTCTGCATTGTCACCAAGCCAAGATGTGCTGGTATCAACAATTGACGGTGGGTCATAGTAATAATGAAGCTCTACCGTGTATGTGCCGTTTGGGGTGGGGCCAAGGATGAAGTTTCCGCTACTTCCAGTCCCGTCACCATCAAAGATGCCATAATACTTTGGCAGCCCTGTGGTGGAAGAAGATGGGTACGCCTCGCGAATAAAGTTTACATCCTTGTCCAGAAGGTAGGTATAGTTTCCACTCCCGTCCACAACAGCAAAGGAAAACACACTGAGAAAATCAGTGGGTCTGGCAATGTACTGGTTGCTGGCAGTTGTGGTGGTTGTAGCGTTCTTTCTAAACTCAGGCAGCATAATGCGACGGTAGATGCGCTCTTCCGTTTGCCGAACAAAGTTGGGGATATTGTTGACAAAGGATGTCTCCGTTGTCTGGCAATAATCCTGAAGAAGCTGCACAAGTTGAGAATAGTTCATTAGAACTTACCCCATACGATAGTTGCCGCCACGAGCAGCAGCACCCATGCCGCGACACTTGCCGCCCATCGCCATCTTGCCGACACCGTCAGCGGCGAACGCGGGAACTTTCTTCCCACCCTTTTCGACCATATTGAGCTTGCCGCCCATGGCCTTATTCACCAGCTTCGGCGGCTGAGAGTGCTTCATGGCGCGATCTGCCGTGGCGTCCATCTCAGTCTCGAACTCTTTGTCGCTGCGGGTGCGTGGGCGCATGCTGCTCTTGGGGGCCATCTTGCTGCCCGACTTCAAGTTAGCACCGGGATTTTCCCCCCCGGAGGCGGTAACTTTCAACTTACCCTTCATCTCATTCTCCATCAGTTGTGACCACTGTAACTCTTCCGACAGAGCCTACCATGTACTGCGCGGGGTTCCAAACTGGATTCCATCCCCATAGCTGCCTACTGGCATCCAATGCTGTGTCTGGGCGAGGGTTTTGCAAAGATTGTGGATCGTTGATTTTAACTCTGCCAAGAAAGTTTTGTGGCTGATCTGGGTCTAAAACATCTCTGCCAACCAAGAATCCAGTCTTCACGCCATTGTTGTACTCAGGCACAAGGTCTTTCAGCGGGTAACGAAAGCCCGTTTTGTCGCAAAACCCAAATGCATATTTTCCCTTGGCGTAACTCATGGCGATCACATGTAGCTGCTGAACGGAACAAACATGATAGATGCCCGCTCCTCATCTTCACCAGCGGCAAGCTCGAACTGAAACTCATATTCCTGCTTTAGAGCGACAGCACGATCAGCCGACTGCGGCTTTTTCATTGCAATGTAGTATGCGAGTCCAGAGACAAGTGCAGGGACAAAACGCGGAGGCACTGTGGTGACCGTAGAGCCAATACCAGACGACAGGCCATCAATCCCCTTCAGGCGGTAGTACACCAGCGTGTAGGGAGTTGTAGCGTCTGGAACAGGCCATAGCGTTACTGTCGTCGATGTTGGGAGGCGCTGCACATAAATTTGCGTCGGGCGTCCTTGCGTGTTTTTGTTTGTCTGTTGGGCGTATGTGGAAACGCTAATGCGCTCCAATGCCGTGTCAGTCTGGCTTGTCCCAGTACCTGTGCGAACCTGATGCTCTATCAGGTCAATTGTATCCGTTGGCATGGTGTAGGTGGCCGTGCCCGCCGTAATGGCCAGAGTGCCGGAATCAATCGTAAAGAGGTTTAAACCCCTATTCTGCCACTCAAGCGTCAGAAGGTTTAGGCTGCGCCGTGCGGTCTTGAGATCGTACCCAGAGCGCATTTCAAGACCAGCCCGTTCGTAGGCTTCCTCAAAAAGTTCCGGAAGGTCTGGTGTGACTACAGGCATTACTTAGCCTTTCTATGAGAAGCCGTCTTCTTGGCAATACTTTTGGGCTGCTTGACAAACTGCTTGCCCTTGCGCGTGCCTTCACGCTTGGCTTTAGTAGTTGCCGCATACTCAGACGGCGAGAGAGCCTTTATTGCCGATTCAGGCAAATAACGCTCTCCCGTTGCTTTTGGCCCTTGAGTGGACGGCTTACCAGATTTGGTTCGCCACTTCTGCTTTGTCCAACTGTCTAGGCTTCTTTGAGGCGCAGCCTTTGACATTACTTCTTCTTAGCTTTGCCGCCGCGCTTCATCGCCGCGTCAATGGCGGCGTTGGGCGTTTTGGCACTGCCGGTGGAGAAGCTATGCGGTCACGGCCCAATCCGCCCGGTTTCGGAGTAGGCAATGGCGATATGGGCATCTTTGCCATACCACCGCCGCGCATGCGCTTGGCTTTACCGCCATCCTTCATGTCCATCGGCTTGTCGGCCATGCCGCCGCGCATCATTTTTTTAGCTCTGCTCTTCATTGCTCTGGGCTTCATCGCCATAGTTCAATCTCCTTTTGCGGTTGACGACGAGATCTTCGTACTCGTCTTGGGGATAGGCGGAATAGTACCCTAGTATCTCAAGCCTGTCACTAGCAGCAACAACAAGGTTGAGATCCTGTATGAAGATCATACAGTAGTCATCTGAGACTGAACTCTCCCAGTCGTTCTCTGTTAAGAAATCCAGTTCCGCATCTTCTGCACCGTATTCCGGATGAAACTGCATGCAGTGAAGGGACGGGTGCTCTTCGTTGAGCGCAGCCACGAATTCTGCAAACTCTTCGAGATCAGGTATGCCATAGGAAGCGACAACGATGAGTTCCTTATCAAAATTATAAAAGCCCGCACAGAATTTACGGGCATCTTCATAGATCAGATCAGTCTCAATCACGAGAACCTTATTCTCTCTCCACGCCTTGCGCGCATACGGGCACGGCGGAAAGCCGTTCAAGTGTTCGCTTGCAACTTCAAGAACTTGTGCAGACCAGCTTCGAAGGTCTCGCTCAATCGCGGTATCCACCACCCTTAGCCT
>Ga0099848_1001140_pt1 | contig 12421 bp, 17 predicted proteins | sample CB_VirMetaG_3_FD_78179 | JGI IMG/M metagenome (GOLD analysis project Ga0099848, IMG submission 78179) | Freshwater to marine saline gradient viral communities from Chesapeake Bay - CB_1508_1S Viral MetaG | ecosystem: Environmental > Aquatic > Marine > Coastal | place: USA: Chesapeake Bay... | reverse complement strand
TATTATTTATTATATTATAGTATATATTATTATATTATTATATATAGCGAAGAACAATTTTTTTTAGATATAAAAACATAAAAGTAGAAGACTTCTCTTATCTCAGAATCTCATATACATCAGAAATCTTCTTAGCATCCATTCACGATGTTATCTTGCACCTTGTAGTTACTAACACATTTATATATAATCAAATTCATGAATTGCTAACTAAATAGATAATATATAAATCTTTTCACGTACTGCGAACTTCAACTTTGTTATACTCAATTTAAACTTATACCTTAGATTCATCGGTATATAGCAAGTAGAGTGTCTTGCATTTATGTAAAAAAACACAATAACGAATAAGAATTATTTATATTTTAAAAAAATAAAATTTTGTTATTTAAATTCTTTTTTGTAAGTTTGTAACTATAAATATGATTAAAATAGAGTTAAATAATGATTTTGATTCTAGTTTTAGACTAGAATTTAGATATGTCCTTCAACATAAGGATAGTGGAGATTTTCTATTTGAATTATTTTCAATAGAAGAACTTCAAAGTGGATTATTACCAATTATTCTATATTCCGATGAATATAAAGACTATAATTTACTAGGATATGATGTTTGGACAGGTCTTTATGATAGAAAATCAAAAAAAATATATGTAAATGATATTCTAAAACATAGAAATGTTCATAAATATTCTAATATAGCACCAAAGGATCAGGAGTTCTTAGTTACATATGGAATATCAAAAACAAATCAAAATCAAGTAGTATCTTCTGGATTTATGTTTAAGCCACTGAATATAGATTCTAAAGTATATACTATGTTTAACACCAAGATAGATACCGATATTATATCTAATACTTGGATTAATGATATTAAATATAAAAAAGATAATTATTCAATAAAAATATAGGTTTAACATGTCAATAGAATTTGGACAATACAAAGAATACTTAAATTCACAATACAACAATAATAACATTCAAAAAGATACCAATTTAGATGAAAATATGATTGATTCTAAATATGAAAATCAAGTAATGAACACATTATTCCCTTATCCAGAAGATAAAGAAGTATTAAATAATATTTATAATCAGATAGGTATGTCTGATATAGATATAAAGTCATTTGATATTGTTTCCGAATGTATGAAGTTGATTTCTTATATGAAAGAGCCAGAAATTGGAACATACGAGTACGAAATGTATCAGAGACAAATGGAACTAATACTATTTTGGGATAAATATGAAAGAGAAGAATTTGAAACCAATTCTAGAAGATCAAATTAACGATGAGTTTGAAGTATATTACCTAGAAGTTATAGAATTTGAAGATGAAAATGATTTAACTCAATGGTTAGGAGACTATGAAAATGAAGAATATATGGATTTATTACAACATAAACTATTGAGTTACGTCTTTTCAGAAGAAAAAAATAAAAAAATAAACTTATTTATAGCTGATATAGATACATTTCAAAGTTTAGTTTTTATATACAACAAAGACGTAGTAAAAATATTAGATAAATTAATAAAGTTCTACGCAAATACAGATGATTTTAATAGGTGTTCTGTATTAAAAGAAGCCAAAGAAATTTTTTTAAGTAAAAGATAGGTGTAAAATGAATTATTATAAGGCAATAGTAAAAGTAGTTGCTGAAAATTCAAAAAATTTAGAAATGTTAGTCAATTCCGACTCAATTTTTTTTACAGAAGAGAAAATAAACAGATTTTATGATGGTACAAATGTAGAATTTGAAACATTATCTATATCAAAAACAAAAATAATAGATATTATCGGCGAAAGTGGAGATAAAAAATACAAATGTATTCTAAAATCAGAGTCTGATAATGGAAAAGAGTTCAAAACCGAACATATTATTATGGCATTTGATATAACAGATGCAAAAGATAAAGCATCAGAGTATGCAGGTGAAATTTCTGCTATACATTCGTTAGTAGAAACAAAAATTTCCGATATAATTTAAGAGTTTTTTATGTTTTTTAAAAAAAATAAGAAAGTAGAATTAGAAAATGATATGATTGATGCTGAAATATCAGAAGAATCTGTAAATATAGAAGAAACAATTACGGAAGAAACCGAAGAATTGGAAATATATCAGAAAAATTACAACTACATCAGATACAATGCACCATATTTGAACGATGAAGACAATATAGATCCTTCATATTTACTTATGGACATTGGTATAGATGGATATGATTCTATAGAAACAAAAACATTGACTTATAATGCATCTATAATACCATTAAATAACAATATTGGTGGTTCTATATTAGATTTTGGATGTGGTGTTGGTGATTTATATGGTCATTTAGTGAATATACACGGAAATTCTAATTTAAATTATACAGGTATAGATTTCAATAAGAATAAAGTAAATCTATCTAAATTAAAATATAAAGATATAACTACATTTGTAGGTACAGAAGATGATATTATAGATCCTTATGATTATATTGCATGTATAAACGTATTTAACTATAATATCTATAAATATAATTTTGATAAAATGTATGAGATAGTGCACAAATTGTTCAATTTGACCAATAAATGTATGATATTTAATACAATGAATGAACGAATGAATATAGAAAATACAGATGTAAATGTAAATTATACATTTGATCAAATAAACTATATTTTAAAAGACTATGAGTTTTTTATGCATAGAACTGATTATTTATATGGTGAATCTATGATATATTTATTTAAACCACACTCATTATAATAACAAAATTAGGAAATTTTAATTTGAAGTGGTTATTATTTATATGTGCATCTATTTTATCATCTACAGCAGCGTATTTTAGCGTATTTGGTCTAATAAAACTATTTTCTGGATCATTTTACCCAATATTAGTTATGGCTTCTGGATTAGAACTATCAAAAATAGTTTCTATTTCATATTTAACTAGAAATTGGAGTTCTATATCTAAATTAATGAAGATATATATGATTATATCTGTAAGTATATTAATTTTATTGACTTCCGTTGGTATATATGGGTTTTTGGTATCATCTTACCAAGATTCTAAGAAATATCTACTAGAAAATAACTCAAATATAGAAGTTTACCAAAAAAAAATAGATTTTTTAAGTGTTAAATTACAAAGTATAGACAAGAATATAGACCTATTATCAAATAGATCTAATAATCTATCAAAATATAGGGAAAATCAAGAAAGAAGGATAGATACATTATATAATAGAAAGAGCTATTCATTAGCAAAAAGCACTGAGAAATTTATATTAAATTCTCAACAAGAAATACAATCCATAAATAAAAATATAGAAAACTTATACTTAGAAAAATCAAATATAAATGATTCTATAGTTAATTTAACATATAAAATAAACGAATTAAATATAGAAACGGATAACTCGGATATAGGACCAATAAAATATATTTCAGATATAACAGGTGTAAATATAGATGTTACAATAAATTACTTTATATTTATTATAATATTTGTTTTTGATCCTATGGCAATAATACTGTTTATAGCATTTAACAAATATGAAAAAACAGAAATCAAAAACTCAAAATCAAATGTAGTTGGAGAAATGAATTCTGATGGAGAATTTGAAATAAGTTTCATGAATGAGATAGTAAAAAATGAATAAATACATAATAATTATGTTTCTTATTATATTATTTAGTAAAGAAACAATATCTACAAATCAATCTATATCATATAATTTACTATATGAAGATGAGTTATTAGTTGCAATAGCAAAAGTAGAATCTAAATTAGACTCTACCGCATATTTAAAATCCGAAGATGCGGCTGGTATATTGCAAATACGACCTATTATGGTTAAAGATGTAAATAGAATTTTAAAATTAAAAAATATAAATATAGCATATACGTTAAATGATAGATGGAATATAAACAAATCAGTAGAAATGTTTAATATATATACAAATTATTATACTAAAATGGTAGGTAATAAAGAACGTATAGCAAGAAGATGGAATGGTGGCCCAAATGGACATAAAAAAAAATCTACTATATCTTACTGGAATAAAGTTAAAAAAATTTTGGAGTCCGATTGGATAAAAGAGATAAACTTGAAAAGTACAAATATCTAATTGAAGAAAATATACCTTCAAGAAAAGATAATATTTTAAAAATGATTTCTAAATGTGAGAATACAATATTAACCTCACCTTTAAATCCATTATTACATGAAAATAACTGCTATGTAGGTGGTTATATAGATAGTGTATTTTCTATGGTTGATTTAACTACAAATACCCTAAATACATATATAAACAAACATAATATCGATTGTAATGTAGAAAGTTTACTGTTTGTTTCTATGTTTTATAATATAGGACGAATAACTGATGGTAACTATAATAGATTTATAGTAAATAATAGTGAGTGGCATGTAAAGAATCAAAATAAAAAATACGTTCATAATCCAAAAGTATCATTTATGATAGATAAAGATAGAACTATATTTTTATTTATGAAAAACAATATAGATTTATCCGAAGAGGAATATTTATCAATACTATTACAAGAAGATAATTTGATAGATACTAATAATTTGTATACTAATAATTACGACTATAACCTTAATGTAAAATACAAATTACCTGATATAATAAAGTTTATACGTATAGAAAATAATATAAAATTATCTGCTATAAATTCTTTAGATATGGAACAAGAATCAATGGAATTTTCTATGTCTAGAGAAAAAAATAAGATTTATAATACAAATAAAAAAAATAAATCTAAAAAAATAGGTATTGATATTAAAATGGAAATATGATGTTATATTCTTTGCTTTTTATTATAATTTGTATATTTATATATATAATTTTTAATTTGAATAGAAAAACATTAATGTATAAATCAATAATTAATGAGTTACAAGATAGAATTGATATGGATATTGAATTTATAAGTAGTATAAATGAAAAAATGATAGATACTTATGAAAACCTAAACAAATCACATCTTAGAACTGCATTTGAAAATGACGATGAAATTGGTTTTTATTTTGAAGATATAAAATCGTCACAACAAAGTATAGTTGAGTTTATACAAATTTATAATGATATTATTTTGGATGATTCTAATTATGAAAAAACGAAAACCAAAAAATAAAATGTATTTTACAAAAGAAACCGAACATTGGATTATACAGTATAATAACGAAAAATCATCAGATGTTCGCAGTAAAATATATTCCGATCATATACAATATCCATTTGAAAAGTTATTCGAAAACATATATAACACATATAAAAATTTATATGAATATATAAATGAAGATTATTTTAATTTAAGATCTGAGTGTATGGTATTTTTAAATAGTAAAATGCATACATATAGTGAAGATAGAGGTAAAGGATATAGTTATTTTGGAACTATACTTAAACGGTATTTAATACAAAAAAATCAATATGAACAAACCAATCAAAAGAAAAAGATAGAAGTTGAATATATAGATGATAATGTAGTATCCGGTTATCTTGCATCGGAGGTATCTGATTTTGTAAGTGAATTTGTTGATGTGTATGTATCATATATAGATTCGAATATACACAGGTTGTTTACGGATAAATTAGAAAGACAAATAGCAGATGCTATAGTTGATATGTTTAGAAATAGAGAAAACATATATCTAGGAGAAAAGGGAGATAAAAAAATACTTTATATATTGATAAGAGAACGAGCAAATTTAAATTCAAATCAAACATTAAAAATAACTGGTGTAGTAAATAAATTTAAAAAACTATACGATGAGTTATATTACAATTATGATGCCTATGGTAAATTATCACTATCTGGATCGTATTACTAATGGATATTAATGATAAAATAATAAAAGATAAGCATTCTTATAAAGATGTTCTTGGTGAATTATATAATAGAAATAAAGAAACCAGTAACATGATTAAATCTATACTTGCTCCATTACGTCAAAAGATGATAGATGATCCTGATACAGTAATGATACTTATACCTATGGCAACTGATTTAATAGAAACAAATGTTAAAAATGATACACAATTGCATAAATTAACTGATTCTATCCAAAAACTTATACTATCAATGAAAGAAGATGCTGATGCAGGTGAATTTGAAATATTAAACTTTTTGGATAGTATAGGTGAAGATGATTCTAGTAAAAAACAATTAGAAGAATATAAACAAAAAACGGAAGATATATTCGATTCTTTACAGCAAAAAGAATCTATAGTAATTGAGGATGATGATGCTGAATAATAGATCATTTATGGTTGATGGAAATCTTTATGATTATGTTCCTGCCGAAGTAATGTATGTAAATTACAAAGGAGATTCTGATTTCGAATTATATAATATAAATGTTAGATTATTATATGAAGTTGGATCATCTTCTACCGGAACAATAATATCCGCAAAACCATTCGATGTTTCTATGAAAAAAATACCTGCGGTGGGAGAGATAGTTCATATAATTCGTGGTATAGATGGTAATTCTAATAGTGGTTTATATTCTACTAATAATTATTATTTAAATCCTATATCGGTTTATGGAAATGTAAATTTAAACTCTATGAGATCTATATCATCTATACAGATACAATCGGATAATTCATCAGAAACAAACACACAAGAATCGGAAGTTGGGTATACAGATAAAAAACAATTTTCTGATATATTCGAATACAATTCTTCATTTGTAAGTAACATAGCTATGTCATTTTTACAACCATATGAAGCAGACGTAATATTTGAAGGAAGATCTGGTACAAGTATAAGATTTTCTTCAACAACAAAACACAACGATTTATATTCTATACCACAAAATTTTGGAAAGGGAATTTCAAAAAATGGACATCCGATTTTAATTATTAGAAACGGAGAATTAACAAAACAACCAAATAATAGATTTTCTGTTGAAAATATAGATGATCCTATTTCTACAATATGGATGACCCAAGGTCAATCATTGCAATTTACAAATCCATCAACTATATTGGATGTTCAATCTAGATTAGAAACTAATTCGTATGACATAGAAGAAAATAAAAATTCAGGAAATCAGATAGGTATATTTTCTGATAGAGTATTTATAGTTTCAAAACAAAAAGAAGTAAATATATTATCTAAAAACGGAATAAATTTAACTACGGATTCATCAATAGCAATAGAATCTCAAAACTTTGTAGAGATAAATTCTACAAGAATAAATCTAGGAATAGATGCAGAACAACCTGTTTTATTGGGAAATGATACCGTTGATTTATTATCTAATTTAATAACTGAATTAAAATCTATATGCACAAATATATCTAGTTTAACTGTTGGTACGGGAACGGGACCATCTACCCCACCCATAAATTCATCTGCATTTAGTTTAAATAAATCTAATTTAGAAAGTATAAATTCAAAATTAGAAACTTTAAAATCAGAGTTGGTATTTTTAAATAAAAATTAAATAAAAATAAAATAATAGATAACACTATATTTATTATAAAAGAAGGATTTGTAATGGCTATTACTGAAAGTAAATTAAATGAAATGATATATACTCAAATAAAAAAATACTTTGAAAATGAAGGTATATTTTTATTTAAATCAATGTTACAAGAAATGTCAAATGATATTGTTATGTATGAGCAGATAAATAAACCTACTAGTATTAGAGAAAGTAAAAATCTATATCAAAATCAATATCAAAATCAACAATATTCTTCAAATTATTCTCAACAAAAAAGGAATATATTGAACGGAAATGATCCTATAGCTAATATTCTTAATAATACGGTATTATCTGAAGCAGATAGATCTAATATGAGTAGAGGTGATTAGAATTGGCTATTAATAGACAAGAATATAGAATAATACAGCATGATATAAATTCCAATAAAAAAATTGGACTCCAACTTCCATTTAAAAATGGAAAATCATTCTTGTCATTAACCAATACAACAGAGCAACAATTATATTATAATATGATAAATCTATTGTTAACAACTGTTGGTGAAAGATACCATCAACCTAGATTTGGAACGGAACTAAAATATATATTATTTGAAAATTATACAGAAGAAGTAGAAGAACGAATAAAAAATACTATAGATAAAGCGGTATCATATTGGTTGCCTGGTATAAAAATAGTTGATATAAATGTAGATTCAAAAAAAATGAGTATATCTAATAGTTTAGTTGTTAATATATCATTTGTTGTTGATGTTAATCAGAATAATTATAAAACAATAACATTATTTGCAGATGAAGTTGGTAAAATAAATGTAAGTGGGAATTTATAGTGTCTAGTAAAAATGTAACATATTTAAATAAAGATTTTGATCAATTTAGAGATTCATTAATACAATTCTCTAAAACGTATTTTCCTGATACATTTCAAGATTTTAATGAATCTTCACCTGGAATGCTATTTATAGAAATGGCATCTTATGTTGGTGATGTTCTTTCATTCTATACCGATGAAACATTAAAAGAATCTTTATTACAATACGCAACCAATAGACAAAGTATATATGATATAGCTAGATCTAGAGGGTATAGAGTTAATAATATATATCCGTCTGTAGTAGATTTAGATGTTTATCAATTAGTTCCTGCTATAGGATCTGGAGATGATGTTAGACCGGATTATAGTTATGCCATTAATATAGATGCAAACTCTACCGTTATATCTAATCAAAATTCATCCGTATCATTTAGAACAACCGATATAGTTGACTTTTCATATTCTAGCTCGTATAATCCAACAGAAGTTACTGTATATGAGGTAGATGATGTAACGAACGAACCATTATTCTATACATTGAAAAAGAAAGTTAGAGCTTTAAGTGGAGAAATACGAACTGCAACATTAACATTTGGTTCTGCTATACAATATGTAAAGGAAACTATATCCGATACAAATATTATATCTATAGTTGATGTTGTTGATAATGATGGGAATAAATGGTATGAGGTTCCTTATTTAGCACAATCAACCATAATGGAATCCGTGCAAAATGTTAGTCAAAATAACCCTCAATTATCAATATATAGAAACTCCGGAACACCATACTTATTAAATTTTAAAAAGGTATCTAGAAGATTCATAACTTATTTTAATAGTAGAGGTGATTTAGAAATACAATTTGGATCTGGTATATCGGAATTAGATGATGAAAATATAATACCTAATCCTGATATGATAGGATCTCAATTATACTCTGTGGATAAAAATGGAGATATTGATGTAGATCCATCAAACTTTATTTATACAAAAACATATGGATTAGTTCCTTCTAATACAACTTTAACTGTTAGATATACGGTTGGTGGTGGTGTATCTGATAATATTCCATCAGATACATTACAAGTTAAAGGTAATATCGGTATTACTATTGATGAAACTCAATTAAATCAGACTATATTGAATGTCGTAAAACGATCTATATCATTTAATAATCCATTACCTGCAACCGGTGGTAAAGATGTAGATTCATTAGATGAAATAAGAAATAAAGCGATTGCAAATTTTTCTACTCAAAATAGAGCAGTAACATTAGAAGATTATGCTATAAGAGCATATTCTATGCCATCTATATATGGATCGATAGCAAAAGTACATGTTTTATCTGGAAATTCATTTGGTGATATTGGAGAAGATGATCCGCAATATAGATTTAATCCTTTAAACATAGATTTATATGTTTTGGGTTATGATAATAATAAAAGATTAACCAAATTAAATGAAGCTACTATAGATAATTTAAAAAAATATATAGGTTATTATAAGATAATATCCGATAATATATCTATAAAACATGCTTATATAATTAATATAGGTATAGAATTTAAGATAATAACTTTACCTGATTATAATTCATATGAAGTTATTGCTTCGTGTATATCAAAATTAAAAAATACATTTGATATTGATAAATGGAATATAAATCAACCTATATCTATAAATAATCTTTATGTTATGTTAGATAGAGTTGAGGGGGTACAAACCGTATCTGAAGTTAAAGTAATTAATTTATACGATACTACACTAGGATATTCCGGTAACTGGTATGATATAGAAACTGCAACCAAAGATGGTATAATATATCCATCATTAGATCCTAGTATATTTGAAATAAAATATCCAAATACTGATATAAAAGGACGTGTTGTTGGTTAATACAGAAAACATACAAAAAGAAGATATAGGAGTTTACTTTTCAGAACAACCCGATATAATACCATTATCCGATAATGGTTATTATCAGTTGAGAGGAACATATTCTTATTGTTGGGAAAAAGATAAAAATAAATATAAAATAATAATACCTAGTGGATTTACTTATGATGGAACATCTGTACCTAGATTTTTATGGTCTATAATAGGTATATATCCTGATGGTATACATAGACCTGCAAGTTTAATACATGATTATATATATCACAATAAAGGATTAACTCCTTATGGTGTAGAATACACATATTCTAATGAAAAATGGGTACCTGCACAGATAAGATGGGATAGAAAAGATTCTGATAGATTATTTTGTAGAATGTTGAAAGAATTGGGTGTTTCTAAGTTTAAAAGAAGAATTATGTATTATGCAGTTAGAACTTTTGGATATTTTTGGTGGATATTTTAAATGATATTATTATTTTACCCAGATAAAGATTCAACTATATATGAATACTTTGATGATACTAATACTGGTATAGATGAAATATTAGAGGTATCTCATGTAAATTTAAATAATAATTTAAGTTTAAGTAGAACATTGATTGATTTTTCATCATCAGTATCAGAATTAAGTAGAAGTATAAGTAATGGTTTACTGTCTACTACATATTCCGTAGATTTGCAATTATATACTGCGTATGCAGAAGAATTACCATTAAAATATACATTAGAGATTAGACCTATATATGAGTCTTGGGAAATGGGAACTGGTAAATATTCAAATTCACCTACAACAACAAATGGTGTTTCTTGGGTATATAGGGATGGTATAACACTAGGAACTACTTGGTCTATAGATAATTTACCTGAAAATGTAACTTCGTCTTACTTTGCAATAGATGGTGGATCTAATTGGTATTATAACTTAGGAACAACTATATCGACAAACTATTCTAGTACCGATATAAATGTAGATATAACTGATATTTTTTCATCTTGGGTGACATCATCTATAGAAAATAATGGAATAATAATAAAAAGATCTTATAAAGATGAAACTAGCACAGAATATCAAGGAAAATTACAATTTTTTAGTAGAGAATCAAATACAATATATTCTCCTGTATTAAGATTTAAATATGATGACTCTATATATACAACCGGATCGTTATTACCAATAGACATATCTATTGGAGATATTATAGTATATGCTAAAAATAAGAAAGTATATAAAGAAGGGGAAATTGCTAGAATAGATGTTAAATGTAGATATAAATATCCAAATAGAACATTTTCTACGGAATCTATGTATAAAACATCATATTACTTACCAACATCAAGCTATTATCAAATATCAGATTATATAACCGGTGATAAGATAATAGATTTTGATGATAATTACACTAAACTTAGTTGTGATTCAAATGGTAATTATTTTACTTTACGAACAAATAATTTTATGTTAAATAGATTTTATAAAATATCATTGAAAGTAGTTGATAGCGATACATTAGAAGAAGTTTATTATGATGATGGATTTACGTTTAAGGTAGTTAAATAATGGATGCAACAATATTATACGGTAAAATTCAATCGTTAGTACCAACATATAAATTTTCAGACGAAGATTTAAAATTAATATATAATGGTATACAGAATAATATAGTTGATTTGGATTTAGTTGAATCTAGATCCAATACAACAATTTCTGCTATTGGTGACAGAGTTACTGCCAGTTTAGATGATATTAGAATTTATATATTAAAACTTATGTTAGGTGGTATTGATTTATTACCATCTGAAATGGTAAGTGATGGTACAAATACAAATGAATTTGTTGATGCAGATCAATTAAACTATAGATTTTCTATCGATAGATCTTTAAATGGTAGTATAAAGTTAAACACGGATAGAATGAAAAATAAAAATTCTAATTTATTTGTAGATAATAAAGTTATAATTTACTATCAGTCAGATGTTGATAATATAATAGATATAAATTTTAAAGAATTAAAAAGAAATGCTACTCCATACAAAGAAGATTTAAGATCAAAAATAGATTCTTTATTAGAGCAGATAGCAGATTTAAAATCAAAAATAGAGTTAAAAAATTCTGAATTAGAAGATAAAAATAATACTATAAGTATTTTAAATGACACGGTAAAAGCATTAGAAGAAAATTATAAAGAAATAATAGAAGAACTGAATAATAGTAATATAAATAATCCAAATATAGAC
>Ga0099848_1001137_pt1 | contig 12456 bp, 12 predicted proteins | sample CB_VirMetaG_3_FD_78179 | JGI IMG/M metagenome (GOLD analysis project Ga0099848, IMG submission 78179) | Freshwater to marine saline gradient viral communities from Chesapeake Bay - CB_1508_1S Viral MetaG | ecosystem: Environmental > Aquatic > Marine > Coastal | place: USA: Chesapeake Bay... | reverse complement strand
GGAACATCTGATCTTTATGTCAATAACTTTGCATATTTTGCTGGTCTAACCACAGTAACCAATATCAATGTTTCTGGTATTCTCAGTGCATCAAATGCAAATCTAACTAATGCAAACATTACTGCAGGTATTGTTACTGCAACTGGACTCAGTGTTGGTACTAGCGGAACTGCAATTACTGTAAGTGCAAATCAGGTTGGTATTGGAACTACGGCCCCAAGAGCAAAGTTTGATATTGAAGGTGCGGCAAGATTCAAGACTTACTCTGAGAATGTTGAAGCACTGACTATTTCATCTAATGTTGTAACTGTTGACCTATCAAGAGCACAGTCATTTACATTAACTGCTTCTGCAGACATTAATTCATTCACTTTGATTAATGTCCCATCTGGTTCAACTGCATTTACAATTAAGATTTTACAGGACACAACAGGCAGTCGCGCTGTCGGCATAGATACATTTAGGACCTCTGGTGGAGTTGCTATACCTGTTTACTGGCCTGGTGGTGGTGTTGTTCCAATTGTAACTCAAACTGCAAGTAGAACTGATATTTACTCATTTAAGACATTTGATGGAGGATCTTCACTCTTCGGTGTAGTTGGAGGACAGAACTTCGCATGATAGATAAAAACATTCCCACAAAGTTATTTTTAAACGGCCCAGTCTTATCGTTTGTGAGTCATCCACAAAGTGTGACTGATGTAATTGGTATCGCAACATTTTCTGGTATTGCAACGGCATTTTTTCCATCACAAACTCCCGAAAATAACGCTATTAATGATGGATCTATTTCTTTTGAATGGTATTTTGATGGTCAAAGAGTTTTAGATTCCTTAGAAGATTCTAGCAGTAGTGCTTCTATTGAAACTGTAGGAACTGCAACCACTCTTACTATTAGTGGACTTGATGTTAATGATAATGGAAAAGAAGTTTATATTGTTGCGAATTATGAACCAACAGCTTATTCACAACCCGTAGGATCTGCAGTAACTGTTGGAACTGCTAGATCGACTGGTAGTGCGAATAATGAACCTTTAAGATCAAACAGTGCTATTGTTGAGGTAAAACCAATTATCAGGATTAATACACAACCAGAAGACTCTATAAAAGGAGCTGAATCTGATCATGTTTATACTATTGATGCTGAAATTTTTCCTACAGGAGGATTTTTAAATTATCAATGGCAACTTAATGATAATGATTTAGTAGATGGCGACACTCAATCTCAAGTTTCTGAGAGTTCTGAAGGAAAAATTAGTGTAACATCTGATGATGGAGATATTTTTACTATTGATTTTGGATCATTAAAAGTTTATAATTTATTTCAAACAGGAAAGACTTATACTTTAGTATCTGATTCGAATATAGTTTCAAGATTATATGCTGAAGGTGCTGGTGGTGGAAGATCTGCTGTTGGAAATGTTAGTGGAGGAAAAGGTGGGTCCTCTACCGGAATATTCACTTTTATTGCTGGAGAAACTTATAAACTTAGAGTTGGTGGCGCAGGAGCTAATGCAGGTTCTGGTGGTTTTTCTGGTGGCGGTAACGGTGGTGGAGGATCTTATGGTGGAGGTGGCGGCGGCGGAGGATTCACTGGTTTATTTAAAGATTCCATAACGCAAGAAAATGCAATTTTAATAGCTGGTGGAGGTGGTGGTGGATCAAATGATCCCGGCATAGGTGGCGCTGGTGGAGGAACCTCTGGAGGAAATTCTGGAAATGCTGGAAGCAGGGGTGGATTTGGAGGAAATCAAACTTCCGGTGGAAGTGGAGGATCGTCGGGAGGAACTTCTGGTTCTGCACTCCAAGGTGGTTCTGGCGCATCCGGAGGAGGCGGTGGATATTTTGGAGGAGGTGGTGGTTATACAAATACTATTCCAGGAGCTGATGGTGCTGGAGGAGGAGGATCTGGATATATAAATTCTTCATTTGTTAGTGAAGAATTGACTACAATTGCAGGTGGAGCTGATACTGAATTAAATGGTAGTTTTAGTATAGAAGCAATTTCAATAGAAAAGCAAGCAAAAACAATTGTTTCTGGAGCAAATAGTCCAAATTTAACTATCAATAGTGAGATATTATCTTCTGGTATCATTAGATGTAAATTGACAGCAAGTAATGTACAAACTTCCCCAATTTATTCTTCTTCTGTTAATTATATTAATTTGGAACAAAGACCAATTATAAAACTTGAAGGTTATGGTACAAGTTCTACAGCAACTTTACTTGAAAGAAATTTAGATGAAAGTGAATTTTCTATAACATCAGATATTTTAAATTCTGATGATATATGTTTTTATTCTTCAGAAAAAGACTTGGAAATAGAGTTAGATTTGTATGGTGCAAAAGGTTCTGATAGAGGAAATTTTGTTGGTGGGGAAGGTGGATATTCGAGAATTCAATTTACTATGAAAAGGAATGAAGAATATATTCTTAGAGGAATAAGATCAAACACTGCACTTTTCCTTTATAGGAAAGGATCTCTTATTGCAGTGGTTGGTCAGGGTGGTTCTGCAGGAACTACAGGAAATGGTGGTAAAGGTGGTGGGGTAAACCTTGCAGGTCAATCTGGTCCTGGGGGAAGTGCTGGCTCTGGTGGACAAAGAATAGCAATTGGTGGTCTTTTGGAGAATGGAATTTTTGGAAGTGCTTCTACTATTCAAGCATCTTCAATATATCCAGAAGATCAAAAAGCAACAGGAACTGATGGTGGCCAAACGATTAAATGTTCCAAAGGAGTTTATTGGAGAAACCAAGGACTATCTTCTTGTGAAGATATTGGTACTTCTAAATTTAGACTTTCTGACGGAACGGAAGTAACAAATAGTGCATCAATAACCAGAGGTTTTAAGTCTGGATATAATATAAACAGAACTGCTGGAGCTTATGATAGTGGAGCTGGATTTGGTGGTGATGGAGCTACTGGTGGTAATGGTGGTGGTGGAGGCCAAGGTGGTGGAGGAGGATCTGGTTACTCTGACGGTTCTATTTCTATTATTGATACTCAACTTGGAGGAAGTACTGGAAATGCAAGAGTGAATATAAGACTTTCATCTGGCGATTTCTATGTAGACAGCGTTGGTAGAATTCTCATTCTTTCCAATACTGATAATAGAGACCCAAGAACTCTCACTAAAGTGACAGGAAAAGTTCTTCCAGGTACTAATACATGTATTGATGATGCAAGATGGCAGAGGTTCTTAGATCTTGCAAGAGATGGTACTCAAAACTATAGATTGACCGGAACTCTTGATGGAAAAACTACTAAGATTACAAATGCAACTGATAGAAATATCTATAGAATGATAAATGCTAATGCACTTACACTAAGAAATAGTTTAACTGATTGGTATGATTCAAATTATTATTATACTCTCCTTGCACTAGCATGGGACGAGGACAGTGGTGGTATATCTGGTTTTGGTGTAGATTATTCTATTCTTTCTTGGTCTCCTACAAGTGCATATGGATTTGGATATTATGGACATTCTTCAAATTCATTCTTCACTCCAACAACATATAGTCACTTTAGTGCAAATTGGTGGATATTACCACCAGGAGTGCCAGATTTTTCATAAATAACTAAAGCAAAAAATAACTGGGGGAGAGTGAACCCAAATGGCCATTAATAAGAACTTTGTAGTTAAAAACGGTCTTGAGGTTAATACCCAACTAATTTATGCAGATGCAGATACTAATAATGTTGGTATTGCAAGTACTCAACCAAGAATAGAACTTGATGTTCGTGGTGGTATTGCAGCATCAAATACCACTGTATCTGGTGTAAGTACAATTGCTACAGAATTAAGAGTTGGTTATGGTATTGGTGGAACAGTATTCACTGTTCTTGGTCTTAATAATTTGGTTGGTGTTGGTACATCACAACCAGCATATCTCTTAGATGTTCGTACTCCAGTTAGCACAGGTCAAACTGCACTTTATGTTCAAGGTGATATGTATGTTACTGGAGACATTAACTTAGATGATATCAATCTTGACTATGCACAAATTGGCAGTCTCCTTGTAACAGGAATTTCCACATTCCAAGATTATATTGAACTTGAAGATGGATTAGAAGTAACTTCTGGAATAACAACTACAAGAAGTTTAAATGTAATTGGATTCTCCACTCTTAGAGCTAATGTTGATGTTGCAGCAGATGTTGGAATTACCAGTTCTCTAGTTGTAGGTGCTGGACTATCTGTTACTGGAATCTCAACTTTCACCGGACTTACTGATATTAATGGTGGACTTGATGTTACTGGTATTGCTACATTTACAAATAATCTTGATATAAACTCTGATGTAGATATCAATAGAAGTTTAACGATAACTGGCGGATCAAGAGTTACTGGAATTTCAACTTTCACAGGACTTACTGATATTAATGGTGGAGTCAGTATAAGTGGTATTTCTACTTTCTCCAATAATCTTGATGTAAATGCAGATATTGATGTAAACAGAAGTGTTTCAATTACTGGTGGACTTGGAGTTACTGGTATTGGAACAATTGGTAGAGTTAAAATATTTAATGATGGAACTGGTGGTATTGTAACTGCAACGTCTGGTATTATTACATACTATGGTGATGGACAATTCCTTCAGAATATTGTTCTTGGTGTAGGTATTGCATCAACAAACCCATCGACTGGATATTCCGAAGTAGTTGGATATGGCGCAACAATTATTACATTTGCCGGCCCTGGTGTTTCTACTGATTTTCCAATTACAGTAAATGCTGCATCTGGTATTGCAACTGTTTATTTGCAAGGTGGAGGTGAAGGAGGATTTCAAACCACAATTCTCAAAGAAGAATTTACTGTAACTACGGCATCTAGAACAGTATTCAGTCTTGCAAATCCATATGAATTTGGATACATTGATGTTTATTTAAATGGTGTTAAATTAACAACATCAGACTATACTGAAACTGATACAAGTACCGTTACATTAACAACTGCAGCTACATTTGGTGATGTGCTTGAGGTAGTAAACTTTGAAAAAAGAGGAATTTCAGAATTAACCCCAATATGGAGAAATGATGGAGCTAGTGGTGGAATTTACACTTTCACTACTGTTGGGGTTGGAACTTCTACAACCACTGCATTTTTTGATGTTTATGGTGGAATGGTTGTAAGATCTGGTGTTACGACCATTTCAACTTCTCTTGATGTTAATGGAAATGCTGATATTTCAGGTATTACTACAATTGGTAGTACTCTTGATGTTAATGGAACTGACCATGATATTAATGGAGCTATTGCACTTGACCATGTAACAGTATCTGCTGGTGCAACTGTTGGTGGTGCTTTAGACGTTAATGGAACTAATCATGATATCAATGGAGCTATTGCACTTGACCATGTAACAATTTCTGGTATTGCTACTATATCCAGTAACTTAGATGTTAATGGTGCAAATCATGATATCAATGGATCTATTGCACTTGATCATGTAACTGTTTCTGGCATTACAACCGTTTCTAGTTCATTAGACGTTAATGGAACTAATCACGATATCAATGGTGCTATTGCACTTGATCATGTTACCGTTTCTGGAATTGTAACCGCAACTGCTTTTGTTGATGATGGAACGGATCTTCTTACAGAGATTAATACCAAAACTTCAACAGGGAAAGCAATTGCAATGGCAATGGTCTTTAGTTGATTTTAATTGTATAAATAACACTACGGAGATTTTTTAAAGATGGCTGCACCAAATATTGTAAACGTAACAAGTATTTATGGTAAGACAATGGGAGTTGGACTTACCACTACCACAACAACTGATATTCTTACTTGCGGGGCAAATAAGGTCCTAAAAGTAAATACAGTTGTTGTTTCAAACATTGATGGATCCGCCGCAGCAGATGCAACGGTATATTTTTATGATAGTAGTGCTGCAGCAAGATATGCTCTTGCATCTACTATTACTGTTCCTGCAGATTCTACTTTAATTGTTATAGGCAAAGATAATCCAATTTACTTGGAAGAAAGTGATCAAATTGAAGGCGGAGCTAGTGCAACAGGGGATCTTGAAATTGTCATCTCTTACGAAGAGATTGATGATGCTTGATAAGGAGGAAATAAAAAATGTCTAAACATATTGGAAATAGAATAGGTGATTATCCTGTTTCTCCTGGCATCAACGCACCAAGGTCAGTTTTTAATCTATTTGATCATTATTTTCTTAATAGAAATAATTCTTATGCAAATAATTTAACTCCTGCTATAGGCGGTGATATAAGTTTTACCTATAATGGTAAAGAATACCATTTATTTAGCTCAACAAATCCATTTTCATTTCCCGCTTCAATAGTTAATTTAGAATATGTCTTAATTGGGGGTGGAGGTGCAGGCGGTGGTGGAGGCTCGGCAGAAGGATCAGGTGCCGGCGGAGCTGGAGGATATAGAACAGGAACCATACCCTCAGTCGATTCGGGATCTTATACTGTTACAATTGGTGGAGGTGGTAGTGGAACTACTGGTCCATATCAAGGGTCTGGTGGAAATGGTGGACCTACATCTGTAGATTTTCCATCTCCATTAATTTCATATGGTGGTGGTGGAGGCGGTGGAGGCATTAGCCCTTATCCAGGTAAACCAGGTGGAAGCGGAGGTGGAGGAGGATATGGAGGCCCATTTGGATATGGTTATAATCCAGGAACTCCTGCACCTGTTGCAGCTGCAGTTCCTATATCAAGTCCATATCCATTAACACAAGGACAAAACGGAGGTACATACACTCCTGGGCCCACATATCGAGGAGGTGGTGGTGGCGGTGCTAGCAGCACCGGATTTAACGGCTCTGATGGCGGCCATGGCGGAATAGGAATCCAACTTCCAGCAACTTTTAGTGATCCAGGATTACCTGCACCATATAAAGCAGTTGTTGAAATTCCTGGACCCGGTCCAGCAACATTTTATCTTGCTGGTGGAGGTGGTGGCGGGCATTATGGTGGTGGCGGCGGCCGCGGGGGAGGTCGAGGAGGACCATATGCTGGAGGAGGAAACGGTGGTTCCACAACCTCTCCAGGTGGAGCAACTAATGGTTCTAATGGTACTGCCAATACTGGTGGCGGTGGTGGTGGATCCGCGTTTCAAACTCCAAATTACAGTGGAGGATCCGGAGTTGCAATATTTGCATATACTATCGGTACTTAATTTCATTTTTCACAAAATATTATTAAAATAAAAAAAATGGCTCACTTTGCTCAACTAGACGAAAATAATAAAGTTATCAAAGTAATTGTCGTTGGCAACGATAATTTAAAAGGCGATAATGGGGATGAATTTGAGGAAATAGGAATTTCTTTTTGTAAGAAACTCTTTGGCGAACATACAAACTGGAAGCAGACCTCATATAACAACAATATGAGAATTCGTTATGCTGGTGTCGGATATTCTTATAATGAGGAATTAGATGCTTTTATTCCTCCACAACCTTATGTATCATGGACTCTTGATATCAACACTGCTGATTGGGTATCCCCATTGGGGCCGGCTCCTGCTCTGACCGATGATCAAGTTGCATCAATATCATATTATCGTTGGGATGAAGATGCATATCAAACAGATAATATGACTGGTTGGGTTTTGGAAACCTCTCAGATTAATCCTACATAATTTTTTATTTGACACTTTTGAAAGTTTTCTATATAATATCACTGAATACATTATTCAAATATGGCATTTCAATCAATTTGGTACTTTTCTGATCTACCAGAAGATATTGTAGATATTGTAGAACGAGATCTCTCAGAAAAGTTTGAAGAACAAATGGCAGACTCCAGGCTTCATGGAGATGCACTAAACAAAGATAAAAGAAATTCACAAAATGCATGGATTCCCACCACACATTGGGTAGGGGGATTTGTATGGCACTATATTGAACGTGCAAACCGTGAGAACTTCCTATATGATCTTCATTGTATTGATGGAGAATCAATGCAGTTCACAAAGTATAGTGAAGGACAGTTTTATAGTTGGCATAATGATGCAGGCCTTGCAACTCAATACAAACCAGTAAGTGTTGGTAATCGTGCTGAAGGTCTTGCACAAGATTTTTTGAATGAGAACATTGAACTTGTGCGTAAACTTTCATTCGTGGTTCAACTCTCTGATCCCGATGACTATGAAGGTGGCAATCTCCAACTTCTTGATGAGGCAGGTAATTCATACTTTGCTCCAAGAAAGCGTGGAACAGTAATTCTCTTCGATTCGCGCACACAACACCGAGTCCTTAAAGTTACTAAAGGGGTTCGCAAGTCTCTTGTTGGTTGGACTGTTGGCCCTCGTTGGAAGTGATGGAGGTATAACAAATGAGTTGCGATTACAATCCAAATAAACCAATTGGTGCTACCAAAGAAATGGTAGAGTCAAAACCAATCATGGAACAATTTAATAAGTATCATCAGCAGGGTTTGATGTGTTCTATTGATCCAGGAGCTCCTGCAGTTCCTCAAGGAGCAAGAGATTATTTTGATAAGCATGGATATCTGATCATCAAAAATCTTTATGATCCCAAAGAACTTTATCATCCTGTCCCAAAAGAACGTGGCCAAATCAATTATTGGGGCAATAAACTAGATCAATTCAACCATTTCCCTGAAGAACATCAAGTGAATGGTTCTCTTGCACGATATACTCATCCACAGTATCGTGAGATTCATTCAAAAGTTAGAATGATTCTTGAAGATATTCTTGGAGAAAAATTGTATAATACTTATTATTATGATCGTTTTTATTTCAAAGGACAAAGACTATTCAGACACTCTGATAGGGATGCTTGTGAAATCTCAGTGAGTATTCAAATTAGTACAAATGCTACTAAACCTTGGCCTTTCTGTATTGAAACTCCAAGTGGTGAAGAGCGTTTTGCAAACCTGCAGGATGGGTGGGGGTTACTTTATAAAGGTTGTGAAAGAGAGCACTGGAGAGATCCTCTTCAGTCTAGATATGGTAAACGAGGTCGTTTGTTTAATTGGATCCGCAGGAAAGAAGATGATACTTATCATCATCAAATCTTTTTCCACTATGTAAGAGCAAATGGACCAAGAGCTCATTGTGCTGGTGATAGAGCACGATGAACCTCTTTAAAAAAAGTAAGGAGGATATAAAAGTAATATATCCTCCCAATTTGGGGTGGTTGGAAAAAAAACTATCCGAAAAAGAAATTGATTATTTGTGGAGATGTATTGATAATCCTAAAGGATCTCAAAAATACGACCTTGCAGGAAATATATCAGAAAGTCTTAATATATCTGATAGAAGTGATTGGTTCTTTACGAATACGATTTTGCCTCTTTGCAAAGAGTATCAAGAAAACTTTGAAAATATAGGAGATAAATTACCAACAAATCAAAAACACCCATATTATCTAAAAACTTTTTGGGTAAATTATCAAAAAGAAAATGAATATAATCCATTACATAAACATGATGGAGTATACAGTTTTGTGATTTGGATGAAAATTCCAACCAATCACCATGAACAAAATAAAAATCCAATAGCGCATAATTCAAACGCTAAAAAAATTTCAACGTTTAATTTTTATTATTCCACAATATTAGGAGAAATTAAAGAATTTGAGTATAAAATGAATCCTGAAGTCGAAGGCACTATTGTATTTTTTCCTTCAAAATTAAATCATGGGGTTTATCCATTTTATAATTGTGCGGAAGATAGAATTTCAATATCTGGAAATATTTCAATCAACACATCTAGAGTATTATGAAAGTACCTCTTTTTGAATATCCATCTTTTCGTTATAAAATTAAAGATTGGGACTTTAAAAAGAAAGCACTCTTAGGTAAAATGAAAGAGGAGAACTTTATAAGAACTCCTCTTCAATTATTCGAGACTGACAGGCAAAAAGATGGAAAATCATATATTCACTATCTAAGAGATTTGCTTTCTCCAGAACTCAATGAATTTTGTCAGGAAGCTCAAGTAACGTGCTCAATGACTGATGCATGGTTTGTTCTCTACCAAAAAGATGATCATCAAACCGTTCATAATCATCGTGGATGGGGATTTAGTGGTGTAATTTATTTGGAGTATGATCCAAAAGTTCATACTCCTACTTTTTTTGTTGCTCCTTGGCAAGAACCAAGAACGGACTCTACGAGCATATCAACTATGCATGATATTGAAGAAGGAGATATGATTATATTTCCAAGTTATACTCTTCATTTTGTAAAACCAAATAAAAGTAGAAAGAGAAGAACGATACTATCATTTGATTTGCTACCAAAAATACCAGAAATTAGGTCAGATAAATAAAACATGAGTTTTTAATTAACATAATATGGCTCATTTTGCTCAATTGGATGATAATAATGTAGTTATTGGAGTTATTGTTGTCGATAATAAAGATACTTCAGATACAAATGGGGTAGAAAATGAAGATATTGGTATAGGTTTTTGCAAAAAACTTTTTGGAGCTCCTACAAGATGGAAACAAACCTCATATAATAACAATATGAGGTTTCGATATGCGGGCATTGGATATACATATAATGAGGAATTAGATGCTTTTATACCACCAAAACCTTTTGAGTCTTGGATTCTTGATGCAGAAACGGCATTGTGGCAATCTCCTTTAGGGCCTCATCCATCACTTACAGATGAGCAAATTGAATCCAATTCATTTTATAGATGGGATGAAGGTGCTTATAATGCAGATAATACTACCGGTTGGATTTTAGAAACTAATTAAATTTCTGGGAAAGTAAATGACTTTAAGAAAAACAAAATTATTAAGTATAAAATCAGTCACAGGTATAGCAACCGTTGGTATTTTTACTGCAGGAGCAACTACAACTGATGCTGGAACTGCTGGAACAACCTATGTAAAGAGTGTTGTTATGCACAACACAGGCCTTGGTACAGCGAGAGTTTCTCTTTATGTAAATCCAGACACAAATCCAGTTATTAGTGGTTATGGAATTACTGCAAATAGAATTTTAAGAGTTGACTTAGCACCAAATGAAACAACTTTCTTTGAATCTAATTATCCTATAGTTTTAACACCAACAGATGCAATTTCTGTTGATATTACTGCTCCTGATAGTGGTGGTACTGGTATCAGTTCTATTGTTAATTTTATTATTAATGGAGATACGGATATTGCATAATTATGGGTATTAAATCCTTTAATAATCCTGATGCATTTTATAACTGGAGATTGGGAAGAACTTCTGGAGTAACTTCTAAATCTCAAGGGCCTACCATATCTGCAACTGGAGGTACATTAATACCTTCCGGAACGAGTGGAAATGGATACACATATCACGTATTTTTAAATCCTGGTCCAACTACATTTGTAGTTAATTCTGGATCTGGCAACATTGAAGTATTAGTTGTTGCTGGAGGAGGAGGATCCGCACCCGATGGATCTGGCGGTGGTGGTGGCGGAGGAATACTACACCATACCAGTTATGCTGTAACTGCATCAACATATCCAGTAGATGTTGGTGGTGGTGGATTAGGTGGACCAAGCACAAATGGAAACAATACTGTCTTTAATGATTTAACGGCTCTTGGAGGTGGTGGAGGAAAAGACAGTGCCACAGGTAGCCCTGGAGGATCTGGCGGTGGAGGTGGACAAGGTAGCAATCCTGGAGGCTCATCAACACAAAATCCTTCAAATGGAGCAACTGGATATGGAAATCCTGGCGGTACTGGTGGATCTAGTGATTTTGGTGGTGGCGGTGGTGGTGCCGGTGGTCAAGGGGGCAATGCAACTCCACCAAGTACTGGTGGCGCTGGTGGTAATGGTCAACCATTCCCTGGATTTGCTTATCCAATCATTCAACCAGCAATTCCTGTACCATTGCAACCAACTTTTGGTCCTGCAGTAGGTCCTACTGGACTATTTGGTGGAGGAGGCGGCGGCGGAGCTTACTTCCCAGGACCTAATAATGGAGGAGCTCCTGGTCCCGGTGGTGGTGGAGCTGGTGGACCAACTGGAGGTGCTGCTACTGCTGGCGTAACAAACACTGGTGGTGGAGCTGGAGGTGCAACTTCTTCAGGGGATACTGGTGGAGGTGGAAAAAATGGTGGTCCAGGTATAGTGCTTATTAGATATCAATAAATAATCAAAAAAGATATAATATGGGATTAAGGGCACTTGGAAATCCGATAGCAAGTTTTATTGATTATTATTCTAAAACTGGAAGTATTGGCGCGGTTTCTGGTGGTGGAGGATCGACACCAATTACCGCTTCCGGTGGAACAGAACTTACTCCAGGTGATGGTTATAAATTACATGTTTTTACTTCAACATCCTCTCCAGGATTTGACGTGTCTTCTGGTAATGGAGAAGTAGAATACATAGTCGTTGCTGCAGGTGGTGGTGGTGGAGCTGATCATGGTGGTGGTGGCGGTGCAGGAGGGTTTCGTACAGGTACATTATCAGTTTCTCCAGGTCCGTATCCAATAACAATTGGGGGAG
>Ga0099848_1001136_pt1 | contig 12458 bp, 23 predicted proteins | sample CB_VirMetaG_3_FD_78179 | JGI IMG/M metagenome (GOLD analysis project Ga0099848, IMG submission 78179) | Freshwater to marine saline gradient viral communities from Chesapeake Bay - CB_1508_1S Viral MetaG | ecosystem: Environmental > Aquatic > Marine > Coastal | place: USA: Chesapeake Bay... | reverse complement strand
TTGCGAGTTGCAAATACTCCAAAAGCAAAGCCTGCATAAATTTTATAGCCGAAAGTCCAAAGTGCAAAACCGGCGATTAAACCAGCCACACCTTCAACTCCATTTGCTACAATCCAATCTTTTGCAAGAGTGAAAGTCTTTTTAAAGAATCCTAATACTTTTTTCATAATGTAAAATTATTTTTAGTAGTATACTTTATATGCAACACTCATAAGAAGGTTTCATACAAAGAATACAAAAGACCGAAGTTTTTAGGCTCCGGTCTTTATTATTTATTATGGATTATCTTGGTTTTTTACTAGGATACTTAATCGATGGCAATATCGATCTTTCTAGGTTTTGATTCTTCCTTTTTAGGAATGGTGATTAAGAGCATTCCGTTTTCAAATTTAGCGGTAATTCCGGTTGGATCCAAAGTATCACCAAGAGTAAAAGATCTACGGAATGTAGAATTCTTTAATTCTCGACGAATGTATTTTGCATCACCGGTAATTGTATGCTTTTTAGAACCACTGATAGTAAGAACTCCGTCTTCAACTGATATGGAAACATCTTCTTTAGTTAAACCTGGGATTTCAGCGTGAACTTCGATAAATTCGTCGATATCAACGATATTGCATTTAGGGTAAGACCCCTTTTCAAAGTCAATGCCAGTTTGTTCGAAAAAGTTAGGGAATTGTGCGTTCAACATTTGATCGAATACAAGATCAAATGGTTTTAAGAATTCATCGCGATAACCGATGAATGCGTTTGGGTTTGATTTTCGTGTCATAATTTCTACGTTTTTTTAATGATTAGATAATCCATTAAGCAATCAAGTCCTCATTTGAGCGACTTGATAAATTATATATTCGTTAACCTAGCGGAGCTGGTTTAGGATTGTTCGGATGACGCTGCTTGAATTTATATGTGGTTGATCGGTTTTTGCTAAAGTCTCCTAGCATAACTTCAACAATTAGCCATCGATTATCGTCTTGTATAATTCTAGAACCTACGTATTCGAGATCTCGATGTTTCAAATAATCTCCAATAATTTCAGTTAGCTCTGATGTATCTTTTCCGACATATTCGGCTAATACATTACGAATTACTCCACGATCACGAAGTGTTAATTGTTTTAGTGGTTTAGATGCCTCCAAATCTTGAAGGTTAATCATTCTGAGTGTTGCCATATTAATTTGTATTTGATGTTTCTTGTTTAATTGATTCGAGTGCCTTAAGACCTTTAACTAAATATGCGCACTTTTCATATTCTTCCAATTCTTGGAAATAAAGGATCATTGAATTTAAGATGTTCTTTTTCCGATTATGTTTTAGGTACATATCTCTACGAACCCAAAATAAAATTCCAACTTCTTCGATAAAATCATAGGCTTCTCTCATGGCATTATCTCGCAGTTTAGCTTGAAAGTCTTCGATGCGTTTAGATAAACCATTGTCCGGGTCTCGATCGCCATAACCATCGTCATAACCACCTAGAAAATCCTCAAAGTTGAAATCGTCTTCCATAATTTATTTATCGCGAGTTTTCATAAAATGATAAGGCATTGGCATGGTTTCGTCCTTATACACTTTTGCATATTGATCTCCACCGCTTTCGTGAAGTGCCATTGCTGCAAAATATTTTTCTTGTTCTTGGATCGAAAGCAGATGAGGTTCCGTAATATAATAGAATTCTCCATTACGCTTCGCTTCATTCATTTCACGTTTTCGTTGACGATCGTATTCTCTTGCAATTTTTGAGAACATTCCTACGATCATATTCTCTTTGTCTGGTCTACCGCCTTTTGCCATATTGTATATTGTTTTGAATTTATTAGATATTATATGATGATTTTATGCAGTAGTTTCAAGAACAAAACTCGTCTAATTCCTGTTGAGAAGGATATCTAACAGTCGCTGAACAATTACAACATACCATCATAATTCTTCGGTTACCTCCATCGTCGTCTTGAACGAAAGATGCCTTTTGGTTTGGGTGTTTACAGGACTTTTGAATATCGTCTATTTGCGATTGGATGTCCTTCTTTTGAGCCTCTAGCTTTCGAATTTCTTCTGACTTTTCCATAGCTTAGGTTTTTTAAGAATTTTATTTATTCTAAAAACAGTTCGCAAATATATACTTAAACTATCAATACTTATGAATATGGCATTACACGAATCTTTCGATAAGTTCAAAATGAACGAACTCAGTCATCCTAGTCACATTAAGCTACACTATCCCGGTGAAAGAAAGTTAGAATATATTAATGCCATGTATTCAAATTATCAAGAACTTATTAAGCACCTTAAAGACGACGGTGCTCCACAAGAAGATATTGATGCGGCCGAATCTAAGGCCAAAGAATTGTTCACCCATCTCCAAAATCTTAAATAATCATTAAAAGCCACCACAAGAGTTTGTGGCTAATGATCTAGTGAGCATCCGCTAATATTAATTCACACTAAAAAAATACAAATTTGAGTAATATGCCCAGAATCAACACAGAAAAGACACCACCAAAAGGAAACATCAGATTTTCTATAAATTTATCCGAAGAACAAAAGGTAGCTAAAGGTCTTATATTAGAAAGACCTTTTAATTTTATACTAGGAAAGGCCGGATCAGGTAAAACCTTATTGGCAGTCCAAGTAGCGTTAGACCTGTATTTCAAAAGGAGCGTAGATCAAATCATCATAACTAGACCTACAGTATCTACTGAAGATATTGGATTTTTACCCGGAACGGAAGAAGCCAAAATGGAACCATGGATGGTGCCCATCAAATCCAATATGAGAAAGGTATACAACAAACCTGAAATATTAGAAAAGATGCATGAATCAGATGCTATTGAATTAGTTTCTTTGGCTCACTTCAGAGGCCGAACTTTTGACAATGCGGCGGTTATTGTAGATGAATTCCAAAACCTTACAAAGCAACAATTTGCAATGGTTTTAGGTAGACTAGGTAAAAACAGTATTATGATGTTCTGTGGCGATAGGCATCAAATTGACTTGAAGTTCTCTAATGATAGTGCTATACACGAAGTTCCAAAAATCAAAGGATCTAAATTTGTCAATGAAATAATTCTCAAGGATAATCACAGACACGAAGCATTAGACGAGATATTCGAACTTTTACGTGATTATCATTAAATATATAACATATGGAGTTACTATCTTTTCAACAATACTTAAATGAATCTGCGATCAACGAAGCAAGCGCTGTCGAGAATCGTATTAAAGAATTAGCAGAAGACCCGAAGATACAATCAAAAATGGGAGCAGACGCTAGTAAATTAAAGCATGCATTCATGGTATTGTTCAAGCGTGGTTATGGAGCCGCCCAAACTAATTGGGGTGCCGTTCATCCAACGATCAAGAAACTTGGTAAAGGCGATGCTGCTTACAATGCATGGGGTCACGCAAGATTAAATGCTTTCATTGATAAAAGAGAGGCTTACAAAACATCAGACTCTGATGTTGCTAAATGGCTAAAGGGAGAAGGTCCTAAACCACAACCGAACTAATATGAAATTCAAGTCTTTTATACAATTTGTTAATGAAGAAGAAAAGAAGCCTAGAGTCGGACATACTCGTAAACGTGGCCATTATCCCGATGATCCACCCGATATTGGTTTGTATTCCAAAGGAGGCCGCGATGCAATTAAAGGTACCGGTTATTCGGATAAAGCAAAGGCCGAATTCACCGTTAAAGAACTAGACAAATTGATGAAGCAAGGCGAGACCACATGGGCTATGTCTATTGCGACAACAATGGAGAGTCGAGCAAAAAAGCATCCACATCAAACAGACGGAATGAGAGATGCTATGAAAATTTTCCGTGAATGGATAGATAAAAACAAAAAATCCAAGTAATGGCAAAGTTAAAAGCTCAAACCTCGATCCTATTTCACGAAAAGCCTAAAGTTAAAAGGCCTGGTGTTCATGCTAAAACAAAGACTTCAAAGCTTAAGACTTCAAAGAATTACCGTAAGAAATATAGAGGACAAGGAAGATGAAACCAATTGAAAACTTTAACCGATTTGTAAACGAATCCAAGGAATCGAACAAACTAGCCAAGGAAATAGAAAAGTCTATTATGAAAATCGACGATAACATGAGCTATCGTGATTTTGCCCAAGCGGTTGGTGAAATATTAAGAGACCAATATGGCAGTCATAATTACTTGCCGTTTATCAACGAATTGAAGAAAGAATTAGGAATATGAAAAGCATACCATCTTTCTATGAATTTGTATCGGAAGCTAGTGAGCTATTTAGTGACGGTAACAAAGATGCGGTTAAAGGAACCGGTTATGGTACTGAACAGAAGGCTTTGGATACTATTAAGATTATTGATAAGCTCAAGAAGAAAGATCACCGTCATGCAATGGCCATTGCTACTACTATGATGAATCGAGCAAAGTATTCGGCAAATCAAACGGATGAAATGAAAAAGGCAATTCCTATTTTCAAGAAATGGATCGAAGACAATCGTAAGACTTAAATATATAAATTATGAAACTACTAACGAGAGACGAATACAGTCAAATAAGCGAACATTTACGTTATCATATCGATAACAAGCTTTCAATAACCGAATCGGTTTTTAGATTAGGTTCTGATGCTTATTTAGATTTAGTTAACGAAACTCGTTCCCTATACCAAGAAGGAAAAATCTATCTTTCTGAGGATGATCAGTACATCGTAGAAAAACTTTATACAGGCCAGAAAGCAAAGTGGAAAAATCCAAAGACTGGTAAAGAAGAAACAGTAACTCTCGATGATCCTAAAAGAATGCCACCGTCAATGGGTGATAATTTGTTTATGGTATTCAGACCAAGTCAAAGCGATCCTGAAAAGGCAGTACTAATCGGATTTGGTGAACGATCCGACAAAGAAGGCAATAACATGATTAAGAAGCACGAAGACCCAGGTAACCGTGCCAAATTTTTAGCAAGGCATAATTGCAAAGAGAAGAAAGATCAATATGCCTCCGGATGGTGGAGTTGTAATGTTCATTTATTTTGGAAACAGCTCGGACTCTCTTCAAACGAGCCGTGGTAATACTCTGATCACCAAATAAAACCTATGAATAAACTAAAATTTGTAACTGTAGCTATAATTGCGATGTTTTTAATGCTTAGATATATCCAAGCAAATTCAGAGCCTCAAATTAAAATGCCCATAACGGAAATCAAAAGTACGGATCCTCCGTGCTTACAAATGTATTTTTATATTGAAAAGTACGCAAAAGAATTCCTCATCCCACGATCGTTTGCTTATGGAATTGCATATTATGAAACTCGATACAAAGGTCCGTACCATCAAAAATATAATCCTGCACAAATTAGTTCGGCTGGAGCATTAGGACCTATGCAAATTATGCCTGCCACTTCTCGATGGATCAATCAGGAAAATGTTAGTCCTCAAAAACTAAAGACGGATATATCATATAACGTTAGGACTTCCATGAAATTATTAAGACATCTTTACGATAAATACGGCGATTGGAAAATCGTATTCGGGGCCTATAATACAGGAAGACCGATAATTAATAATTACGCAAAAGATGTCTATAACTACAATCCTAACTGGTAAAGGAATAAGATGGAAAAATGTATTAGCTGCGAAGAAAAGCAAAAAAGAGTACAAGCTGAAATTTACTCATTCTTACAATCAGAACTGAATGGTGACAAACCATTCGAAGATATGATAATCAACGACAATTTACGTCTTCGTAAATTTTCAAAGGATGTAGATCCTTTTGAATTGAAGTGGCATGTCGACGAAGAAGAAAGAATTATACGAGCCATAAATGAAAACGATTGGCAATTTCAATTTGACAACGAATTGCCTATAACTATGGAAGTTAACAAAGCCATACACATTCCCAAAGGCCTTTGGCATCGCTCAATAAAAGGCAGTACTGATCTTATTATCAGTATAGAAATTCCCTTAACGGAATCATAAATATATTGGCAGTTGGTCAATAGAATGTGGCTAGAGTCACCGAATTCAAAGTACATAATAATACTTATATCATTATTGCAATGTCCCTATAGTCACGAAAAGGCCTCCCGAAGGAGGCCTAATCGCTTAAACAAATTAAACTAAATCTTAGAAAGGTTGTGCCAAAAGCAAGTTTTGAGTATCGTATTGCTTAGTAAGAATTCCTCCGGCTTGCACCATCATATTATTACGGGTGTTTTCCGGATCCTTAATCTCAAAGCCATAATCATGTGAAGCGAAATCAGTGATACCGTTTACGATATCCCATACAGATTGATTAGTTCGAGCGTTTTTCTTTTGCCCTGTTGAAAGTTCGCTTGGTTGAATACCCATTTTCTTGAATTGATTGTAGGTTTCTCCGTAGTTTACGAAAGGCATTATTGCCATATCTTCACAGTTTGAATTGCTCTTGATAAGATTGATTGCTCTTTCCATTTCCGCAATTGATGCAGGGGTATTAGCGGCCATTTTAACCTTATCGACAAAACCTTGAGGAACGAAATTGTTAGATTCGATTCGATCAAGTTGTTGGTGGAATCGCTCCCAATCCTGTGGAGTAATGTTAGTCATTCGAATACTTTCCTCGAATTCCTTAGTCACCATGCCATTAGTACACCATAGACGGTAGAGATAAGGATCGACTTCCAAACCGTTATAGGTTCGTTGGAAGTTAAGACCTCCTTGGAAAACCTCTTGTTTTGAATCTAATCCTTTTCCGACGATATCGAATTCTGAATTAGGGTTAGTAGTTTTTACGATGATATTACCGTTACTGTCGTTTTCAACGTTGTTTACGATAAGACCATGTTTATCGATGGTACGCTCAACCAAATCGAAGAAGTTTTCGGTAGAAACCCAAGAACTGCCGGTTTTGTGAACTCGTTGAATTACTCGATCGGATGATACGAGAAGAGTTACGGAAATACCTTTTCGAGAAGAGATAGCGTCCTTCATGGTATTAAGAAGGGTATTGGTGAATTGCTCACCGAAGATAGAATTCAAGTTTCCACCGAATGTTTGTGAAAGACCAAGAATTGACATAATATCTTTAACCGCTCGTTTGCTCATCACCAATCGAACTCCGCAATAATCAACGGTATCGAGTGTTAGAAATTTGAGATCGGCAAGATTGATTTCTTTACGCATTGGTTGTTTAACCGAAGTTGCGTTTTTGAAGGAGTTCCAGTGCTCTTGACTGATTTGTTTTGAAAGATTCATGTTGAATTAATTTTGTTTGTTTAATTATATGTACTAATATAATAAAAGTTTCGTGAATAGAAAAATGTTTTGATCTGTTTTTTTAGGAAAGTTATTAACATTTTACTGTTCATCGCTTTGTTGTTCGTTTTGTTGGATTTCCGCTTGACGGGTGAACATCATATTGAATAGTTCTTCCTCCTTAAGCATGTTTTCCTTTTCTTTTGCGATACGTTGTTTGATTTCTTCATCGCGTTCTAATCGTTTGATATCGTAATTAACAGAACCGGTTGATTCGAGATTGAAGTATAGTTTCTCATATTTGAAACCTCGGCGATTTTTGGTGAATTTAATATATCTATCTCCGGCAAACTCGTTAGAATATCGAAGTTCGCACATACCGGTTGTATTGTGCTTAAGTTTATTAGAACCTACGAAATTACCACCTTTAGTTACTTGTTGAATTGCAAGAAATGAAGTGTAATGTTTACCTCGGTTTTGACCTTTATTGTGAGTAATCATAAGGTCGATAAACCATTTTTCGGCGTGAGTCCTTGTCATTCGATTAGAAGCTTGAACCGCTTCCTGAACTTCGATGAATGAATCGATAAGGATAATATCCCAACCTAATTTGAATGTTCGCTCGATTACATCCTTAGGATCGGTATCGAGGTAATCACAAAGGAAGAGAGTATCGATGTTTTTGAATTTTGGGTACCGTTGAACATAACCATACATATCGATTTGATTCATTTCGCCGGAAATGAATAGTACCTTTTTAGAAGGATCGTTTGATTGAATTTCGGCAAGGATATCGAGGCCGAATGTAGATTTACCGATTCCGGGATCTCCAATAAGCATGTAGTTTGTAGCCGGGAAAAACCCACCGTCGCTAGAAAACATGTAATCAACCGGAGTTTTCGTTAGCATCGGTTGGAAGATTTTTGGGTCGAATTTAACATCGGCCATTTTAGTGAGTTTTACTCGTGCTTTGATGTTTTGTGTTTTTGCCATATTGATGGTATTTGATATATGTTTAATTTGTTATTACTAATATAATACTTTTTTGTGGAAAAAAAAAATTTTTTTGAAAGTTTTTTTCAAAAAGTTATTAACATCCTATTGTTAATAAGCTAGAAGTTCCATTACTCGGTTTTTGTTTAGTAACATGACTCGCCCATATTGCAAATTCATTGATGAGCAGCATTGTGTGTAGTTAGTTGGACATTGTCCATCCAGTAAAAGAAGATCGAATGTAAGAAGTAACCAATTGATTGCATCAATACCGGTTGGTGCATTGTAAAACATCCATCCTGCAAAATACATTCTCGCACGGTTAGGCATTACGCCTTTACTAAATGATTCGCGCAAGATTTGATTAATTTCCGGATCGTGTGTATTTGCTGTTTGTATTTGTTCGAACGTAAGTGTTGAATCTGGATTAACTTGATCGGTAAGATTTTGATAAGACTTTTCAGTAACGAATTTAGATAGCCATTGACTAGGTTGCATTTCCATAGTTAATCCTCGTTGCCGAGTTTGAATAATTGTAATTTCGCGAAAACCAAATTGACGAAGCATTGCTGCATGTTCTCCGTCATTGATATTGAAATCAGCACCGTCTTGTTCGAATTGCTTGGCGATTGAAAAGAACATATTGTGTGGATCAATTACGCCATTTTGAAACCATGTTGAAAGTTCGGTTTGGCCGTTATGCTTATCACGAGTATGCTTATATGTTTTAGCAATCGTTAATGCACGATTAATGATTGTACGAGTATCGATTCGAGGAGCTTTTGGATAAGCCTTTGATATTTCATTGATAGAATACGATTCGATGCCGTTTGAAAACTCGTATGGATCTTGTAATTGTTTGGTATGTGTCATCCACCGACTTTTGGCAGTCATTTTTAATACAGTATCATCGACTAGATCTGAATCGATTTGTTGATGAGGTACCTTTAAGTTTTCGAGTTTGATTGTTTGCCACATTGCAAAAAGCGGCTGATCAATAATGATTTGATCGAATCCGTATGTATCGCACAGATAATTGATATGCGATACCGGATCCGATTCTTTGAAAACATAGAATGAATGACCTTTAGAGTTGAGATCCTCGGTAAATTGAGTAATAGATGAATGGAATAGCTCGATGTTTTTTGCCGAGCAATTAGAAAGGATTTGCTTTTCTCGATCGCCTGCAAAATAATAAGGTGAATAGTAGATAAAAGTACATTGACCTTTGATATTATGCATTAAACGAGAATCTAAGCGAAAAGAATGAGTTATCCAGACTAATGTTTTCATGAATTGTATTTAAGTTCAGGCCAAGCGTTGATAATAGATTGGCAATGTTCGTATTGTTCTTCCACAATGAAAAAGTGAAGTATAGCTTCGACGGTTGGTAGTGCCTTTTCTTCGGTCCAACCTTTAGGTAAGATTCGAGAATCAAGGATTCGCATTAAGTTTTGTTGATCCGTTATCTCGTTTACCGGCTTTTCGATTAAGTACAGGTTTTGAATGAATTCCTGATACTTTTGTTCGTCTATGTATTTGAATTCGCTCATAAGTATTATATGATTACTTGTTAAGTTTGTTTCCGTAAACGAAATTGTAAGCATGTTTAGGTGAGAATCGCTTTTCTTCGACTTTAGGTTGATTAGCTAATTTATCTCGGCGCTGTTGAGCTTCAAGAATAAGTTTCTCGGTAATTGAAAGGTTTTGTTTACCGTATTTCTCCTCGTATCGAGCTTGGCGGTTGATTCGCTCGAATTGATCGATGATAGATTGTTGTTTTTCGTAAACTGTTTTTCCGCCTCTAGATGATTTAGCCATAATTTGTTGTTTTAATGTAAGTGTTTTAATTATTATAGTACTAATATAATACTTTTTCTTGGAATAAAAAAATTTTTTGACAATTATTTTTCAAAAAGTTATTAACAATCCAATGTTAATAAGCTAATGTTAATTCTAAGTTAACAGGTGATTAACTGAAGGTTAATATATAAACTATAAACAAAAAACATCGACTAATATGAAAGCACTCATTACAACCTTTTGGTTTTTCTTAACAACTTTAGCATATGGACAATCCTTGTCACTAGAAAACCCAACATATCGATCTAACGATATTGAATACACTTTAATCGAGGCCGACGAATTCTTCACGACAATACATTTCAAAAAATACAATGAAGGGTCATTGATCGAAACCGGATATTACCGAAACAACAAACCACACGGAACATGGGTTCTTTACGATAGCGAAGGAAATAGAATATCAGCCATGAAATTTAATGACGGAAACCGAGTTTCTATGGAAATGAACCAAAATGGCAGAAGAGTTACTATTCTGTATTTAGATAACAAGCCTACAGAGGTTACATATTACATCGCAACCAATTAACGAAATACGCTAACATGTCCGGTCTTGTTAAAGTGTTGCGTAGATCCAAATTTCTTTGCATGAACAACGTATATGTATACACCATCTGATACATAATGATTACTGTCTTTCACGCTTCCATTCCAATAAGGATATGAATCAAATGAAGCATTAGTCTTATGATATACTTCGTTACCCCAACGGTTGTATATCCAAAATTCAACAGTTTCCCAGCAATCTAAATCATATATCAATTGCCAGGTATCATTTATACCGTCGTTATTTGGTGTGAATGCATTTGATATGTGGATAGTTGTCCAATCAGGACAGACAATAATGCCTGGATCATCTTCACAAGGCAATCCAGTTTCGCAGTCAATATATTCAGTTTGTACTACATATTCAATGACGGTATCAGTAACAAAAATATAGTTATCAACTATCACATCAACAAATACAGTATCGGTTATATAGATTGTGTCTGTTACAAATTCAGTGATGTATTCGATCACTGTTATAGTTTCCGTAATGTAAATTGTATCGCATTCTTCCGGCTCAATCTCATTACAGTTTAAGCCTTCCGGCATTTGAAACACAAAATTATTGTTGCCGGTAATAATTTCCCCAGGAACACTTACGATAGTCATAAAGTTTGATTGTCCGGTTAGCCAACCATTGCTAACTTGAATAGACCCGCCTACAGTGACCGTATCCCCAGGTTCTACATATACTGCTGGATTCACGGTGCCATTATAGCATTGATAGACATTGGTGGTCAAAAAATCGTCTAAACAAAAGTATGTAACAGGCTCAGTTCCTATGTTCGTTACAGTTGCCTGATATTGATATACCGGAATATTAAGACTGTTACAATACCAATTGATTATGTTCATATCAATTTGAATGAGATCAGGTCCAACTGAATAAACACAAGTGCCGTTGTCTTCGGTTGCTTCAGGATCATAATTCAATGCAATCGGATCTGTACATCCTGGGTACGAGTATCCGGACACGACAAGCAAAAGGCCCAATAAGATCATTGAGAATTTTTTCATTTGACAATAAGTAATTTTTGGATTGTGTCCTGCGCTCAGGACTAGGATAGATTCTAGTTATATATTACTATCATCAAATAAAAAAGAAAAGAATCCTTCCACGCTAACCGTGGTTGTGAATTTGATTGAACATAGTTTACTGTTCACCTGATGCAAGTGCACTGCAGAGCAGGGTCCATCACTGAGTACCTTGGGTCATGATTACTTTGTTATGGTTGCGACCCATTTAAAGCCAAGGTTCCTTTCAACGGTGCTAATCCGTCTTCAGTAAAGATTCATTTCTTTTGGTTGCCCCGCAAAGATTCGAACTTCGATTCTCTGGACCAAAACCAGATGTGCTGCCATTACACCACAGGGCAATATGATATTTAGCTATTGATCTGAACGTTGTCGCCGCTCAGCTTCTTAAGCATTTCTAATTTATCTTCAGCGTCAACCAACATTGTTAGTGCCTCTTCTGCATTTTTGTAGAAGTCTCCGGTTGAATGATCTCCAATTCCGGCCGGATGATTGCTAAGCAAATCAAGAGTTAATAATGCTTTTGCTTTCTCTGCTTCAGCTTGAGTACGAAGCATGTTCATTAAATTTTGATTCATGTTCAAGTTTTTATTAGTTATATGAAAGACCGCCGATAATGTTTCAATCCTCTTCAGGTCGGTTGCCGCGCTGGAGGACTTCTAGGGACTGTTGGTTCAGAACCGCTTCGCAGGCACCGTACGCATCTCAATTATTACCGCGATACGCTCACGAGAGGTCGGATACTTGTGATATGGATCACGCATTACAGAGATGAGGTTCACATTGTCCGATTAGTGATCTTTATCTGTT